>VAPH01060312.1_pt1 | contig 17899 bp, 20 predicted proteins | sample 3393861 | NCBI WGS metagenome assembly VAPH01 (sample SAMN08290439, study PRJNA428436) | hydrothermal vent metagenome | isolation source: Deep-sea hydrothermal vent chimney | place: Atlantic Ocean: South-mid Altantic Ridge | reverse complement strand
TCCTCACCCTGCAGCTTTGCTTTGCTTTTGCCAAACGACATGGCACCGCGCCCACCGCCGCCGCCCTGCATCTGGCGCATAAAATACACCCACAGGCCTACCAGCAATAAAACCGGGATAATATTGATAATCAGGTCCAACAGGACCGAGCGCTGCTCAGGTGGCTCAGCAGTAATTTTAACGTTATTTTCTATCAGATCATCGACCAGACGGGGATCAGGCATACCGAAGCTATGAAACTCCTTGCCGTTCATGTCCCGTCCGCTGATTGTATTGCCTTCCGGGCTGCTGCTGATGGTAACTTCAGCAATCGTGCCATTGCGTACACTATCGAGGAAATCGGAATATCTGAGTTCATCGGGCGTGCTTCCAACACTGCCATAGTGATTGAATACAGACAGCAACACCAACAGGATGATGCCCCATGTAATCACATTTTTTATCATATCATTCAAACGATTATCCTCATAACCTGGTTAAGTGATCACGGCTATTCAACCACAGATCACGTGCTTCATTGTAACTTGCGCCGATGTCCGAGTACATAAACTTCCCGGCTACGCGGACGGGAAGCCGACGGTTTACGTACCTGGACTTTCTCAAATATAGACCGTGCCTGTTTCACATAGTTGTCAAAACCTTCTCCATGGAAGACCTTTACAACGAAACTCCCTCCCGGGACCAGCCACTGTTTTGCAAACTCGAGTGCCAGCTCTGCAAGATACATTATGCGCGGTTGATCGACCGCACCCATCCCACTCATATTGGGTGCCATGTCCGACAACACAAGATCAACCTGCCTGCCACCTAACGCGGCTTCAAGTACTGCCAGTGGTGCATCCTCGGTGAAATCTCCCTGGATGAATTTCACATTCTCAAGCGGATCCATGACCAGAATATCCAGTGCAATTATCTGACCGCTGTTTCCCAGCACCCGCTGCACCACCTGCGTCCAGCTACCCGGCGCAGATCCCAGGTCCACCACACGCAAGCCCTTGCGCAACAGATCGTACTTATCATCGAGCTCCATCAGCTTGAACGCTGCCCTTGAGCGCAGGCCCTGTTGCTGCGCCATCTTGACGTACTGATCGTCAAAGTGCTCCGCCAGCCAACGGCGACTGCTTTTACTTTTAGCCATTATTCAATCATTTCCCGATATCCCACTACACTCGAATTCCCCCAAAAAATCTTTCCAACCCCTGCTACTGGCAGGCTCCAGAGTGTAAAATGACAGTTTGCCATAAAGAGAATAGCCTGATGCCACTAAAAGCATCGCAATCAAAACACCTGCGCAGCCTTGCTCACCACCTTAAACCGCTGGTTATCGTTGCCGACAAGGGCCTGAGTGAATCAGTGATTGCTGAAATTGAACGCGCGTTAAACGACCATGAGCTTATCAAGGTCAAGCTGCGCGCTGCGCGTGATGTGCGCAAGGCATGGGCTGGCAGTATCGCTGCACGGTGCAAGGCGGAGCTGATTCAGAGCATAGGCCAGGTGGCCTGCTTCTACCGGAGAAACCCGGACAAACCGGTTATAGACCCAGGTTAAGCCGTTGGACTTTAATCTTGAAATCCCTCAAAACCACCTTTACATTCGCTCAATAGGCGATCAGGGAATACGGGTGGGCGATGATTATTTTGTTGGCCCGTTCATATTGACCGGTCAGCAAATTGTGCCCGAATGGAGCGTCAATTCGATCAGTGATATCAGTGAAGAGACCCTGCAGACTATCTTTGACATGCAGCCCGAACTGGTATTAATCGGTTGCGGAAAGAAGCAGGCCTTTTTACCACCAGCCACTCAGGCACTTTTCTTCCGGCGCAATATAAGTGTTGAAGTGATGGTCACGGATGCCGCCTGCCGCACGTTTAATGTGCTGGTTTCAGAGGGACGCAATGTTATTGCAGCTTTATTGCCAATTTGAAAATTCGGGTGCCTGCCAGTGACATTAATCCATAAACGGCGCTTCGGTCACACCTGCGCGCCGGGAAATTTCCCGTAACCGTATCAATGCTGCCAGTTGCACCTGCCGCACGCGCTCTCTTGTAACCCCCAGCAATTGACCCACTTCTTCCAGCGTGCTGCGCCCCTTGCCATGCAGCCCGAACCGGTGTTCGACCACGATCCGCTGTTGATGAGGCAGTAACTCCAGCCAGTGACCCAACAGCTCTCCCGCTGCCCGTTCCGCATATTCCGTTTCAGGGTTTCTGCACTGGTCATCGGCAATGGTCTCAATGACTGTCTTACTGCCATTACTGGCAGGACTGTCAGTCGAGGCTGTGGGTTCGTTAAACCCAAACAGCATGTGAACTGCTTCGCTGGACTTGCCAAGTTTTTGGGCAACTTCCTCAACCGCGGGACGGCGGCCATATTCCTGCTCCATTATGCGGATGGTGCGCAGATATACCGTCAGTTCACGAATGACATGAATCGGCAAGCGTACCGTGCGGCATTGGTTCATTATGGATCGCTCTACCGACTGGCGAATCCACCAGGTCGCATAGGTGGAGAAGCGAAAACCCCTTTCCGGGTCAAATTTCTCAACCGCCCGAATCAGACCCAGGTTACCTTCCTCGATCAAGTCCAGCAGGGGTAACCCACGGTTTATATAGGCACGGGCAATTTTAACCACCAGGCGCAGATTGCACTCAATCATGCGCTGGCGACTGGCCTGGCAACCTTTGCGTGCTGCCCGCGTCAGGGATTTTTCTTCATCTGCAGTGAGTAGCCGGGCGCGGCCGATTTCACTTAAATAAATCCGCGTGACATCACCATGATGCACTTCTTTACATTTTTCTTTGGGAACCCTGGTTTGAACAAACTTAAGGTCGACTTTTGCCGCTCTGCTATTCCATACAGACTTTCGCTTGACTCTACTATTCTCTTTTTTCATCCCCCCCAATCCTTGTGTCATCAAATACACAACAAGGCCAGGCCCATCCCGCAAAATATCTTCCCCTGGCAACAAAACAACAAACCTGTTTCCAGCAAGATGGACTGAACACGCTATCATAATTTGAAGAAAATGTCACAATGCCAAGACATTGTTATCGTTTACATAATCAACTACAAAGCAACGCAGAAAAAGTTGGTAATTATCTTTTGGGGAGGTATACGAGAGGGTTGACGGGCTTGCCGTAGGTGCGAATTTCAAAATGCAGCAGTTCCTCATTTTGGTCATTTCTACCCATTTCAGCAATTTTCTGACCTGCAGAAACCTGCTCACCTTCCTGCACCAGACGCACTTTGTTATGCGCGTACGCACTCAGCATTCTTTCACTGTGTTTGATAATAATGAGCTCACCGTAACCAATCAGCCCATTGCCGCTGTAGACCACCTTGCCAGCGGATGACGCCTTGATCGGCTGGCCTTCCTTACCTGCAATATCCAGGCCTTTCCTGGACGGGTCGCCGGCAACATACCCCCTGATTACACGGCCTTCGACGGGCCACTTCCAGTTCTCAGGATCTGCGGAGCCGCGCGCAGAAGAGGTTTTGGCTCCTGCTGTTTGCCGGCGTGATTGTGTGACAGAGGGCGCCGCTTTATCAGTGGCCTTTGGCTGTGAACCGGATGCACCTGCCCTGGTGGTTGTTGCGCTGGGTGGTTTAATGGCTGAAATTTTCACAGCTGACGATTTCCTGCGATTGCGTCCACTGCCGGGAGCGGGGGGTGAAAGACGCAAATTCTGGCCAGGATAAATGACATAAGGGCTGGCAATTCCATTCCAGTCAGCAACATCACGATGATCCAGGCCATAGCTGAACGCGATGGCATACAGCGTATCACCTGCACTAACGATATAGGTGCCATCAGCATTTTGCAGGCGTTTGACCTGGGTGGCCGAGTGTTCTTCTATCGGAGCTGGCGGATGATAGCTGCAAGCTGCCAGCACAGTCAGGAAAAACACTGCTATCAATCCTTTTGCCAGTCTTTTCATGCCGTCGCGCCGTTGAACCTCAACATGATAAATACTACGGTGACCACTGCAAGGGTAAGCCAGCCGATCAAATCGATATAACCGCGCATGCGCATGGCGAGGTTTTCCCCGCCGAGGCGGATCAAGCCGGCAACCAGAAAGAACCGGCCACCCCTGCCCACGGCTGAACCAAGCACAAAAGTAAAAAATGGCATACCGACAACACCTGCACTGATGGTAAAAGCCTTGTAGGGTATGGGCGTAAAACCAGCCAGCAGAATGTACCAGAACCCCCACTTCTCAAACGCGGTAACCGCATGCGTAAAAGCACCGGCGTAGCTGGATTCCATCAGCCATGGCTCAATCGCGCCAAAAGCGAGTTTTCCGATCAGGTACCCCGCCATGCCCCCGAGCACAGAAAACAGGGTGCACAAAGCTGCGTAGCGCCACCCCCTGGCCGGTTTTGCCAGGCACATCGGAATCAGCATCACATCCGGAGGTATCGGAAAAAAGCTGGATTCAGTAAAACTCAAAGCGGACAAGTACGCCGGCGCCCTGCGGTGGGCTGCCAGGGCAATGACACGATCATACAAACGAAGAAACATGCCGGTGTTATGCCAATCTTGCCATTTCAGGCCAGCCCGCAAAGCATTGGCACAAAAATCACCCCACCCAGGTCGGACTCTTCAAAACCATTTTCAGTGCGCTGCACTGCTATCAGGCGCTGTTGGGCATTTTTCTCAATCGGAATGACCAGTACCCCGCCAACACCTAGTTGTTCCAATAGTTCTTCCGGAATTTCCGGCGCAGCAGCAGTGACCATAATGCCGTCAAACGGGGCCTGGCTGGGCCAGCCCAGGTGACCATCCGCATAGCGAACATAAATATTGTTCAGGCGCAGGCTGTGGAAGCGCCGGCGCGCAAGCTTGAGCAACTCATCAATACGCTCCACCGTAAACACCGTCGGCACCAGGTGCGCCAATATTGCTGCCTGGTAGCCTGAACCCGTGCCCACTTCCAGCACTTTTTCGGGCTTGCCGCCATTCAGCAAGGCTTCGGTCATGCGCGCAACAATCCAGGGTTGGGAAATGGTCTGGCTTTGCCCGATCGGCAGGGCGGTATTCTCGTAGGCCCGACTGGACAGAGCCTCATCGACAAATTCATGCCGGGGCACCTGGGTGATGGCTTTCAGTACCCGTTCATCCTCGATGCCTTCCTGTCGCAGCCGCTGTACCAGACGGTCGCGCGTACCCTGAGATGTCATTCCAATACCACGGTTTTCAGTGCGAAGCTTGCGCTTATGAATCATGCGGCATCCTCTTCTACTTCTGCCTTGGTACTGATTGAAGTCACCCAGCCCGCCACCTGCTCCAGTGCCTGGTAGCGGGTCAGATCAACATGAATCGGTGTAATGGAGATATATTTGCGCCTGACAGCATCGAAATCTGTACCCGGGCCGGCATCCTGTTCCGCACCTGCCGGCCCGATCCAGTACATATCCCGGCCGCGTGGATCGGTGGCCCTGATGACTGCTTCTGCGCGGTGGCGATGACCTAGCCGGGTCACTTCAAAGCCCTGAATTTCAGACCAGGGACAGTCCGGCACATTGACGTTGAGTATGGTGTCCGCCGGCAAGGGATCCCGTTGCAATTGCTTTACAATCCGCACTGCTGCCTCACCTGCTGTCTCGAAGTGCCTGGGGCGCTCGTTGAATACCAGCGACAGGGCAACTGCCGGATAGCCGAGAAACCGCCCTTCCATGGCTGCTGCAACGGTACCGGAATAGATCACATCATCACCCAGGTTCGCGCCGGCGTTGATGCCGGAAACAACGATGTCAGGGTCGCCGTCGAGCAAACCTGTCAGGGCGATATGCACACAATCCGTCGGCGTACCCGATACCCGGTATACATTGTCATTTATTTCCTTGATCCGTATCGGTGCATCAAGGGTTAACGAGTTGCTTGCGCCGCTACGGTTTTTATCCGGCGCCACGATGGTGACAGCACCCAATCTGCTCATGCTTTCCGCCAGTACGCGAATGCCCCTGGCCTCAATGCCATCATCATTGCTGATCAGAAGTTTCATGCAGATAATTTCCGCGCCCTGTTGAAAACCAGACCCGCCAGAGGCAGGTATATGTATCAGCCCGCCAGAGGCAGGCATGTTTGAGAGGTGATATTGTACGGATTTAGCACGGTTTCCGATACGCGGAATTGGTATTTTCATGGATAGAAAGAAAAATAAGCCATCTTTGGATGACCCGTTGTTCAGGCAGGCTATGGCTGATGTGGAACCGCTCAAGTCGCCGGTGAGGACAAATTCGCTGGCGCCCAGACCTTCTGCTGGCAAGCGCAAAACCGAAACCATTCTCTCCACTTCTGCTCAGGATTTCGAGTCGCTGGTCGAAAATCGATCAGGTATCAGCACAGACGACGGTAGTTCCCATCGCAAAAACGGGGTGCAGAAAAAGGTCATGCAAAAGCTGAAAAGGGGGCGCTTCCGGTTGATTGACCAACTGGATCTTCACCATATGACGACTGTAACTGGCAGTCAGGCGCTGCTTGAATTTATTGCAGATTCACAAACCGGTTCACCGGTATGCGTCAGGGTTATTCACGGTAAAGGCCTGCGCTCAAAACAGGGGCCGAGGTTAAAACTAATGGCCCGTCAGTTGCTGCGTGACCACCCGCAGGTCATGGCATATACCGCCTGTAAAGCCCGCGATGGCGGCGACGGCGCCACCGATGTGTTGTTGGCTGCCCTGGATCATGATTGAACTGCTGATTTTCCTGCTGGTTACAGCCTCCATTATCGTTTGGTGGCAACTGATGCAGGGCCGGCAAAAAGCCCACAGGGCAGCCGGGCATGTGTGCAGCAATCATGGTTTGCAATTGCTGGATGACACGGTGTCACTGAACTCGGTAAGTTGGAATCACTCAACGACGGAGGCTCGCATCCTGGTCAACTACAGCTTTGAATTTGCCACCGATGGTGCAGTGCGAAGAAGCGGTATGGCCAGCCTTGGTTTTCCAGCGTCACTTACCGTCACGCTTGATCTTGAAGAAGGGCAATTGATAGAGGAGTTGGGGAATCTGTAAATACCCTGTCGCGTTACCTGTCAGGCAGCAAGTCATGGCCATAAAACGGTGGTTGGCATTTGCCCCCCTTGGCCGTGGCTACCGAGTTTATTTGACTACTTTCAGGTGATTTCGTGCCGGTGGCTGATCAGATTCATCGACTGGAGGTGGGTCAGAATCATCCTTGGCAAACATCATGCCCTGGCCGTTTTCGCGCGCGTAAATGGCAATCACGGCACTGATCGGTAAAACGATCTGGTAGGGGTTACCGGAGAAGCGGGCTCTAAACTGAACGCTGTCGGTACCCAGCATCAGTTGCTCGGTCGCACCAGCGGCGATATTGAGTACAACCTTGCCCTTTTGAATCGTGTGATCGGGCACATTCACACCGTCAACTTCAGCATCTACCAGGATGTGAGGTGTCAATCCGTTATCGGTTATCCACTCGTACAACGCGCGTAACAAGTAAGACCGGTTGGAGGTCATGCCTTGCGGCGAAGAACTCATTGCACTACACCAGGTCAAGTACCATTTCACGCTCGGCGCGTGTCAGGCTGGATTTAAAAGACGGACGTGAGAACAACCGCTGCACATAAGCCTGCACTGACGAGCCTGGCTTGCCTAGATCAATTCCGTAAACAGGCAGCCGCCAGAACAGCGGTCCGAGCGTGCAGTCAACCAGGCTCAGCTCATCGCTGATCAGGAAATCGGCCTGCTTGAACAAGTCATTGGCTGCGACGATACTTTCTTTCAGTTGTTGCTTTGCCTTGTCAGCTTTACGTCCGCTGGAATTCTCGATTTCCTCGGCCAGCGGAAACCAATCACGCAACACCCGGTGATGAACAAGTCGCAAGCGAGCCCGGGAGACTGGATCAACCGGCATTAGCGGGGGGTGCGGATAGCGCTCATCCAGGTAATCATTGATAACGCCGGCATCATGCAACAGCAAGTCACGATCAACCAGCGTTGGCGTTTCGTTATACGGATTTAATTCAGCCAGATCAGCGATCGCAGACTCATCATTGGTTACATCAATAATTTCTACGTTAATACACTTTTCTGCCAGCACGAATCGGACCCGGTGACACTGGATACTACGATCGTGAGAATACAACGCCATTGTCGAACGACCTTTAACTGCTACTGTCACCACTTCTCTCCTGTTGGCCCGTCAACGGGCAGTGCCCTGTCACTATCTAAGAAAGCCAGTTTTTTACTAATCAATGTCGCGCCAATACTCTACTTTCAAAAGGTAGGCAATGAAGGTAAACAGCACCAGGAACAAAATCACCCAAACACCAATACTCTTGCGCTTGAGTGCAGCAGGCTCACCAACGTATTTAAGAAATGCGGCAATGTCACGGGCCGTTGTTTCAAATTCCTCGACCGACTGCGTGCCCGGTATGATCAGATCAAAACTATCGAAAACCTCATGATCATACCCTTGCTCGGTTGTCTCCTGCCGGTATACCGGTGTCTGGATTCCCTGCAGTCGCCATAAAACATTCGGCATCGCTGCATTGTCCAGGACCGTGTTATTCCAACGGCCTTCTTCATCCTTGTAAAAACTACGCAGGTAAGCATAAATCCAATCTGCGCCGCGGGAACGCCCGGTCAGTGAGAGGTCGGGAGGGGTCTTGCCAAACCAGATTTCCGCCTGCTCCTCGTCCATTGCGACATCCATGATCGCGCCGAATTTTGCATTTGAAAAAACCAGGTTCTGCATCACCTCTTCCTCGCTCAGCTTCAGGTCTTCCGCCAGACGGCTGTAGCGTTGGTAGTTGAGGCTGTGACAGGCCAGGCAGTAGTTGACGTACCACTTGGCACCACGTTGCAAAGATGCAGTGTCTTCAATATTGGCACCCGACGGCTCAAGCGAACCTTCGCCGGCCGCGACCACTGGCAAACTGGCCATCAGCAACAGCATGGCCACACCCAGCAGGATTGCCACCCTTGAATTCATTAACAAGGTTTTCATCAGTGCGTCACCCGATCCGGTACCGGTTTAGTCTTGCCGCCCGGACTCATGAAATAAAGCAGAACAAAGAACATGAAGTAAACCAGCGTCCAGACCCGCATTTCCCACGTCTGCGCAGGCGTTCCTTCGGCCATGCCGAGCATGCCCAGGCGGATAAAAGCAATTGTAAATATGCCCAGTAATAATTTGTACCACACGCCTTTATACCGAATAGATTTGACCGGTGAACGATCCAGCCAAGGTAAAAAGAACAGCACGGTCACCGATGAACCCATCATGATCACACCCATCAGCTTGTCCGGTACTGCCTTCAGAATTGCGTAGAACGGCGTGAAGTACCAAACGGGCTTGATATGTTCGGGTGTCACCAACGGGTTGGCGGGTACAAAGTTGTCTTGCTCGAGGAACAAGCCACCGACTTCCGGCCACATAAACAGGATAAACGAGAACAGTATCAGGAACACGCCCACGCCAAAGATGTCCTTGACCGTGTAGTAAGGATGGAACGGAATACCATCCACAGGCGTGCCATCGGGGCCCTTGTTGGCCTTGATTTCAATACCGTCCGGGTTGTTGGAGCCATTCTCGCGCAGCGCCACAAGATGAAGCAGCACCAGGCCCAGCAAAGCCAGCGGCACAGCGATAACATGCAGCGCGAAGAACTTGTTTATCGTTGCATCAGAAAGAAAGTAATCCCCCCGTATCCATTGTGTGAGCGGTTCACCAATCTTGGGGATTGCACCGAACAGGTTAATGATGACCTGCGCACCCCAGTAAGACATCTGACCCCACGGCAGCACATAGCCCAGAAACGCCTCGGCCATCAACGCCAGGTAGATGAACATACCGAAAATCCACAGCAACTCACGTGGCTTACGGTGGGAACCGTATAACAGGCTGCGAAACATGTGCAGGTATATCAGGATGAAAAAGAACGACGCACCGGTAGAGTGCATATAGCGAATCAACCATCCCCAATTCACATCACGCATGATGTATTCAACCGATGCAAAAGCGTCTGCTGCAGAGGGCTTATAAAACATGGTCAGGAAAATTCCCGTGAATATCTGCATCACCAGCACCAACAGGGCCAGCGAGCCCATGTAGTACCAGAAATTAAAATTCTTCGGGGCCTGGTAGCCCGTCATTGTCGCATTCCAGAAACTGGTTACCGGCAGACGTTCATCCAGCCAGTTCATAAATTTACCTGCGCGCTTGGCGAGACCGCTTGCAGATTTGGCCATTACACCGCTCCTTGTTGGCTGACACCGATCATCAGGCTATCGTCGGCGAGGAAACTATCAGAAGTGGCGGTGGGAAACCCGCGCCTCCCCTTGTTCACGTCATCAGGTGACATTCAATTCTCCAGCAGATATAGTGACCCGTTAGGGACCAATGCTTAGTTCAGGAAATTCCTATTTTTATGCCCAGATTAAGGTGGGAATGACAGCTTGCTGGTAATACCCAAACCCGTCATCGCCCCCGCTGCCTGTTCCAATCTCTTAGTTTATCCGAAACGCACCATGCGAAACAATCGATTTGCCGATAGAATTGCAGGTATTAAGATCGGTTTTTATGGAAAGTACCATACTTATGGAAAAACAAACGGGATGAATCAGCCGGATAACCAGACTTCGGACCGGCAGGCGACCACAGGATCAGTGGCCGGATTTCTATTGCGCTCAGTGATCGCCGGCCTGGCGCTGGCGTTCATTATCCTGTACCTGTGGCCAAATATCAGTGAACGATTCAGTTTGCAGGAGTCTGCTGCCACGGCCGTGCCCAGCGCACCCGTCTCATATGCTGACGCGGTCGACCGCACGGCCCCCTCGGTCGTCAGCATTTACACACAAACAGTGGAACTCCAACAGGTCAGTCCGCGCTTGCGTAAAATTCTCGGCACGTCCTATATCGCCCGTTCGCGTGCCGATATGGGCTCGGGTGTGTTGGTCAGCACAGATGGCTACATACTGACCAATAATCATGTGATCAGCCAGGTACAGAATATCAGTGTCGGATTGTGGGATGGGCGCTATGCCAAAGCGCAGGTGGTCGGCAGCGACCCGGAAACTGACCTGGCCGTACTTAAAATCGACCTGGACGGTTTGCCTGCAGCACCCCTGGCAGAAGATCCCAGTGTGCGTGTGGGAGACGTGGTGCTTGCAATCGGCAATGCATTCGGGCTGAGCCACACCGTCACCATGGGTATTATCAGCGCAACCGGCCGCAATGATCTCAGATCTGTACTTTATGAAGATTTTATCCAGACCGATGCAGCCATCAATGCCGGCAACAGCGGTGGTGCGCTGATCAATTACCGCGGCGAGGTCATCGGCATCAATACCCGCAATATCGGCCAGGCTCTGGGGGCACAAAATATTGGTTTTGCCATACCCATCACAATGGCCAGGGACGTCATGCAGCAGATTATTGACTACGGCAGCGTCAGGCGCGGTTGGCTTGGTGCACTGTTCAGTGATCTGCCGCTGTCGCTGCAAACAGATGGCAGTGCCTCGCGCCGTGGCATCCAGGTCCGTGAAGTAACGTCCGGTGGCCCGGCCTGGACAGCCGGCATCCGGGCCGGGGATATCCTGCTGAGCATCGATGGCGTGGAAGTGGGCGACGCCAGGGCACTTTTGCTGGTCATCGCCCAGCGCAAACCCGGTACGCGTGTAGATCTCAAGGTTCAGCGCAACCGGGAAGTTTTTGAGACCTATGCAACCCTGATCCAACAACCACCGCTGCGCTGAAGCAGTCAAATATCGCTATGAGATGAGCGCTGCATCGGGTTAATTAAACCCTGCTGTGGCAGACTGTTACGCTTTGGGTAATGTAACGCCCCGCTGCCCCTGGTATTTGCCCGCACGGTCAGCATAGGAGGTTTCGCAGGCCTCATCCGATTCAAAGAACAGGAACTGCGCCACCCCCTCATTGGCGTACACACGAGCGGGCAACGGTGTGGTGTTAGAAAACTCCAGCGTGACGTGCCCTTCCCATTCAGGTTCCAGTGGCGTGACATTGACGATGATGCCGCAGCGTGCATAGGTGGATTTGCCCAGACAAATGGTCAGTACATTGCGCGGAATGCGCAGGTATTCCACCGTATGCGCCAAAGCAAACGAATTGGGCGGGATGATGCAGACGTCACCGTGCATATCGACAAAACTGTTTTCATCAAAATTCTTCGGGTCAACCACGGCGGAATTGATATTGGTGAAAATCTTGAAATGGCTGGCGCAGCGCACATCATAGCCATAGCTTGAAGTGCCATAGGAAATTTGCCGCTCACCGCTCTCATTTGACCTCACCTGGCCGGGTTCGAACGGCTCGATCATGCCATGGTCCTGCGCCATGCGCCGGATCCACCTGTCTGACTTTATGCTCATGCTTTCTGTCCGCGCCAAAAGGCCCTTGCTAGTTAGAAACGACGATTTCCGGCATTTTGAAAGCCATGCTTCGCGGCATGATGGCCAACGCGCCTGCTGTCCGCAGTGCCAGGCTACGGAAACTCCTGGCCGTGGCCGAGTCGGGGCTGTGTGCGACGCTCGGTTTGCCTTCATCCAGTGATGAACAGATCTCCATTGCCAAAGGCAACTGGCCCAGCAGTGGAATCTCAAAATCTTTCGCCATCTGTGCGCCGCCACCGCGACCGAATATGGCTTCTTCGTGACCACAGGAAGTGCAGATATGCGTACTCATATTTTCTACCACACCGAGAACCGGTACGTCGACCTTGCGGAACATGTGCAAGGCTTTGCGCGCATCCAGCAGTGCTATGTCCTGCGGTGTCGTAACGATCACGGCACCCGCGGTCGGAATCTGCTGAGCAAGGGTGAGCTGTATATCACCCGTGCCTGGCGGCAAGTCAATGATCAGGTAGTCGAGCGGACCCCACAACGTTTCATTTAACAGTTGCTGCAAGGCGGAAGTCACCATCGGGCCACGCCAGATCATGGGTGTATCCTCTTCTACCAGGAAGCCAATCGACATGACCTTCAGGCCATGGGCCTCTTTTGGAATAATCTTCTGGCCATCTGTTTCCGGTTGTCCCTTGATACCCAGCATGGCAGGAATACTCGGGCCGTAAATGTCTGCATCCAGCAGCCCGACACGGGCGCCTTCATGCTGCAGGGCAATGGCCAGATTAACCGCTGTGGTAGATTTTCCCACACCGCCTTTGCCAGAGCCAATCGCAATAATATTCGTAATTGATGCCAGCGGTTTGAGTTCTTCCTGTACTTTGTGGGGCTGAATTTTGCAGGTGATACTCACAGAAGCAGCATCAATGTCCGGATTCTGTTCAAGGCGGGCCTTGATATCTGCCGCCAGCGCCTCACCCTTATCGGCAAGCGGATACCCCAACCGGATGTCCACGCTGACCCGGCCTTCATGGTTCCCTACCTCGCGAACTGCGCCCGCACTGACCAGGTCGCAACCGGTATTTTCGTCAATGATTTCGCCCAACAGGGCCATTACAGATTCTTTATTCATGGTTTAAGCACACTCATTGTCAATTGTCATTTCGCAAAGCGTGCATTGTACTCGCTAAGCCCATCCATTTGGCAAAAATGGCGAGCCCTTTTTACGGAAAAGCAAGTGGTTTTGCCAATTGTGATGTGCAAGTGCGGTAAACTGGGCAGTTCTGATACGATTGTGCTTGAGACCCGGTCTTCAGACTGAAAATCTCCTGCACTTCAAAGCGCCTTCACCGTATAGAGGTCAACTATGAAAAAGTTATTCCTGTTTATCGCGCTGCTTGCCATCAGCCTGTCTGGGGCAGCGCAGGAAAAAAGCCTGAGCGACATCGTCAGTGAGTACCGCCTGGACAATGGCATGCGCTTTTTGATGGTGCAGCGACCGGGTGCCCCGATGATCTCTGCCGGCTGGGTCGCCCATGTAGGTTCTGCCAATGAGCGTCCCGGCATCACCGGGATATCGCATTTATTTGAGCACATGATGTTCAAGGGCACGCACACGATTGGCGTTAAAGACGCCGCCCTGGACGATCAGCTCCGGGCTGAACTGGACAGCTTGCGCAAGCAAATGTTTGAGCTGGAGCGAGCTGACCGTTTGAAGGTGCGTACCGGGCAGGCAGAATCCATGTCGGATCCCTCACTTGATAGCGACGAGATGAAGGCTTTGCGCGAACAGTTCGAGGCGGTCATCAAGCAGCAGCGCGCCAACATCATTAAAGACCAGTTCGACCAAATATATACCGAGCAGGGCTCCACCGGCATGAATGCATTCACCAATGAAGACATGACCGTGTATTTCCTGCGGGTGCCTAAAAACAAGCTGGAACTCTGGTTCTGGATGGAAAGTGATCGCCTTTCAGACCCGGTATTTCGTGAATTCTACTCTGAGCGCGATGTGGTCTACGAAGAACGCCGCATGCGGACAGAGTCCACGCCTACCGGTGTTCAAGATGAAGTCTATAACGCCATGTTCTGGCGTGGCCACCCATACGGCTGGCCGGTGGTCGGTTGGCCCAGTGATGTCTCGGCCATCACCCGCGAGCAGGCGGAAAATTATTTTGGCATTTATTACGCACCCAATAACCTGACCGCAGTCCTGGTGGGTGATTTTGACGAAGCCCAGGCCCTGCAATGGGCCAATCAGTATTTTGGACAGATTCCACGTGGCAAGCAGCCTCCACCGGATGTGGTGACCTTATTCATGCCACTGAAGGGAAGCTTTGAATACCAGGCCGAAGTGGATGCGCCGCCCAGCGTTACGCTGTCGTTCCATACCACGGCCTTCGGCGGTGTGGATCACCCGGCACTGATGGTGTTGGCCGAGGTGCTGAACGGCAAAACAGGCCGCCTGTACAAGCGCCTCGTACTGAAGGATCAAATCGCAACATCCGCATTTTCAAACGAGGATTCACGCAAATATGACGGTTCCTTCGAGCTGCGCGCGAGCGGCAAGTCCGACGTTGATCCCCGGGTTCTGAAAAAAGTGCTGCTCGAGGAAGTTGAGAAAATCAAGCGCGACGGTATTTCTGAGTATGAACTTGAGAAAGTACGCAACAACCTCATCGCAAACAACTTCCGCCGACTTGAAGATAACTTCTTTCTCGCTATTCAATTGCTGTACTACGACGGTTTACGTGACTGGAGCAGCATGGAAACGCTGTTTGAACGGGTCACCGCCGTCAGTCGTGAGGCTGTACAGCAGGTAGCGAAAAAATACCTGCTGGCGGATAACATGGGCGCCAAGCTGTACACCCGCAAAGCGGATGCGACACCGGAGGAGCCAGCCATGGCTGCTTTCAACGATGAGCAAAAGCAAGTCGCAAAGCAAATGCTGAGCCAGCTGAAATCCCAGCCGCCGGAGAAGCAAAAAGAGATGCTTGGCCGGCTGGAATCAATGCGTACGCAGGCACCAGCTGAGATGCAGGCTGTGATTGACTATGTCATCGGCAAGCTTGCACAGTGAGGAGCAATAGAATGAAACAGATAAAGTACATCACCACCATTCTCGCTGTATTCATACTGACAGCTTGCGCCACCACCGGAACAAACAATGAAACCCGGGCAGATAACAAGCAATCCCGCCAGGGCCTGGTGGCATTCCCGACTGATCTGAAGTTCGTCGACCGCCAGATTGAAATTCCGGATGCTGCCGAGTACCGCCATGCACTGGATAACGGCAATGTGGCCTATATCGTCCCGGATCACTCACTGCCACTGGTGACCATCAACGTTCAGTCCCGCGCCGGTAAATACCTGTTGAAACCAGCGGATGCCGGATTGGCAAACCTGACTGCCAGCATGATGCGTGATGGTGGCACCCGGGCTTTGAGCCCGCAGGATCTGGATGAAAAACTGGAGTTCCTGGCCACCACGGTGAGCGTTGCGATTGGCAACACATCTGCCTCGGCCAGCATGGACTCACTCAGCAGTAAGCTCGATGAAAGCCTGGGCTTGCTGTTTGACGTCATCGCGGAGCCCCGTTTTGACAGCGAACGCCTGGAGATCAAGAAAAACCAGTTTATCGAGGCGATGAAACGCCGCAATGACGACACCCGCACAATTGAGCAACGGGTGTATAACGAATTGCGTTTCGGCCCGGACAGTTATCGCAGCTATCAGGCAACCGAGGCACAGATCAGGGCAATAGACGCCCAGGGCATGCGGGCCTTTGCGGCCAGGGTGTTCGCCTCGCCTAACCTGGTAATCAGTGTTAACGGTGATGTTGAACCGGCCGCCATTGTAGCGCGTCTGAACCGTGAGATTGCACGTCTTGAACAAGACGTGGCACTGCCTGCAATCCCAACCACGGCCAGCCCTGTCGCAGCCGGCCTGTATGGTGTCAACAAGGATGACGTCACGCAAACCCGCGTGCGCATGTTCCACCCCGGACCACGGCGCGGTGATCCCCAGGAGTTTGATATCAAGGTCATGAACGATATCCTCGGTGGTGGTGGTTTCACCTCGAGGATCACCAAACGGATTCGCAGCGATGAGGGCCTGGCCTATTCTGCCGGCAGCGCCTACCCGCTGGGCATCTACTATCCGGGTGTCTACCTGGTCTATTTCCAGTCAAAAAATCCATCGGTGCCACAGGCCACCAGCATTGCACTTGAGGAAATCGCCAGGATCCAGGCTGAGCCGGTTTCTGAAAAGGAGTTGAATACGGCCAGGCAAGCCGTGATTTCAGTATTGAACGAACGCTACTCCAATGCTTCACGCAAGGCCTCCGCATTTGCCACAGATGACTTGCAGCATACGCCGCCGGACTACTGGCGTGATTACGAGAAGAACACTTCAACCGTCAGTATTGCCGCGGTGCAGAAGGCCGCCAAGGCTCATCTGCACCCCGATAAGCTGCGCATTTTGCTCACCGGGAAACTTTCTGAAGCCAGCGCAGGCGACGGTGAACATGGCACTATCGAAGAGGTGACCGGATTGAAGATGCAGCAGATTCCATTGAAGGATCCGCTGACACTTGAACCATTGCCGCTCAACTGAACCAGCCCGGTCCCGCAAGGTGAAAGAAGAAAATGTCCAGTATCGACATTCGTGCCCGCCATAATCTAAGCCACCAGGAAGCGCTGACGGCCGCCGACGAACTATCCTGCGACCTGGCCGAGAAGTTTGGTATTGATTACGGCTGGGAAGATGAGGTGATCCACTTTGAGCGGCCCGGCGTGCAAGGGCAAATCCTGGTACATGATAATGAACTCAGAGTACGGGCCAACCTGGGTATTATGTTGATGCTGTTAAAAGACCCCATCGAACAGGAAATTATTCGCTACCTTGAATCCCATTTTGGCTGTAACTTCGAGAGCGAATAGGCAGCGGTGGGTCAGGGCAAGCCCCTGTTCAGGTGCAACCGGACAAAGCCGGGCTGCAGTACTGCTCCAATATGCGGGTGAGCCCCTGCGGAGATTTCCAGTCCCTGCCAAAAACGAAGCGTGGCAATAACCACTGGTTGTCCGCTCTCGAAACCGCCCTGGGTGCAATGGTAAAAGCAGCCCTGAACCGGTGCACGGAACGGTTTTGCGGCAGGTACTCATCGACCACGTAGTCACTGACCTGTCCCCATGGATAAGCAAACAGCGTGGGTCTTTTGCCGGCCAGCACTGCACCGATATATTCCCCGGCTTTGCCAAACTGGATTTCAGCGTCGGCGAAAGTCTTAATCTGGCGGAAATCACCTTTGAGCTGCTCCCGCTGCGTAACCTGATCCAGTTCGGGGTGCACGTGATCCCAACTGTGGCATTCAATATCCAGGATTCCCGAGGATGCAGCCTCCGGCCACCACTGATCACCCCACCAATCCTTCCCGACCATGCAGCTTCTATCCAGCGAGTCCCGGGCCTGCGATGAACTGATAACAAAACTGGTCGCATGTGCCGGTCTGGTTGTCTCAGTGCGCGCATTAAAATCTTTGAGGATATTGAACATACTGCGTTGCAT
>VAPH01014054.1_pt1 | contig 17927 bp, 14 predicted proteins | sample 3393861 | NCBI WGS metagenome assembly VAPH01 (sample SAMN08290439, study PRJNA428436) | hydrothermal vent metagenome | isolation source: Deep-sea hydrothermal vent chimney | place: Atlantic Ocean: South-mid Altantic Ridge | reverse complement strand
CATGGCGACCAATGTAGGTGAACGGGTTGACGGTCGAGCCTGTACTGTTGGTAGGCTTACCGAAGGGGTCGTAGGCGTAGCTGTCGGTGGTCGCGCCGCTGCTATCGGTGAGGGCGATAGTGCTGCCGCGCGAGTCGTAGTGGTAATAACTGGCCGTGCCGCTGGGCTGGATGCGGGAGATCAACCCCAGGCCGTAAACGTTGTAAGCTGTTATGTTATTACTGGCATCGGTCTCGGCCAGGACATTGGTCAGGCTGGTATTGGTATCCAGGATGAATCTTGTTGTGCTACCGCTGCGGGTTCGTGTATAGCGGTTGCCCAGGCCATCGTACTGGTACTGGGTGGTGGCACTATTAATATTGGTCTGGGTGAGTCGATTCTCGTAGTCGTAGACATAGCTGTCTGCGCCTTTGGCGGTCATGTTGCCTTTGTTATCGAAACTGTTGGCCGTGCCGCTGACATCGGTGGCCCGGTTCTCGGCGTCGTAGGTGTAATTAACGGTACCGGGGACGAGGCTGGGGTTTAACGGCTCGTTGCGTACCTCGCCAGTGTGGTTGCCAATGGCATCCAAAGTATAGTTGTAACTGGAAATGATGCTGCTGTCTGCTTTTGCATTGGTGAGGCTGGTGAGCCGGTCAGCATTGTCGTAACCATAGGCGGCCGTGGTGCCGTTGGGCAGAGTAGTGGTTGTGAGTCTTCCGGCGGTATCATAACTGTAGCTGGTTGTGTTGGTCAGCCAGTCGGTGGCCGCAGTCATGCGGTTCAGAGCATCGTAGCCATAGGTTACAGTTTTGCCATCCGGGTAAATCAGACTGGTACGGTTGCCACTGGCGTCATAACCATAACCCACAGTGTTGCCAAAGGGATCGGTATGGGCCATTCTGCGATTCAGGGCATCGTAGGTAAAGGCTTGGGTGCCCAGGCTGTCCACCAACCGGGTGCGGTTACCGTTCTTGTCATAACTGAAGCTGACTGTGCTGGTATCGGGATACGTGAGAGTGACGAGCCGATCCAGATTGTCGTAAGCATACTGAATAACATCACCATTGGGACGGGTGACCTGGCTGAGCTTGCCCACGGCATCATACTGGTATTGGGTAGTGTTACCCAAGGGCTCGGCTTTGGTGATCAGGCGGTTGAGCACATCATAGGTATAGGTAGTGACATTGCCGTTGGCATCGGCCATGGAGGTACGGTTGCCGTTTTTGTCGTATACATGCTGCACCGTGCCACTGTTGGCGTCCGTCACCTGGATAAGCCGCCCCAGCTTGTCGTAACTAAAGCCGGTCGTCTGGCTACTGGCGTTGGTCACCGTGATTGCCCGGCCCAATTTGTCATAGACAGTGATGGTGATATTACCCAATGGGTCGCGCTGTACCGTGCGCCGGTTCAGGGCATCATAGGTATTAAGTGTGGTATTGCCATTCGGGTCGGTAGCCGAGAGGCGATTGCCGTTGGCATCATAGGTAAATGTGGTCACATTACCCAAGGCATCGGTCACTGTAAGCCGATTGCCCACACCATCGTAGCCACTCTGTGTGGCGTTACCATTCTTGTTCTGCACTGCGATGCGACGGTCAATGGCATCGTAAGTATTAGTCACCACACCGAGCATGGCATCCGTTGTTGTGTTCAACAAATCCTTCGCGTCATAGGCAAACCGGGTAATATTGCCGTTCTTGTCCGTTGCGGTCAGCTTGTTGTCATTGCCGTCATAGGTATTGGTAACCGTATTACTGGCTGGATCGGTTACTGTAAGCAGGTTGTTGTTATTGTCATAGGCATATGAAGTCGTACGACTCATGGCATCGACCCTGGTCAGCCGTCTGCCCACTCCATCATAGGTGTACTGGGTAATGTTCCCGAGCGCGTCCTTTACGCTGATCAGATTCCCTTGGACATCATAAATATTAGTCGTCGTATTGCCACGTGCATCGGCAATGGTGAGCGGCAGGCCGCTGGCATCGTAAGTCACCGCGGTGGTGTTGGTCAGTGCATCGGTAGTCGTCAGCAGGTTACTGTTGGTATCGTAGGTAAATGTGGTCACATTCCCCAGGGCATCCGTGCGCTTCAACGGATTGTTGTTGGCATCGTAGGTGATGGTGGTCACATTCCCCAGGGAGTCAGTCTTGGTGGTGACGTTGCCGCCAGCATCGTAGCCGTATTGGGTGATATTGCCGTTCTTGTCGGTGACCTTGACGCGATTACCGGCAGCATCGTATTCGTACAGCGCAATATTACCTCTGGCGTCCTGCTCCTTGATCAACCGCAATAACGAATCATGGTTGTGGATCGTGATATTGCCTAGTGCATCGGTGATGGTAGTCTTGCGGTCCAACGCCACATAAACATAGGTAGTCGCACCACCCTTGGCATCTGTCTGGTAAGTCACCACCCGGTTAGCCGCATCATAGGTATTGCTCACCACCACGTTGCCAAGCGGATCGGTGACGCTCAGGATCTGATGGTTGACGTCATAGGTATAGGTGGTGACGTTACCGTTGGGATCGGTGGCGCTAACCAGATCGCCGTTGGCGTCATAAGCGAATTGGACGGTGCGACCGATAGGATCGGTGATCTGGGTGATGTGATTACTGGCGTCGTAAGTAAAGCCGATGGTACGCCCGGCGGTGCCGGTGACTTGAGTAAGGTTGCTGCCGGTATAGCTCAGCGTACTGGTATTGCCATTTTTGTCTGTGATAGCAGCGAGGCGGCCGGAGGTATCGAAACGATACGAGGTGAGATTCTTCTTGCGTAAGGTGTAAGCACCCCCACCATCATCAACCAAGGCATCGAAGACGCCATACTGTGGAGTGAAACCCCCTGAACCATTGGGTGACCAGGTCTCGGTCTTGCCGTCACCCCAGCGGATGGTAACATTGCTGCTGCCACCCACGACTAAACTGGTGTTGTAGTTGTGGGACCAGTTAAAACCCAGCGGACCGTTTAAATTGTCGCGCGAATTGTAAGCACGCTCGAACACAAACGGCATGCCTTTGCCGGGGATCTCCAGGTCCTTGCTCTGGTATATGTAGTTGCCGGTGGCGGTGTTGACCGGATCGCCACTAATGCCGGAATTATTGTTAGTGCCGTTGCTGGTACTTTGATTAGTAAGCTGGATATTACCCAGGTTCCAGGAATTAAAGGTGCTTATAGATTGAGAAACTGCTACGAAGTTAACCGTCCCGGTTGGGCTCACCGTGATCGTATAGTTGCCGCAGGCCAGCCCCGTCACAGTGTAGTTTCCGCTTGCATCAATAATACCCGCAACACCATTTATGCTAATGGTCGCATCGGCACCCGTAATCGGGTTGCCGTTTTGATCCGTCAGGGTACCGGTGACCGTTTGACCTGTCTGGCAGGCACGAAAGTCCTGGCCGGTAATGTTTGCACCGGAGAGGGTTACCCCCCTGGAAGAGGGATCAAAGGTATAACCGGCAAGGCTGGGGGTAACGGTATAGGCACCAGCGGATAGGCTCATGAAGGCGTAATTGCCACTGGCATCAGTGGATGTGGTATTCGAGGCCGTGCCAGTCAGGGAGATCGTCACCCCGGGAAAAGGATTTCCATCCAAAGTGACGCCCCCCGCAATGGCAGGCAATCCGGAATTCTGGAACACGTAGGCTGAGCCGGAGTCTGATCCCATGTCATCGTCCCTCTCTGCCCCGATGAGGGCGGTATTACCGCTGAGGGCGACGGCTAAGCCGAACCAGTCACCCGCTGCACCGTCGCCAGCCAGCAGCTTGGTCTGCTGGTTCCAGACACCAGTTGTGGGATCGCGCACATACACGTAGGCCGAGCCTGAAACTGAGCCCAAGTCATTGTCCAAAAACGCCCCGATGAGGGCGGTATCACCGCTGAGGGCGACAGCGTTGCCGAACCTGTCAAGCGCCGCGCCATCGCTGGCCAGCAGCTTGGCCTGCTGAGTCCAAATCCCGGTTACCGGATCGCGCACATACACGTAGGCCGAGCCGGAGCGTAAACCCAGGTCATTGTTTCCGTACGCCCCGATGAGGGAGGTATCACCGCTGAGGGCGACGGAGTAGCTGAACCTGTCACCCACCGCGCCGTCGCTCGCCAGGAGCTTGGACTGCTGGTTCCAGACGCCAGTTGTAGGATCGCGCACAAATACGTAGGCGGAGCCAGAACCTGAGCCCAAGTATGCCCCGATGATGGCGGTATCATTACTGAGGGCGACGGAGTTGCCGAACCGCTCACCCGCCGCGCCGTCGCTGGCCAGGAGCTTGGCCTGCTGAGACCAGATACCAGTTGTGGGATCGCGCATAAACACGTAGGCCGAGCCAGAGCCTGAGCCCAGATCATCGTCCGCGTCCGCCCCGATGAGAGCGGTATCACCGCTGAGGGCGACGGAGTAGCTGAACCTGTCACCCACCGCGCCGTCACTGGCCAGGAGCTTGGCCTGCTGAGACCAGATACCAGTTGTGGGATCGCGCATAAACACGTAGGCCGAGTTCGTGTACGTTCCGATGAGGGCGATATCACCGCTGAGGGCGACGGAGTTGCCGAACCCATTGCCCGCCGCGCCATCGCCAGCCAGTAGCTTGACCTGCTGGATCCAGACACCAGTCGCGGAATCGCGCACAAACACGTAGGCCGAGCCTAATGGTGAGACCAAGTCATCGTACCCATACGCCCCGATGAGGGCGGTATCACCGCTGAGGGCGACGGAGTTGCCGAACAAGTCACCCGCTGCACCGTCGCCAGCCAGAAGCTTGGCCTGCTGGATCCAGGGATCGATGGTGATGGGATAGGTTGCCCGCTGGTCATTAACCTCGATGCGCAGCCGCTCCGCAGTCACGACCAGGCTGGCAACGAGGGTGCGGCCCTCGGCATCAAAGGCCTGCAGGCCAGTATAATTCAATGCGGCCCGGCTGTCCTTGCCGGTAAAGCGTATCCCTAAGCCATCTTTATCGGCAAGCGGGCGCAACCCGCCCGAGAGGGCGAATTCCAGCACCAAGGGCTTATTTTGGCCATCGCCGCCTTTGGGCGGCGAAGCCAGGGTAAAGCCCTGCTCCAAGCCGCGAGCGTCATTAACATACCATTCGGTAAGATCGCCGCGCCGGTACTCGATGCGGTTGCCATCAGCATGCATCACTGCGGCCTTAACCGGCTTCACATCCCCAAAATAGCCGTAACCACTCAGTTCCATGCCCCATTCCCAAGCATCTTTTCCCTTGGTCTCTTTCCCTTGGCGCGGGGTTACCCGGACACCGCCTGGCTCAAAGCGGATGCTTAAGTCCTGACCGATGTTGAGCGTCCGGTAGGTTCGGGGGGCGGCCTCCCCTTCAGGCTCGATGGCCTGAAAGTGCGTGTGCAGGGCCTGCCGCAGGCCCTCGGGCAGGGTGGTTGAGACCGTCACGCCCGGTGCAGAACCGTTGCCGGGTGAGATGGTTATTGGTGGTGGGTGTGTTGCAAACACATTTAGAGAGAATAAGGCTGTTATTGAAAATAGAAGGGTCGTGAGTACCAACTTACCAGCATTCCTACTCCTTAAATCACTACACGTTTCAAACCAACCATCAATTATGATTAATAAAAAACGCAAAAGACCACCCGCCCCGATTGCCCGAAACAAATGCCTTGCGATGATTTTTTGTTTTTCTTTCATCTTATTAACTTGTCAATTCTTGTAGCGTATCCTCCAACACCGTAGGAATTTTATGTGTTTATCGCCACCCCATTTTCACACCCAGGGCAGACCAGCGGATACCTGCGCCGATTTGACAATATCTCACACGGTTCCACAGTCTTCGACGAAGACCCCTAACAGTATCCTTACCCTCTTCAGTTACCGATATACGTCACTTTGCCACTTGTGAATGCGATTTGTGCCGATCCGTAATACCAAAGCTCGTCGCCCGGCGGGATTACGTCCTTGCGGGCGGGTTTTCCACGCGCGGCTGCAACCTGCTCCCTTGTCATGCCCATAACGACCCTCCCCCTGATGATGATCTTCGCCATTTCGCTGCCGTATTTAGCGGCTAGGTCACGGCGGCGAGTTTCCTTGGCTTTCTTTTGTGCTTTTTGCCTCGCCTCACGTTTACGCCTCGCGGTGTCTTCGGCTTTTCTTTGAGCTTTCAGTCGCGCCTGTTGCAAGCGCTCGGCTTCCTCTGCTTTTCGCCGCACTTTTGCCAGCCTTTCTTGACAGTGCTTGATGTAAGGAGCAACTCGGCGATCTGTCGGTGAGATGCCTTTTTTCACCATCTGATCCGCATGGATGCCGTGGCTATTCTTAAGGCAGCCCTTTAGGTCGGGATCGAGCTTACCCCACTTCTTTTTGGCTTCCTTGATCGCACCACTATTAAAAATACTACCAAGGATGCCGCGCAGGTCCATGGTATTGCCTTCACGTGCCTGCGCGATTGGTGTCGTGGTAAATGCGAAGATCGCGATGCACGCGGAAACCGCGAGTACCCGTAACCGCGGCACGGTGTATTTCTCCGTATTCATGTGCTGGCCTCCCTGGAATCGGTGTTCTCGTCTGAGTTCTTTTTCGTATCGAGAAGCGCCTCCATTACCTCACGTACCGATTTTGTGTGGTTTTCGATTGCGAGGAACGCGAGCAGGAAGGAAATGATGAGAAATGTCACAAATGCTGAACCGACAACCCCAAGCGCTACTTTGCGCCCTAGGCTTGCGGCGGTGGCGGCGAGCTCGGCTTGTGCGCGAGCCTCCGCATTACGGGCCATCACCAACTTGCGTGCTTCCACCGCACTCGCATTTGCCGCCTTCTCATCGCTCCTCGCTTTGCGCCACGAGGAGCAGAGTCCGGCATAGAATGCTTCGACATTGGCAGCTGTGAGCTTCGATTTTACACCATCGAAGGCACGACGGGCATCCGATGCAAAATGGGTGTCGTTCCCGGACGCACCACATTCACCCGGAACACGCAACGCGCGCTTGTATGCCTTGAAATAAGCGGGCGTCCGGGATGGGTCGACGATGAGCGCGATATCACGTGCGACTCCCTGATAGTCAGTAAGCCGCAGTTCCGCCTGTGCAGTTGGTGCCGAGCCATAGGTAAGTGAGAATGTCACATTTGCGGGTGCTGAGACATTTCCGTATTTGTCACGCGCGGCTGCCCGAAGTTGGAATTTGCGGCTGCGTGGCGCCGTGAGAATTTTCATTTGGTTGTTAATCTGTTCGATAAGCTCTGTCGTGGGAACCAGACCAGTGCGCTTGTCTCTGCCCCGGTCGAGACGAACCTCAATACGCTTAAACAGGATCGCATCTTCTCCACCGAGAATGAGGACATCCTCAGGGTATGGTGCGAGACCGTTTGGGGTATCGGCGGTAAAATACCCGACAATGGTGTTGCGTTTAAGCGGGCCGTTGATTTGCTTCACGTGGATCGCGATATTCTTCGGGGGCGCGAGGTGTGCGCTCAGCGAATCGAGATCCAGTGGTTTATGTGGGGTTGCTGAGACGGCAGGTACCGGCTCCTGCGAGGGGGACTGCCAAGTCTGCGTCTGCAGAAAAAGCACGAACACCAGCCCGCCGATGACGACAATCAAACTGCCGACTGCAGCGACGAGGAAAAAAATGCGGGCCACAGACAGAACATAGTCGCTCTGGAGACGCCGAAACCATCGCGCCACAGGCGATTTAGTACATTGCAGATTTTCATTTATATCTGGAGTTGTTTTCATGTGTGATACCCGATCAAATATTTACAGGTATGCGAAAAGCCGCCTACCCCGTTTTCCTGAGACAGATGACCTGAGATTATTCCCCCTTCTTCTTTTCTTTTTGTTATGCACTCCATAGCGTGCTTATACATCCCCCGCTTAATCGTGCATTTTTTCTGTGAGCAGCCTTAACCTAATTCGAGCAAGCCAAGCGTCACTCTCGGGTGCTCATACACACCTACTTAGTGGGTGTTTTCCATGATAGACAGCAACGGACGCACTATGGAAGCCAGATAACTAACCCGAAGCGACAAGATGGGCACCTAGAGCGTACCTCCTGGAATTTGGAATCGATAACACCCAGAATATCCGACTCCCCAAGAGACACACAGTATCCTTTAAGGAAGCATTTTTTGTACCACATAAATGTTTTTTGTTTATTACCAATAAGTTAAATTAATTTAAAGTGACGGATGCGCACTATTTCCACAAAAATTGTAAAACTTCCCGACACTTTTTGCGGAAATGCAAACTCCCCTCCTCGCGCTGAGGTATTCTGCCTCAATAACAAAAGCTTATCTGTACCAACGGGCTCAAAGCTCAAAAAAAGTGTAAACTTTCCTGACACCAAGCCACGTGACCTCTTACAGATACTTCTTAAAGGTGCTCGCGGTCACTGCCACAGAAAATGCAAACAGCACGACAAACGGAAGTACAATAAACGTTGGATGCAAACTAAACGGAAGCGCCAGATACGTTACCCAGGTGATCAATACGAGCGGTAGTACTGCTTTCTTGGCATAATGGTACACGAAAGAACTCTCTCGCCCGCCACCCCAGCGTCGAAGATCCCTTTGCACCAGACCGTCAACCAGTGCCACCAGGCTGAACAGCAGGAACACGGGTGTCGCTAAACTGAGAATCGCCAAACGTACAGAGAAGACCTGTGTCACCTGCATGGCCGCAATCACAAACTCGGCAATGGGGTGGTAAATTTTGTACAGTCTCGGTCTGAGTCCTTGCTCACTTGTTGTCGGCGGCGGAGAGACCCAGCGGATAAAGTCCACGAACCACGTCACCTCAAACAGGTAGTGGTAGGTATTATCGGCAAACCGTTTGGCGAACTGTGCCGGGTCTGATGTGACGACGCTGCGTCGAAAATCGTTATCGAGATAACTGATCTCCTTGGCGAGCATGGTACGGCTGTGATCAAGGCCTTCGTCCGGCCACCAGAGCACCATTCCAACCCACTCAATGATGATCGAGAACAAGAGTGAGAGCAGCAACCATTGTATGATTTTGGCAATCGCTGTCAGGCTTTTCGAGATCAGCCCTTCCTGAACCACCCGGCGGCGTGGATCGGCAACCGCTTCAGCCATCTGAAACCTCTATTTCATCGGTAGGCTCGGTGATATCCGCTACGGCTCCCCACCAGGGTTCCTGGATTCGATACCAATGATCGTTGGTGATGTAGGTGCGTTCCATCTCGTTGGCAATTTCGGTGAGCGTTTCCGGCATGTCCGAATCAGTTGCCGGCAAGGGCATACGAATCTTCCAAAGCTGGCCACCCTCCAGCAGCGCAAAGGCCTGCCCCTTGGGCAGGGTGATCAGCTCGGCCGGTGTGAGCATCGGCACTTCGGAGACACTGATACGGTCTTCGTTGCGGGACTTGAAGTCGACTCCCGATCCGGGATCGGAGGAATCATCCACACCAGACACACTCATCAGGGTAAAGACCTCGACCCTCGGGAGCTGCTCCGTGAGCATCTCGGCCGTGGCCAGTTCCTTCACCCGAAGCATGATCAGCGTGTTGAAGTTACCGGCCACCTGTCCGGCCTTGGCCCGGTTGCCCATGCGGGCCTCAACGTCCGACCAGGTCTGCGTGTAGGCGGTGACCTGAAACCCGGCACCGCCTGCCTTGTTTAATAAAGGGATGAACTCATCGCCAATCAGTTCGCTGAACTCGTCGGCGTGCATGGAAATCGTCGGGGGTGACTCCGTGGATTCGCCCGACACGCCGTGCTTGTAAATGTGACCGGCGACCGAGACCAGATCGGCAAACATGGAATTACCCACGGCACTGGCCACGGTCGTATCAGTCAGGGCGTCCAGCCCCACATAGACAATACCCTTGCGGCGAATGACATCCATCCACTCGAAGATCGGCCGGGTGTCGTTCTCATCCAGATAGTCCGGCGAAATGAGTTCCGCAATGTTCCCGGTAGTGAGCTTCTCCATCAATGGCCCGACGGAGCTGACGATCTTGTCGAAGTAGGTCTTGTCATATTTGAACGCGGACACCAGTCCATCAAGTACCGGATCATAAAGATCCTGTGCCTGCAGGTGCCGCATCAGGGCGATGGCTTCGATGTTGCGCCCCCGCAATGCAGCTGGCAGGTTACGTTCTTTTATATTGCCCGCGAGTTCATCGACCTGCGCTTTCCAGTCCTCCGCACCATGCTGATCCAGATGGGCGCGTGCATATTCCATAAACAGGGGTTCGATGTCATTGATGTAGCGCCGGACCTGCTGATAGTCCGGGCGACGGCCCAGGGCTACGAGGGCTCTGGCAATGATATTGACGAAGCGCCAGGCAAATTCCTTGAACGCTGCCGAGTTGCCTTCGCTGGGGAGCTGGTTGGCGATGCGGGTTGCGACTTCGGTGATACGCGAGAAGTTGCCGATGGCATTATAACGGGCCGAGACCTGCGGAAACCCGAGATGGAACATGTAGAAGTCCTTGGCCCGCCCGGCCCGCTTGGCTTCGGCGTACACGCGGCGCAACAACCCGGCATCGCCCTTGGGATCGAAGACGATCACGACATCCCCTCGCCGGATGTCCTGGGTAATGAGGATCTCGGCCAGACGCGTCTTGCCAACTCGTGTCGTGCCCAATACCAGGGTGTGCCCTACTCGCTCGCCGATGTCCATCCACACATCCTGTTCTTCCAGCTCGACGGCATGCAGTGCCGGTTTGCCACCGACGGCGGGTAATGGCGCCAACGGGTTCCACCATGCGCGCGCTCGAAGAAAATGCGCCAACCAGCTCAAGACCGGCACGGTCTCCCAGGCAACTTCCTTGCGGCGAGCCCATTGATATAAAGAACCCGGTTGTACGTAATATTGGACTTCTGGCCGAATGGTATCGCGCAGGCGTTGGGTGTGTATCTGACTCCAGCGGAAGCCGCGACCCAGAAAGAGTTTGCGTCGGCTGAGCGGGATCTTGCTGGATCGGACTATGTACGTGGGCATCCGGCGCATGTTGCGTTGGTAACGCAGTACCCGCAAGGCCTGCCGCCCCCGGATCAGACCTATCAACAAGAGCAATGTGCCGGCACCGTAAGCCACGCCCGGTGGCATCATCAGAGACCAGGGTGCCAGAATGGCAATCGCCGCCGTGGCAAAGGCCACCAGTGTTGACCACAGCTCGACCGGTGGCCGCAGCAGGGCCTCGATAGGGTGCTCGCTCACTGCTCGATGCCGTGGGCGGAAATCAATACCGGATAATGCGAAATCCCCAGGGCTTTCGCGATATCGCTCGCCGATGCCGGCAGGATGGACAAGCCATCCGCCAATTCGGCGATCGTGCGCAGATCATCCAGCGTCTTGGCCTGCACCAGCATGCCCACAGCACCGATTTCCTTGAGTCGATCCCGATGATCCTGAAGCCACTGCCGCGACCGCGCATCGGAACCGATCAGAAAAAATGGGCGCGCGAAGGGTCGGTCATGCGACCTTGCCTGTACAGGCCCCGGTGTCAGGCCGGGCGATTGGATGGGCAGCCAGGCTTCCGGATTGGCTGCACCGAGTTGCGGCTTTATAGGGATTGGACTTTGCTGCGGTGTTTTATCGGCCGATTCGAAGACCTCGAGAAACGGTGCGATGGGCCGGGCATTGCCACTGTCATAGATGACCGTCAGTTCGGCCTGGGCTATGGCAGGAACTATTGCCATTGCGATCCAGATCCAATGTAAACAACTTAATCGACTCATCACGCTACCCTGTATGCGCAATCTGCTGCCAGCGGGAAAGCACGCGGCGACGGTACCGGTCGGCCCGCTGCTGATTGGACGGTGAGTGGTAGCAACCAACACTGGCCCACCAGTCCTGCCGGGTGATGTAACAGTCCTGCAGGATCTCCGCACCGACACGTAGATTGAAATACGGATCGAGTGCCTGCCACGGAGTACCAAGTCGCGCCTGGTGGTAGCGCCAATTAACTTGCATCAGCCCGATATCAATGGAGCGTTTGCCCTTCTCAAGCCAGACCATCAATGCCTGCCAGGCCGCCTGCCGCGACTCAAAGAAGTAACCTTGCCCTGCAACGTTCAATGTCCATGGCCAGGGCCGGTAGACACCTTTTGATACCACCTGTTTACCACTCTCGGTGAGGGCTACTGCATATAATAAGGAATAGGGAATGCCATTTTCTGCCGCGACAGATTGATAACCCACCGGCACCGCTTCCTCGCTCCAACCTGCACTGGGAAAAATCAGGCCTGCAAGCACAATCAGCCAGACTTCATGGTGTCTCGACCAGGCCATCGTCTCCATCGTCTAAAGATCCGATGCCCGAAGTTTTGAGAGTTCCTCGCCCCGACGGCGTAAGACGTAAGGGACTTCCCCCCGGCCACGCGTCAGTTTGTCCAAGGCACCGCCGTCATGATTGAGGGTGATCCGTCTGCTGCGCACCCATTCGGTATCGATCCGGTGAGTCGAGGCCCAGTCCCGTACCGCCGCATCATCACCCGGCGCGATGTCCGTGAGGTAGATATCGATGCCACTGACTTCATCGATCCGCTTCAACAGTTTATTCATCAGTACATCACAGACGGGACACTTGGGACGCACGAAAATCAACAGGCGATCGGTGGATTGCAACGCGCCCGTCTCTTCTGCCTTGCGAGGTAACCGGTCAACATCGATCAGCGGTTCATTCGGAAACAGGCGTTTGCCCACCATATCGTAGGCACGTTGAAACGCGAGAATACGGTCTACGTCCTCCCGCATGGCGCGTGCCCAAGTTTCGGCATACCGCTGGCGCTCTGCGTCATCCCGCGCATGGATACCCAGCACTTCGATCGGCGATATCGTCAAAGGGCTGATGCTGCCGCGAATGCCCTGCATCAATTGTTTGTAGCGACGCCATTCCGTTTCCGACAGTTCCCATAAACGGGAACGCGCCAACTCCGATGACGTCAACGTATGTTCATCCGTCGCCGAAACGCCGGTATCGGTTTCTTTCACCCGGGTGCTGGAAACGTCCGCAGCGAATGCCGGAACCGCCATCACAAGCGCCCATACCAAAGATACCAACTTCAACTGATTACTCATCCGGGTACGCTTCCTCACTATTGCTGGCACCTGTCGTCTCCGTCCCGATCTCATTTTCGTATCGAACAGTCAGATCTCTATAAATGACAAAGTGACGGTCAGCCAAACAGTCTTCTAATTGCGTATGCTCAACCTCTCCTGCCTCAACACCTTTACCTGGCAGGTCTTGTCGCTCATTCGCAATCTCAGAGAGTTCCAAAGCTGCTGGATCATCATTCACATCATCGCTGCTTGTGGAACCCAGCGAAAAGGCCCCGAAAAGTAAAATAATCACAACAAACACTTCCATTGGTATTACCTCCGTAATGACGTCGAGTAATTCTGTCCTGCAGAACCACGAAACGTGACCTGCCCTTTTGCCCGATCGATATGCGTTACTGTCCAACCGGACCGTTGCCCGCCTTCACGTAAGAAGGTGACATGACCATACTGGGAAATGGCCACATAGACGGCATCGTCCCACATGTCAATGGCATCAATGTGAAACGGCGGCTTTGCCACTGCACGTTTTCGTTATTTCGAACCCTTTTTCTTCGCCGCGATTTTGAGTCCACGCACGTCCTTGGCAATGGTCTGTAATCGGGACTGCGCAGCGTCAATGCGCTGCTTAAGGTACTCATTGCCTTTACGCAGATCGGCGACCGACCTGTGAATCGCACTTATACTATTGACCAGTCCGGATAGCTCATGATTCACGCTTGAGTGATCGGCCCTTAAAGAATCGAACCACTGACTGATCCGTTCCGACAGGCTTCCGATGCTGCGCTCGATCACCTTGGTTGCACCACCCGACTGCTGTGGGCTTCTATTGGTGGCCGTACCATTGATATCCGCACCGATGCCATTCGCCGTCGCCTTGTCGAATGCCATCACACCGTGCTCGACTGCTGCTGCATCTTTACGCGGGCTGTCGACCTGGCCCCGCAATATCGCGAGTGTGCCGATTGTGATCACGCATATCACCACTGCTAGCAGGATCGTCTTCCGCGATGACTTGGTCGACTTCGGCTGTACTTCAGTCTCTTCGTGCTCAGCGTTCCGTTCCCTGTTATCCGACTGCTCCAACTGTGTCTCATTCTCCATCTTGCGGGTCCTCCGTTTTCAAGCTGGTATCCGGTTCGTACATAGTTCTCCTCACCGGTGTACACAATTCGAATGAGATCAACCGATGCACCGGATCCTGCACCAGGCGAAACACGGGGCCTGCCAGTGTTTCCAGCGCTTGCTTCAACATGATGGGACCGAGGTTTCGGTGTACAGCGGGCAAAGGCAGTCCCAACAGGTCTGCCGTTATGGAATTTGCAGCGCGGCGGTCCGCCAACCGGTAACCGCTACGCTGCAGGAGATAGTGCACTGCTTCGCCGAGCGTCTGAATGCGTTCCGGAAACTGGATCGTGATGGTCGTGGACAACAAATCGGTCTGCGCCACGGTCGGCATGGCGCGCAGTTCCGAATACCTGCCGACCTGTACTTCACTGGCATGCAGTTGTGGGCTGGTGGTTATATAGGCACATGCCATACAGAGCATGAATACATGTGCAGGGCGCAACCTGTTAAACGTGCGTATCATCATATTTAAACTAGCCTTGAAAAGATGTGTTTATGTATTACAGGCCAATATGATTACGCTTGGTGCTGAAGCAGGGAATGGGAAATCTATTCAACGACTGGTGTCTTTTTTTTCAGACCTCAGTCTTAACCTTCATAGACAGACGTGCGAGATCAAGATCAAAAACTATTCCTTAAATGGATTCAATAGCCGCACACCTGTTTTTGAAAAATCTTTATGGTTGCGCGTTACGACCGTCAAGTCATAAATCAACGCCGTTGCGGCTATCTGTTTATCCAGTGCATTTTCCGGATGTGGTACTCGCAGCCGCCCCCAAAGCTGAGCAATATCCGGGTTGATATCAAGTATGTGATCCTGGTATTCGACAAGCAGTGTATCCAGCCACTTTCCCAATTGATTCGCCTGGCGCGTATCACCCCGGTGACGGATCAATTCGACGCCACGGCGCAGTTCACCTACCGTGACAACGGAGATAAAAACCCGCGTCTCTTCCTCAGTGACTTGCTTGAAGAAATCGCGTACGCCCTTATTCGCCTTCGCGTGCTTGCGCGCCTCACTGATGACATTCGTGTCAACCAAATACATGTTTGTTTTCGTGCTCGTCCTCTAGTCGCTCGAAATCCTCATCCTGCCCCACGTTGGGCATGGCCGTGAGGACTTCAGCGAAGCTCTTTCGTTTCGGGCGCAACAACAGCTCTTCAAGCAAGGCACGATGCTCGGCCTCCGCGCTCTGGCCATGCCGTGCGGCACGTTGCTTGAGGGCATCGACAATACGTTTATCGAGATTTCTGACGACGAGATTTGCCATGGGTACACTTACCTGTCTTGATCGGATGATTGCAATGATAGCACTTTTTCGCGAGATTGCAATCAATGATAGCAATTAACCAGCTGGATTCTCCATCCCCCCTTATCTCCCGAGATAAACCTTATGCAAAGCTTTACATAACCATCTACTTTCCTAAATATACACCTGAGATCTGGAGCCTAATGTGCCCCAGCTCCTGACTGATGGTCCTGCGGGCATGACGATCCATCACCTTCTGACCGGGACTCAGTGCTTTGGACACGGGTCCACCAGCAGCTGGCGCCTTCCATCCGGTAAGTTCTTCATATCGAGCCTGTGCATAGGCATGACGCAGCCCATGTAACTTGGACAGCCCTGCATTTGTCGTCTGCCGTTCGTAGACGCGTAATTGCTGGACGTAGTTGCGGCCACTCGGGATGAGCGCACCCTTTCCAGCTAATTGGTGTACACGCCTCAATATCTCGCGTTGTTCATCCGTTCGGATCGGGACTTCGCGCGCCTTCCCGCCTTTGGTCCACGTCGACTTGAGCGTGAGGTGACCACCACGATCTGCAAAGGTTGGGATAAACTTAATCGCCTCTTCCCGACGCAGACCGAAGGCCTGCTGAAGCTCGAGACTCATACGTACGTGCGGATCACTGATTTTCTCTAAATCCTGTCTGTTCACCTCCTTTGCCTTTGATATATTCGTGACATATTGCCGATCAGGAATCCCGTAGTAGACATTGGATCGGGCCACGACCTTTCTCTTGTCGACTTTCTCGGCCCACCAGCGCAACACCGACATGCGGTTTTTGATCGTCCCGACCGCCAAATCCTGGCGCAGCCAGTCTTTGACCAGCGCCTCTACATGCTTTTGTTTCAGTGATCGGCTCTTCATACCCTGAAAACCCAGGTCATATAATTGGTCCGCGATCTGCATCAGGTGATCCATCCGCCTCGCTTGTGTTGCATAGCTTCCGTCCCGGTTTCGGTGACAGAGTTGTTTGAGTTGGTAGTTCAGGTCTCTCACGGTGTTAACTCCAATAGGTAAGTGTTGATGGTCACCTGGTAACAAAAGCTACCGAGGCCCGCTTGCGCGATACGACCGTGGGACACCACGCCCATGACCTGAATATGCCTGGTCTCAGGCAACGCTGATTTTCCCTTTTGGGTAATGGCCCAGCGCTGGCCAACTTGGCCCCAATGGGCCTGTTTTTAGGGTGGTTTCATAGAGCACCTCCTTTTCAAATGTGCAGAACATCTCTGCGGGTGATAGAAAATGAACGTCAACGGAACCGCCAGGGGCGGACGTCTCTGTTCGTCGAGTAATTGCAGACGGGTGCCTGCGAGAATGAGCCGATCCCCTAATCGGATTAGATCGGTTCGGTTTGGAAGATGGATCCACGGCTTACAGCCGTTGCGCGTCACAGGACCCGAATGCGCTCAATCGCCACTAGTACACGCAGTGGCCACGGTTGAAATCGATCGAGGGCGGCAGTGTAATAACGCATCATCGGACTGTCATCGGAAAATCCGATCGCAAAGCCGCGCCGTTAATGGGATTGCCGCCCTCGTCACTACCCCGCTTCGCTTACTAGTGACGAGGGCGCCTTCGGATCAGGCAAGCTATGCGCCAGGCGTTCGCCTGTCACAGGGCTTGCGTTTACAAGTTGATACCGTCATTCGGGCATACTTACCTGCCCACTGGGATCCACAGGCGCCGCTGAACGCGGCCCCGCCCTTGGCTCGCGAGTTTGAGGCTCGCGTTGCCGTGACGGGCAAGACCTGTTGGACTCAGTGGACAGCTAACTCTCTCGGAGTGACCCTACCCAGCGTTTAATCTGGCCTGTAAATCGCCCACCACGGCCAGGATTTCGTCAAACGTTGGCACATCGCCATAAAACATTTCCTGTTGCATGGCTTCGTAATCGGCCTGCCAGGCGGGCCGATCCACCTCTGCGGGTACCAACCGCAACCGGCCAGGATCAAGCGTCGAATAATCAAACCACGTATAGCGGAAAAAGACTTGGCGGTGCGCGGCAATCCGATGAAACAGATCGAGATCCCGGGCTGACTGATCACCAATGCCCGCCTGGATCAGCCGGTAGAGATCATAGTAGTGCCGGGCCATAGCCTCCCGTGGCCATTTCTTGTCTGATGGTCGAAAGGTCTCCTCGTGCAAGAGCATCGCCTTTTCCCAAAAGGTTCGTCTTGGCATGACCGCCCGGACATCGGTTCCCGGCTCCGACAGAAGATCGGGGAAGGCATCGCTGATATAAGGCCTTACCCCAATAGATTCGGCTGGATCTGTATCTGAACGGGCACCCATTTCGATCTTCACGGCACGACGAAGATAGGCTGCCCGCTCCGGGAAGGCCGTCGGGTAGAACAACAGCAACGTCTGCTCATCGGGATCGTCGGGATCAGGTTCAAGCGTCCATTTGCTCGTCTCTGGCAAATCCGCTGAAATAACATCGATGAGCGCCGGATAAATCCTGTCGCTGACACACTGCTGGCAGGCTACCTTCAGCGCCTTGAGGCGTTTTCCTGTCTGCTTCTTACTGGGTGCATTCTCTGGAGCATT
>VAPH01066112.1_pt1 | contig 17960 bp, 19 predicted proteins | sample 3393861 | NCBI WGS metagenome assembly VAPH01 (sample SAMN08290439, study PRJNA428436) | hydrothermal vent metagenome | isolation source: Deep-sea hydrothermal vent chimney | place: Atlantic Ocean: South-mid Altantic Ridge | reverse complement strand
TAACGATCTCCTGCCAGGGTAACTGGCGCAAACCCGTGCTGACCCTGCGTTTCCTGCCGCGGTTGCTTTGTCTTCTCATGCCGCCCTCGTCGTGCGAACCAAGTACCTATCATGACATGTGCCGGCGGTCAGTGCGTGGTTCGAAAATTCCTTTGGAACGTCCACCGCATATCCTGGTGACCACACCGGAATCATTGCTTGTATTGAAGACCCGGCAGTGATGCGCAAGATACTCGCTCACCTGGATAAGAAAGTGGCTACAGCGGTTACAGCCCAGTTGCCACCATGTCGGGCCCCGCCGGCAACGGGGTTGTTTGATTGAAGGAGTGAAACCGGTTTTTCGAAAAACTGGCTGTTCCCTACAGAAAGCGGCACGATATTTGTCGCCCCGGGTGCAGAAATTTGCTAAATGAACGCTGCTACGGGATAGATTCCATCGCTGGTAGCTCCATTTTTGTGAGATTTCACGGCAATCTGACTGTAAAGCGTGAAAAGCTGACGTAGAAAACTGCTTCAGTACTTGTCAGATTCATGAAAAAGGGCTTTTATGCTGCTCGAAGACGAAGTGATTGTGCTACCCGGGGAATGGGCCATGATCGAGGCACTGTTCATGATTCCCATCGTGAAAAATGTATTGGAGTATCGGAAAACTATTGCAGCGCTGGCGACCGGGAAAAAGAAAACACGTGACCTGCAGGAATCGGTCAACATGGAACCTTTGGTAAGCGCGGTGCGTGCTGCCCGAGCGGATATGAATGATCCCATTAAGGCCGAGTTGCACCTGCGGCATTGGCACGTCCTTGCCACCAGCGGCGTGCCAGGCTTTTCTCCTGGCCATTTTAAAATCACCCACAACACTGGTACAAATTAATCCATCCAGGCGCCGGGCAGAGCCACATTTGGTGTGCGGAACATTGCGACGCTTTATTAGCGAGATCTACAGCAGCGTTACCCCGGGACTTCCCCGGGCTATCGTCGCCTGGTTGGCAATTTGCGACATCCACCCTTTCGCCGATGGTAATGGTCGTATCGGAATGGCCTGGCTTAATCGCGAACTTGAGTGGGCAGGCGGCATGCCACCCTGTTTTCCCGTGAACTCGGCATCGCTGGAAGGATGGGGGCCGCCATGGGCGAGGTACGCCGTAACGGTGATGTTTCAGCCCTTGTACCGGTCATCAACGAAGCCCAGCGAAACGCCCGGGAATTCTGCCGTGAACTAGCGGGTCGGTAGCCCGAAAAGTTCATCAGGAAATCCGCGTTCTGCTAAGGTAACGCGTGACATGTGTGCGACTAAGTGTTGAACGGTTCTGCGCGTTCCAGCAGTTCTTCCAGGCCTGGCTCATTAGGATTCCTGGGTTTGCCGGGATGGATGATGGCCACCTGGCAGGTTTCGGCGGCGGCAGTATGACCGTACCCTGGCTATTGTGGCACGGGCAGCTCCTGCTGTTTGTTGCCGTAAAAATGCTGTTGGCTTGATCAGCCCTCACCCAGCGGTTGGCTAGTAAATCAATTTGGCGCTAATATTAGAACCAATTCTTCTCTGGCCCGATTAACCATTATTAACTCGTATTTATGGACATCGACACCGACATCGACACCTCAACAAAAGTAGGCTCAATACTAAGGGACTATCCAGAACTGACTGATTGGTTCATGGATATGGGCTTGTGCGGGTGTGGCCATGATTCAAGTATGATGTGGACGCTGGCTAGGCTGGCCAGCGAAAAAAGCATGGATGTTACTGCACTGCTTGATGACATTAATGAAAGAATTACCTGAATTTTATCCCTAAATAAAGAGCAGCGACCCCCCACCCCTCCTGGTTCACTAGTGCAGTGTACCGAAAAGCGATAAACTGTCGGATTATCAAAATAAATATAGCAGCCCCATGACCATTAGAAAATTTTTATCCCTCACCAGTATGACTATTCTTTTGTTGTTTTTCTCTGCTCAAACATGGGCAGAAACTGACTGCAGTAAAGAGGCGATAGGTTACTATCTGGAAAAAGGATTTACTCCTGAACAGGTGAGTCGCATGTGCCAGGTTTCAGCGCATAACGATGCAACTGATACCACTGCTAATACAGCCACTGCTACTACGGTCGATGGGCAAGTGGCTGACGCCAGCGGGCATAACCGGCCGGGTTCACTCAATAATGACGATTTTGTATTTTTTAGTAAAACAATTTTATCTGACAGTCTCACGGTGACCCCTGAGACGCTCACTTATGTAGGGGAAGAGTGCATAATATATGACGAAGAAGATATCACCGGTTTTCGGCCCAAGGTCTGTGGGGTATTGAGAACCACGATTAATCGTACTGGACTGGTCGTGCTGCGCGCAGTCAAGGGCGTGTTCATCTTCAGGGATGCCCAGCTGTTAGTCAAAGGCGAGATACAACGCGAAGTGATAAATCTTGATTCGCTGGATAGTGAAGATCGCAAAACATTCGCGAGAATACTGGATCCGACACCGGAAACATTGGAAATAAAAACTCGTGAAGATGCCGATCTCAAAGAAGTTGCTGCTCGATTACCCCTATAACGGTTAGTAATGGGGGGCAGGCCATTTTGAACCTGAGAATCATAAGTCAAATACCCCTAAGTTGTTGGGCGTGATTTCGGGTTACATTTCACCACATCATCTAAGTGCACCTACTCTTGGTGGCTGAAAGTGCCATTAATTACGATGCAGTACACTACGGTTATCGATGTTATTTTCGGACCTCGTTAGCCTCTTTTAAGAATGTACTACAGCACTAAATAGAAGCGTACACAATCCTGATCTACACCATTTATTGGTAATTGTCAAACATTAGCAGTATAGTATCCGAAGCGTATCTACAAAAAAAAGTGGTATAGCATTAATTGTTGTACTACGGGTCAACACTGTTTTTCAAAGCAAAAAAGCAAACAGGAGAAGCGCAAATGCGTCAGGGACTATTACTATCAACTGTTATATTAGGAGCAACAATTGTTACGCCAGTGGATACGCAGGCAGCGATTGATGTTAAGTGGTTTGGATTTGCCCAACTTACAGCGGAATCCAGAGATCAAGACAAGCCCAATGATGGATTTAAGTTCGGTGCGGATCGCGTTCGTATTGGATTTAAAGTAAAAGAGGATAAAATTTTTGGTAAGTTGCAAGTCGATTTCATGAAGGACTCATCTCGAAACGCCAGTAAACCAGATCTTCCTGCGATTATTAAAGATATATTAGCCGGTTACAAATTCAGTAACGCAGCATCTCTTCAGATTGGACAATTCAAGACACCTTTGGGTTATGATTTCAACACTTCAGGTAAGAAACTCAATATTACCAAGCGTGGTATGGAAAAAGGTCTCGTACTTGAGCGTGCTATTGGTGTCATGCTCAGTGGCCGTAAAATGAATGGCTTTGGTTATGATATCGGGATTTTTAACCCGGCAGCACGAGGTTCTGCGGATGCCAAAGGAAAAACCGGTAACGACAACGCCTATGTCGGCCGCGTTATGTACGATAAAAAAGGCTTCCATATTGAAGGAGCATATGGTGTTGACCAAACCAGCACTGTCGGGCTGAGTAAATACAAAGTGTGGGACATTGCAGGTGCCTATAAGAAGGGCCCCTGGACGTTTAAAGGTGAATATATTTCCGGTGATAATGTCGATGGTAATCCAGCCCAGGAAGAAAATGTATGGTATTTGCATGGCGGTTATAAGTTTAAAAATAACCGCTATGAGGGCGTGGTTAGAGTCTATTCCGGAGAGAATACTAAAGATGGCGTGAAAACTGACCTGACTAACACCTATGTTGGGATGAACTTCTTCTTGGGGAGTAAAGCAATGAATGGCCGCTTGCAGGTGAACTATGTATTTGCGGGTGGTGATACTGGTGGAGTGTACAAGGGACAACGTGGTTATAAGGATGACGCATTTCTTTTACAGTACCAGATATCGTTCTAATATTTAAGCATAGGGAGACAACAATTGATTTACACTAAAAAGCATCCTGCCCTGCTTGTAATGGGCCTTATCTTCATCGCTATCGCCTTACTGGCCGATTCCGGCATGGGCGGTTTAATCGATTATCTGAAAGCTTCAAAATATGTCGGCGAAATGGTCGGATTGGGCTATGCCTTTGGCACTATTAGCGTAGTCGTCGGCCTCTGGCAAATGTTCGGCAACCATAGAGAGGGCAGCCTTGACTATTACCTGTCGGCAGTAGCCGGGGCGATTTTCATCCTGATTGTGGCGATGTCCATACGCTGGTACCTTGCGCCCTGGATTGCCGTCCTGAGCAAGGCCATGGGTCCGGTAATGGGGGCCAAGTATTTGCACCAGGTGCTGGGGCTGAATTACATTGTCCTGGGCATACTGGCGGGTATCTTTATCGTCAATGTATCCGGTCTTCCCAAGTGGGCTGACAATGGCGTGCGCTTGTCGCGTCTGGGGCTTAAGTCCGGGGTTATCCTTCTGGGTACCCTTTACAGCCTGGGTGAACTGGCGGAGCTCGGCAAGCTGTCCGCTGTCCTGGTTGGTTTCTTCGTCCTTGGTGCGGTCGGTATGGTGCTGTGGATGGGCAGATTAATGAAGATCCCGAATTCAATGAGTGGTGTTCTGTCGGCGGGCATGGGCGTTTGCGGCGTTTCCGCCACCGTAGCGGCGGCGCCGGTCGTGCAGGCCAAGGCCGTCGAGATTGCCTATACGATTGGCACGATCCTGATTTGGGGCGTGTTCGGCATGTTCCTGTTCCCGATCGTTGGTCAGGTTCTTGATTTGGGGTATATTCAGTTCGGCGCCTGGGCCGGTACCGGCATTCTGAACTCGGCGCAGGTCGCGGGCGCGGCCCTGGCCTTTCAGCCGGACGGCATTGAGACGCTTAAAGTTGCTGAGATTTTCAACATCACGCGGGTGCTGTTCCTGCCTATCATCGTGCTCTGGCTGGCCGTCTGGTATGTCAGGCGCGAAGAGAGCGCAACTCATCAGGTCAACATCGGCCGGATTCTCTTTGAGAAATTTCCGATCTTCGTGCTCGGCTTTATCCTGATGTTCGCACTGTCGTCGACTGGTGTCTTTGCACCGGCCATGCATTACAAGGGCAAATATTTCGACAACAACGTCGCGGCTGAAAAGATGCTCACCGCAGAACAGGTGGCGACACTTACCGCCGAGGCCCCGAAGGTGCTGCGTGATGATTACCAGGCGGCATTGGCCAGTCTGATTTCCAACCGCAAGATTTTGACGATCGAAAAAGAGACTGCTATCCGTGGTATCTACAACGCCAAGATATTGTCCAAGGACGCCAACAAAGTTTTGAAGACGGCGACCAAGGTGGTCAGGAAGACGGCGCCAATGATCAAGAAGTTCCGACAATGGATCACGCTTCTTTTCGCTTTCGGTCTGACTGGTCTGGGCATGCAGATCACGTTTGACACAATGAGGCAGGCGGGGGGTCAGCCCCTTGTTATTGGTGCCGCCGTCGGTACCACCAAAGCGGTGTTGGCGCTGATAGTGATCCTGATGTTCGTCAAAGAAACAATATAACGGGAGTGTATGAAAATGACTGAAGAACAACACGACTCTCAAGATATGAACCCGCAGGAAGACTCCGGCACCCATTTCGATCGCGGCTCGTCGCTATCGATTTTTCACAGCGATCGTACAGAGGACTGGATTGCTCTTGTGATCGCGCTGGGGATTGCCGCCGGCGTATATTTCCTGGTCGGCTAGGATCAGATAGATTGAACCGAGAGCTCGGCGCCTTTTTTGGGCGCCGGGTTCCTGCTGTGTACAGAATGTCGGCCCAAGCCTCACTATTTCGAGACGGTCGTGATAGAGAGGTTTCATGAAGATATCCAAACTCATCCTCGCCAGCCATGGCACACCGGGGGGCCGGGCCGCCGAAGATGTGGCCTTCGAGCTGTGTGTCGCGAACAATGCTTCACTGCACCACTTGCTGGTTGTTCCGGATTTCTGGAAATGGATGATGGGCGACGACTGGCTCAACAACGCTGTGACACAAGCGCGCTTTGGTACCTATGTTGAGAGTGAGTTGGCCCGCGAGGCTGCCGAATTGGTGGCACGATTGGCTAAAAGGGCAGAGCGGTCAGGTATCTCTTATTCCGACGAGGTCTGCATTGGCAAACCAGCGCAGAGTCTGGTCGAGGCCTGCGAGCATGGAATGTTCGATATAGTGGTTATCGGCGCACGTCGACCCAAGAGCGTGGCAGGCTTGCGATCACGCATGGATATGAAAGTTCTCGCCAGGTCGCTGAAAACGCGTCTTCTGACCGTGCCGCACCCAGCGCGATGACTGGAGCGGCCAAAGATGCGATGATCGAGCACCCCGCACAGGACAGGGATGACGCCGCATGGGTGACTATCAAGACGCCATTTGACAGCGCGTCGCTAAGATTGTTTCTGGATGACGTCGAGCGCCTTTATCGCATCAATCCGATGCTCGAGTTCGATGAGTGGTGCCAGGATGACAAAAACCGCTTCAGGCTGAGCGCCAGGAACCTGAGCAACGGCAGGCAGCTCGAAACCTTTCTGACCGTTAGCGGCACTAAAGATGGCCTGATGGTGCACTATTCCGATGGACTGAGACGGTCCACACATTTCCAGATCGAGGACAGGCCGGATGGTGACGCAAACCTGGTCGTAACCGACGACTACTCCGGAACCTCGATAGAAGAACGCGAGGCTCGTATTGATGAAGTCGACAAGAGCCTGGTGCAATGGGGCCAGGCCCTTCACCAGTATTTGTACCGGTGGAAGCGGTGGTCGCGGGTTCCGGGCTGGCAATTCTACATGCGCCGGATCTGGCAACCGATGAAGCCCATGGCCCGGCGCATCTCTTTCATCCTGATTGCCCTGACCGCAGCCGAGTTTGTACTGTTCCTGCTCTTTTTTATTATCTTCCGGCTCGAGTTACACAAATATATCGACTGAGCCGCCAGCTGTTGTAATATGTGAGTTTAATGCTCTGATCGAAATGGAGGAAGAACAGTGACAAAAAAAATTGCAGTGCTTATCAGAGACCGACAAAGCGAGGCGCTGCGGATGTCTCTAGGCCTGACCCTGCTGGATGATAGTATTGAAGCATTCGTACTTGACAGCGAGTTAGAAAAGACCGAACAGAATATGGATAATATCGAGTTGATGACGGAATTGGATGTAAATGTCTACTCAAACAATACAGTGAATGAAGACTTGCGATATATGCCATTTCAAGAAATAGCACTGCAACTGGCAGAGTATGATCACATACTCGTTTACTGATCCAGGAGAATATAAAACAAGTTGACCGGGTCATCTGTGGAAATTGAGTATGAAACTTGGCATTCTTTTAAATAAAGATACACATCTTGAGCATCTCATAGGTATCACCATAGCGGCTATAAAAGCAAAACATGAAGTGATTATATTTGTCATGGACGCAGCCACAGGCCTTTTACAAGATCAAAAGCTTATTGATCTATCCAGTCTGAAAGATGTATCAATAAGCTTCTGTCTGCATAGTGCAAGCGAGCATGGAATTAATGCCGATAGCATATCTGATTCTATTGTATGTGGCAGCCAGCTAAATAATGCCATGATGACTAACGAGGCGGACAAGGTTATTGTTCTGTGAACATAACACAAAATTTTAGAAATTCTCATAGGTAAAAATGAACTTACCCCGACGGGGTAAACCGGGAATTACAGAAGAGAAGTTGCTTTATCAACCATAATGCTGATAGGGTGACTGTAGTTAGAAACAACAAATTCGTGATATGTAAGTGCGCATGTGTACATAGAAAGACATGATGCGTAAAGTAATCGGCGATAATTATAACAATGAAAATACTTCACATCTTAAATGACGGCCCGAGCGAACTGTCCGATCAAATAATCGACGTGCATGCCAGGGAATACCAGGTTGAAGTGGTTGACCTGAATCAAAATGAGATCTCGTATGATGACCTTGTCGGCAAGATATTTTCTTGTGACCGGGTCATCTCGTGGTGATGAAGGGTAGATGAGAAGGTCACAGAATAGTTTCGCGCTTGTCATGTTCACAGGAGAATCGCGCTAACAAGCAAATGGCGAGGCAGTAAGGTGTGCTACAGGAAACAGGAGAATGTTATACAGTGAATGATGCCGATCCAGTGTATTTTCGCGGGTCATTTCCCCGGTTGAGGCCGGGGGCGGATATATTACTGTCTGTTCCCCAAAACGCTTCTACTTTAAGCCAGAGCAAGCCAACGCAAAACGAAAATATGCTCCTGACCGCCCTGGTTTCCCTGCTGACCCTGACGACATTTTTCGCACTTTTTGCACTTCGTTCGCTGGATGATAACCGCCTTACAAGCTGGCAATGGACGGTTGCCGGTGCTAATACGTTGACTATTTTGTTTATGCTGGTGATCGGCATTTTCCTTGCGTATCTACTCTCCACTATTTCCCTGCCAGCACGTAAACCAGCGGTATGGCTTTTTGTTTCCTCCTTTGCTGTTTCTGCAGTTTTTTGGGTAGAACCAGAGGTTATTGTGGATACGTCCAGGTACTTTATTCAGGCCAAGTATCTCGAACTTTATGGCGTAGGATATTTCTTTAAAGAGTGGGGCAATAATATTACGGTATGGACGGATCTGCCACTTGTGCCTTTTCTATACGGTCTTGTTTTCAAGTTTTTCGGTGAACACAGAATCGCCATTCAGATATTTAACAGTTTGTTGTTTTCCGCAACGGTGGTATTGACCTACCTGGTGGGTAAAAAGTTATGGAATAAAACGGTTGGACTCTACGGGGGGGTACTACTTCTGGGTATACCTTACCTGTTCACTCAGGTGCCACTCATGCTGGTTGATGTTCCAGCGATGTTCTTTTTTACCCTCGCCCTCTTTACGACGATCAAGGCCGTCAGGCAAGGCGGCACGGCGTTGTTGATATTGGCATCAGTGACGATCATGCTTGCCATGTTATCCAAGTATTCAGTCTGGTTGATGCTCAGTGTTGTGCCTCTCATTTTCCTGTCTCATATTGAATACGGAAGGAAAGTGATTCTTCGGCGCGCAACAGCGATAACACTGGCAACGGCATTCCTCCTCGGCATAGTTTTTCTCTGGAAGTTTAACGTTATTGCAGAGCAACTCAGGCTTCTGCAAAGCTATCAGGTGCCTGGACTCAAGCGTTGGGGCGAAAGCTTTACCTCGACATTCTTCTTTCAAATACACCCATATATTACGTTGGCCGCACTGTTTTCAATTTATGCAGCCATTAAAAACAAAGACTTCAAGTATATAATTATTAGTTGGTTATTGTTGCTGGTTGTTGTGTTGGAGATCAGGCGGGCGCGTTATCTCATTGTGGTATTCCCGATGTTGGTATTGATGGCAGCTTATGGGATTAACGAAATAAGAAATATAAAAATAGCAAAGTTTATAATTTCCTCTGCCGTTGTATCGGCACTTGTAATCGCGATGTTCGGCTATATGCCTTTTTTGCAAAAGACCAGTGCTGTTAACCTGAGTCAGGCCGGGGAATATCTTGATTCCATAAATACCGGGGATGCAGAAACAATCGAGGTGGTCGTGCTTCCACAGACAAGTTCAATAGTTAACCCCGCTGTTTCAGTCCCGGTGCTTGATTTATTTACCCAAAAAAGACTTGTGTATCGCTATGACGAAGACCAGATTCAACGGCCGGCTTCAATCGAAAAATCAGCGTTAAGATTCACCTGGGAATATAAGAATCCTGACTACCTTTTTGACGAAGACTCGTCTGTCAGCGCAGCAAAAAAGCGTACGCCAATCGTCGTTATTTTTAGCGACACTAATCAATTTATTCCGGCCCGGATTGCAGAGAGGCTCGCGGGCTATCGTATGGCCAAAGAATTAAAGACTTCCGATAAGGTATTTAAATATCAAACAATAATTCGGTTGTACCTTCCGGTATAAGCTTGATGAGGAATAGTGCAATAGCCAAGTTTAATTAAACAGGTGTAGATAAAATGATCAATAATGGTGAAAGTAGGAATCGCTTCTGGGCCTTTTTTTTATTGGGCTTCTTTGTTCTGGTCAGTGTTGTGACCTTCGCCTATAACGAGTATTACCTTTATCTATCCATTTACCTGTGGTTTGGTCTGATTTATGGACTGGCCTTGCAGTATGGCAGGTTTTGTTTCTCCTCCGCGTTCCGTGATCTGTTTGCGGTGGGCGTTGCAAGAATGGCGGTCGGAATAACAATTGCCATTGTACTGTTTGCGTTAGTTGCTTCCCTGGTGACCGCACAGGGTTTAAGCACCTTTCATCCCGCGCCCTCTGGTATACACGCCGTGATCGCCGGATTTATATTCGGAATGGGGATGGTATTCGCAGGTGGTTGCGCATCGGGTTCTTTGTATAAAACCGGTGAAGGCAATATGAATGCCTTGATTGTGGTGATTTCCATCAGCATCTCTCAGGCTTTGTTCGTCGACGTTGGTGGGTGGACCAATAAACTGGTGCCGGAATCATGGCACCACTCGGCACTCGCCAAAGGACTTCCTGCGTCAATAAACGTGGGCGATGGCTGGATGGATCAATACCTGGCTGGTTATGTCTGGAATCATCCGGTAATGACCTTCGCCAAGATGCTGGGGTGGGAAAATTCCTCGGCATTGGGGGCGATCGTGGGTAATTTCCTGATAGGTGTGTTGTTGCCCTCTGCATTGCTGCTGGCCGTGGTCTATTTCGTCTGGTCGCGCAAGGCTTTTGTCCGGAAAAGAATCAAGCAGGGCAACACAAAAATGACAACTCTCGATGAATTGAAGGGTTATTGGGCGATGTTAACCGCCTCCAAACGAACGGCAGTCGCAGGTTTGATTATTGGCGTCGCTGCAGGGTTGCACATGCTGGTGCTGCAAGGTGCACGGGTCAAATTTGGCGTCAAGAACGCAGGCGCATTGCTGGAGAGAATGGGATTCGATTTTGGCATATCTGTGAATGGAACTGTTTTCGATCCCGGTTATTGGTATGTAACCACGCAAGAGGCGCAATGGATCGGTTGGATGTTACAAAAGTTCACTGGTGCTAACTATATGGATAACGTATTCTTTGGCTATGTAAATGGCATACCCAGTCCCGCTATTAATCCAGCGGATTGGATGTCACTCGCCACCATTGGCGGGGCTGCCATCATGGCGTTGTTGTACAGTGAATTTAAATTTAAAAAGCCCACCCTCGAGCTTGCCACCTGGGCAATCATAGGCGGCACGCTAATGGGTATTGGTGCGCGCCTGGCACTCGGCTGCAACATCGGCGCCTTTTTTATAAGGGTGGCGAACGGCGATCCCTCCGGCTGGTTATTTGGTATTGGTATGGTTCCCGGTGCATATGTTGCGGTTAAGTTTTTCAACTGGTGGACCGAGAGAAAGATGGCAAAACAAGGTTTTGGTCTGTAATTTCCAGGGGGTGCAATGTAGCAAAGGAGTTGAAAATGACGATGACGTTCAAAAAAATTAATGAAGGTAATTTCCTATTGGATGTAAAAGGATATGTATGTCCTCATCCACAGATTTATACCAAAAAGGCGCTGGAAAGAATCGGGCCGGGTGATGTTTTGCAGGTGCTATTCGATAACCCATCCTCCGGGGAGTCGATTTCCACCATGTGTGAAAATACGGGTGATGAGATCATCGAACAGGAAAAAGAGGGGGGCACTTTTATATGGAATATACAAAAAATTTAGTGCAGCATAGCGTGTGTCACGGTAAAACAAAGCGGATATTCACAGAGGGCGTGTACAATGAAACGTGATCTTTGGATTGTGATTGCAGTGACGGCGGCGTTCGTTGGATTCTTGATAGGATACAGTCTTCCACCCCTGATCCAGACAGGCATGTTAACCGGCAAGGGTGAACAGGCTGAATTGACGCGGGAGTTAGGTGAAGACGTGGAGCAGTATTACCGCGATTTGCTCAAGGATGAAGAAGAATGAGATGGCGCAAATCTTCACGACTGTGGTCAAAGGAGTAAAACCTTGAAAAATAACCTTTGGGTGTTAATTACATTGTTAGCGGGACTGCTGGGTTTTCTTGCGGGCTATAGTATTTCGTCTTCCACGGGTGTGGAACCGGGTTTTTTTGAGGCTGTTGAAACCGGTAGTTATGGTGGCGGCGGTGGTGAAGAGGCGACTGAAGGGATTAGCACGGAAGAACAGGATTACTACCGAAAACTATCGGAAGATTAATATTGACAGGCAGTCTGGACGTTATCGACCGTCAAACAAAAGAGGTCATCATTCTTGGCGCAGGCCTCGCTGGTCTTGGCGCCGGTTATGCCTTGTCCAACTCTAATTCCAGTTACAGACCAGATATTCTTGTCATCGAAGCAGATAAGGCAGTTGGTGGTCTGGCAAAAACAGTTAACCACCACGGTTTCAAATTCGATTTAGGTGGTCATAGATTTAAAACCAGCAATAAAAAGACAGAACAGTTAATCAGGCAGGTGCTGCAGGGTGAACTGCTTGTTGTTGGGCGCTCCAGCAAGATTCTGTTGCGCGATAAATATTTTGACTACCCATTAAAGCCGCTTAATGCCATTTTCGGCTTCGGCATCCCGACAGTTTCAAGAATCATCCTGGACTATGCCGCCGAGCAGATACGTCAACGATTTACTAAAACGCCAGTTGTTTCGCTTGAAGATTGGGTTGTGCGTAATTTCGGTCGTACCCTGTTCGATATTTATTTTAAGGAATACAGCGAAAAAGTCTGGGGTATTGAGTGCAACCAGATTTGTATGGAGTGGGTGGAGCAGCGTATCCAGAAACTTTCACTTGGCAAGGCCATCAGCAAGGCGCTATTTAAATACAATAGTAACAACAGTGCCAGCAACGAACGCACCCTGGCAAGTGAGTTCCTCTATCCCTCGCAAGGTATCGGTCGGATTGCCGAGAGACTGGCAGAGGAGATCGAAAAGAGCAGCAGTGTGCTGACCGATTCCCGCATTGTGCGGATTAATCAAAGCGGCAACAAAATAGAGAGCGTTACCACTCGGGCGGGGCAGGCCGGTGGCGGATCCTGCACATATAAAGGCAATGAATTCATATCCAGTATCCCGGTGGTCACGTTGGTACAGTTGCTGGACCCAAGACCACCAGCCGATGTGCTCGAAGCGGCATCAAAGCTCAAATACAGAGACCTGGTGATAGTCACCATCATGCTTAACCGTGAAAGGGTAACCGACCAGACCTGGATATACCTCCCCGAACAAAAGATCCCGTTTGGCAGGATCCATGAACCGACAAACTGGAGTAGCAAGATGGCGCCGGCAGGCAAGACCCTGCTGGTAACAGAGCATTTTTGTTTTCGTGGCGATGATACCTGGAGCGCGAGTGATGAGGAGCTGGCTGAAACAACCATTAACAATTTGGTCAGTCTTGATTTAATAAAAAGCCATGAGGTAGTCGACGCAGTGATTTTGCGCATCCCGAGAGCCTATCCGCTGTTCGAAGTGGGCTACACCGGGCGACTCAAAAAAATATGCGATTACCTCGATCGATATCACAACCTGCGTTTGATAGGTAGGGGAGGGATGTTCAAGTATTACAACATGGATCATGCACTGGAGTCTGGTATTACAGCGGCCGAAGCGATAATGGCCAGCAGAACTGAAACCTTTAAAGAAGAGCGGGAAACACTTGCCCCCACCGGCACCGATGTATGAAATGCGCTTTGATCCATCCGGCATGGCTTCCTGAAGAAATATTTCCTTCTAAGACAGTAGCCTCGCAAATTAATTACTGGCAGCCGCTGGGAACCCTGTATGTAGGCGCCAGTCTTCTCAAAACTGGCCATGAAGTAAAGTTTTTTAACGGCGCATTTATGAGCCACGAAGAACTGTTGTGCTGCGTAGAAGAATTCGAACCAGATTTTACCGGTATTTATTCGACAACCTTCGGCTGGCCAAAGGCCGTAAAGACCGCGGATGCTATCAAACAGCTTGATAAGAACATATTTACCTGCGTTGGCGGACCCTATCCCATTGCCATGCAAGAGCAGTGTTTAAACAATGAAAGCGCAAGCATCGATGCCGTGATCACAGGTGAGGCAGAACTGACCATGATCGAACTGCTGGCCAGGTTGCAGCACGGCAATGATCCCGAAGGCGTACAGGGGGTGGTTTTCAGGCAAGGTACAAGCATTATTAAAAACCCGCCAAGGCCGTTAATCGAAGACCTGGACGCGCTGCCTTTCCCCGCGCGCGAGCTGCTGGGAGATATGCAGCAATATATTCCTCCACCGGCAACTTACAAAAGAAAACCGGTCACCATTCTTATCACTTCCAGGGGTTGCGACAGAAGGTGTATCTTCTGCTTCCAGATCGACAAGGAAAGAAAAAGTGGAACCCGTGGCATTCGCTTCCGTAGTGTCGAGAATGTCTTGCAAGAAATAGAACTCTGTCTCAAGCAGGGCTACCGCGAGATTAAGTTTATTGACGACACCTTCGCCGCCGACTATGACCGGGCTATGCAGATATGCCAGGAGATAAAGGCGCGGCGGCTTGATTTCACCTGGTTCGCCTCAGCCTGTATCAACCAGGTAGACAGGCCTCTGCTCGAGGCTATGAAAGACGCGGGTTGCTGGTCCATCCTGTTTGGAGCTGATAGCGGAGTGCAGAAGACCCTCAATGCACTCAGGAAAGCAACCACCCTTGAGCAGATACGCAGGGATGTGCACGCGGCAAAAGAAGTGGGGTTGAAGGTCAGCACCCCCTTTATATTCGGCGCACCGGGAGAGACTTTCGCAGACGGTTTAAAAACGATTGAATTTGCCATAGAGCTGGACGCCGACCTGGCAAACTTTCATGCCCTGACACCATTCCCCGGTACCTATCTCTACGATAACCTGGAAAAATTCGGTAAGATTTCCGGTGATCTTTCGAACCGCACTTATCAGGCGGCGGCGTTCACTCCATACACTATGAGTCGCGATGAAATCTTAACGCTGCGCCAACTGGCGTTTAGACGTTTCTACTCCAGGCCGGCATTTCTACTTAGAAGGTTATTGGAAATCAGAACCCTGAACGATTGCAAAGTAGCAGCTAGAGGTTTGCAAAGTTTGTTCTGGCTTTGGGCAGGCAAGAAACTGTTTCACAAGCGTGTGCGCAAAGGCGGGACATTCGCCCGACCCGGATGAATTACTAGGGGGCGTTCTCAATTAGCCAGACTGTGCTGCCGGAGTCTGTTTTTTTGCCCAGCAAGGCAGAATGAGCGCAGAGTAGTTGGTCTACTTCGTCGGCCCTGAATAACCCAAATACACGTAACTTCTCAATAACCCCGTGCAAACGGCATTCAGGACTGGACTCCCAAAGCTGAATGCCCTATAGTTGTGGCCCATGGAACCGGGCACGATTATTCAAGGCCGCACCGTCATGGAGCAGGACATCCGGCTTATCCGGCAACTGATTGCCGACCACCCCGACTGGCATCGAACCCGATTGTCCCAGCAATTGTGTCGCCAATGGGATTGGACCAATGCCAAGGGTGCGTACAAGGACATGGCCGCGCGCGCACTCTTGCGCAAGCTCGATGCCCGGAGCCTGATCTCACTACCCCCGCCGGTGCGTTCGTCCAACAATGCCTTCCGTCATCGTAACGCGGCGGCGATTGTCCTGGATCAGACACCCATTACCGCTAAGCTGGCGGAGCTGACACCGGTGCGGGTTCTGCCCGTGGCCAACGCCACGCAGGCACAGTTGTTTCAGGGCCTGATGCAGACCCACCACTACCTGGGTTATTCCGGACCGGTGGGGCAGAATCTCCGTTATTTGGCGTGGGATCGCCATGACCGGCCGTTGTGCGGCCTGCTGTTCGGGGCCGCGGCCTGGCGGCTGGCGTGCCGGGACCGCTTCATCGGCTGGGACCAGACGACACGCGCGCAGGGCTTGTCGCGGATTGCCAACAATATGCGGTTTTTGATTCTGCCCTGGGTGCGGGTGCCGCACCTGGCCAGCCATCTGCTGGGGCAGGTGAGCCGGCGGCTGTCCGCGGACTGGCAGCAGCAATACGGCCACCCCATTGCGCTGCTGGAAACCTTTGTCGATAGCAGCCGCTTCCGGGGCACCTGTTACCGGGCGGCGAACTGGATTCACGTGGGCGAGACCACCGGGCGTAGCCGCAACCATCGTCCCGGGTGCCCCCGAGTACCCGTCAAAGCAGTCTGGCTGTACCCTTTGCAGCAGGCCTTTCGTACCCGCCTGGGCTTGGGAGCGAGTGAGCGATGACCAAAAGCGGTTTTCTGCTACCCCCGATTCCGCCCGCGGAGATGACCCCCACGGTCAAGTTGCTGCTGGTCATCATCGAGCAACAGCAGATCACGATCACCCGATTGGAACAACGCGTCGACCGCCTGGAAGCCGAAGTGGCGCGGTTGAAGAAATTACCTTCGCGACCCAAGATCAAGCCCAGCGCCCTGGAGCGCGATGACCCCGATGAGGATCCCCCACCCGGCGGGGCGGGCTCAGGCAAAAAACGACCCGGCTCGAAGAAGCGGAAAAAACGGTTTCCCATCCATCGCACCGTCATGGTGGCGCCACCGGACCTGCCCGGCGGGTCGCGTCTGCTGGGCTATCAGGACTACCTGGTGCAGGACCTGCTGATTCAACCCTGCAATACCCGTTACCGCCTGGCGCGTTATCGGACCCCGGACGGACGACAGGTGACAGGGCAATTATCCCCGCACCTGCAAGGCACCCACTTCGGTCCTACCCTGCAAAGCTTTATTCTCTACCAATACCATCACCAACGGGTCACCCAGCCTTTGCTGTTACAGCAGTTGCTGGAATGGGGGATTGATATCTCCAGCGGTCAGTTGAACCGCATCATTACCGAAGACAAAGACCGCTTCCACGCCGAAAAAACCGCGCTGCTCCCTGCCGGCATTGCCCACAGCACCTATCTGCATGTGGATGACACCGGCGCGCGCCATGCCGGCAAAAACGGCTACTGCACTCATGTGGGTAATGAGCAATTTGCCTGTTTCGAAAGCACCGCCTCGAAAAACCGCATCAACTTCCTGCAACTGTTGCGTGGGCCGGATTCAGACTATGTGATCAACCCCGGTGCGCTGGCGTACATGCACCAACAACGCCTCCCCGCTCAACCACTGTTCGCCCTACGCCAAGGGGGTGAACAGTTCGCCGATGAAAGCGCCTGGAGCGCGCAACTTAAAACGCTGGGAATTCATCAGGCCCGACAGGTTCGCATCGCCACCGAAGGCGCTTTGATCGGCAGCCTGATCCACCATGGCTTTCCAGCAGAGTTGGTGATCCTCAGTGATGATGCCGGGCAGTTTGATGTGTTCCTCCATGCCTTGTGCTGGATTCATGCCGAACGGGTCTTCCAACGTATACTCCCACTCAACGAGATCCATGCCAAGGCGCTAAATTGGGTCAGAGAACAGATCTGGGACCTCTACCACGATCTCAAACACTATCGGCAACATCCCAGTAAAGTCGAAAAACGGGAACTGGTCGCTCGCTTCGATGAAATCTGTCGCACGAAAACCAGCTTCCAAACCCTCAACCTGGCACTGCAACGACTGGCCAACAATAAAGCTGAGTTATTGTTGGTTCTGGAGCGGCCGGATATTCCCCTACACAATAACCTCAGTGAACGGGATATTCGCGAGTATGTCATTAAGCGAAAAATCAGCGGCAGTACCCGGTCTAATGAGGGCCGGCGATGTCGCGATACCTTCGCCAGTTTGAAAAAGACCTGCAAAAAACAACGCATCCCCTTCTGGGATTATCTGCTCGATCGCGTCAGCCTTACCAATACCATCCCCTACTTACCAGATATCATCCGCAGTACTGCTTCAATCACTACGTGAGTGCACGAGGTTATTGAGAAGTTACTTTCTGAGCAGGCTCTACTTAAGCGAATGATAACGCCGTTGGGCGGAAAAACAGACCCGGCCCTTCGGGTTGCGCCTGAAAAAACGCCATACTGCGTTG
>VAPH01025813.1_pt1 | contig 18018 bp, 11 predicted proteins | sample 3393861 | NCBI WGS metagenome assembly VAPH01 (sample SAMN08290439, study PRJNA428436) | hydrothermal vent metagenome | isolation source: Deep-sea hydrothermal vent chimney | place: Atlantic Ocean: South-mid Altantic Ridge | reverse complement strand
TAAGAGTGTTTTTATTACTGTAATATACTGATTATCAGTGTAAAATACAAATAAAAACACTTCTTTTTTTATCCATTATTCACGTTAATTTAAGCATAGCACCGTTATGGTTAAAGTAAAAAACTCAGCTAAGCGATAGGTTTTGAAGCAGTTTCATTTGTAATAGATTTTCTAATGCATAAACCGGGTTTAATCTTTAAAAAATAATATTATTTAAAATATAATATAATAGGCAATGTATATTTAACTCTAACGCTTATTCTTCTTTGCTTACCGGGTTCCATTTTTGGCAATTTACTAACAACCTTAATCGCTTCCTTTTCTAATCTTTTATGAGCAGCTCTAGCTTTAATATTTACAATATCACCATTTTTATCAATTTCAAATTGCACATTGATTCTTTGTTTACCAGATAAATTTAAATTGATATTTGAATTGTATTTCTTGGCAACAAATTTTTTTATTTTTTCATTAAAGCATTTTTTAAATTCGTCTTCAGAAGGCCCTTTACAACCTGGATATCTTGGAGATTGTTCTATAATAATAAAGGGAATTATTTCATCTTCAAGTGTATCGTCAATTAATGGAACATCGGAAAAAATTGAATCAAAATCAATGGGAGGTTGTGGTTTATTTTTGGTAAAATCTACTTGAGGTGAACTATCATTTGTTTTATCGATCTCAAATTCAGTTAATAATTTGGGCAATTTATTTACTGATTTTTCTTTTGGAATAGATGTTTTTTCAATTTCAAATTGAGGAAAAACAAAAATATCAGTCTCATCTGTTAAAATAGTTTTGTCAGGAAGATTAAAATTTTTTTTAGAGAATTTCAATTCAAAAGCACTATAAACTATTACGAGCGCTAGAAGAATTCCTAATTGTAAAAATAAAAAAGAGTTTGATTTTAGTTGATTTTTACGCATTGGACTTTTCTTTGAATTTTTCATAAATTAAAATTTAAATGTTAATGTTATGTTAAAGACAAAGAGTATGCCAAAAAAAATAGAGTAGTTTGAAATATTTTTAACATTGATTTCCAATAAACTTTTGAATTTATTTTATTCTAATACAACCAGAGTAATAGGTAAAGTATAAGATACTTTTACCGGTCTATTTCGTTGTTTTCCAGGTGTCATTTTCGGTAAGAGTTTTATCACTCTTATAGCTTCTTTTTCCAATCTTACGTGTGGCCCACGTGCTCTTACATTTACAATATTTCCGTTTTTGTCAATTCTAAACTGTACATATACTTTTTTCTTTCCCGGTTTTAAACCTAATTCTTGTGCGAGAGATGTTCTGAAATTTTTAGTGACAAGGTCATTAATTTTTTTCTGTAGACATAGCTTTTTTTGAGCTTCAGTACCTGTACATCCGGGGAATACAGGGGCTTCTTCTATTATGGCAAAAGGAATGTCTGCTTCTACCGCTTCATCTTCAACTATTTCCTCAATTTTATCGATATCTTCCACAATAATTTTTTCCGACTGGTCTGTCTCTGTACTTTCTAACACTGATTCTTCAATATCTTTTTCATTTGCAACTATTTCAATTTTTTCGGGGGCAGAAGGAGGTGGAGGTGGAGGTTTTATTTCAAGAATCCTTTCGGTAATTGGGATATTAAGGATTTCTTCAGTATCAATACTAGAGTTATTGAATTCTCTAATATACCTGTCAAAAGTTTTCCATTCTAACAGGGTATAAATAACCAATAAAGATAACACTAAACCTAGTTGAAAGAATATTTTACTATATGGCGATAACCTGGCTTTTTTATTTTTTTTAACTAACATGACAAAAGATTTTTTATATAATACTATAAGGTATTAATTTCGCTGCTTGAAAACAATGATTTTCGTCATTGTAGAATTAGTTAAAATCAGGCAAAAAAAAATCCGTCAATTGACGGATTTTCTTTCTTTGATAATTTTATTCAACAATCAAAGTTATCGGTAAGGTATATTTTACACCTACAGGTCGTCCACGTTGTTTACCCGGAGTCATATTTGGTATAAAACTTACAACTCTAATTGCTTCTTTTTCTAATCGTTTATGTGGTCCTCTAGCTCTTATATCTACAACTTTACCTGTTTTGTCAATTTTAAATTGTACATATACTCTCTTTTTACCGGGACTTAAACCTAAATCACTTGCTAAACCTGTATTATATTTTCTACTTACAAGTTTTGTGATTTTTTCAACCATACATTTCTTTTTTTGCTCATTGGTTCCTTTACATCCCGGATAAACAGGTACGTTTTCAATTATAGCAAAAGGTACATCATCTATAACTTCTTCATCTTCAACAATTTCATCTATATCTTCAACTTCCACAGCTTCAGATTCATCTGTTTCAGTTGATTCGAGAACTGTTTCTTCAATGTCCTTTTCATCTTCAACTATTTCAATTTTTTCAGGTGCCGGAGGAGGAGGAGGAGGAGGTTTGATCTCCTTAATTCTTTCTGTTATTGGAATGTCAATTTCGTCTTCTAATTCAGTATTTCCCATACCTAAGTTTCCAACAGTACGGTCAAATGTTTTCCATTCCATTCCTATATAAATTAGCACTAATGCAAGTGCTAACCCTAACAGCATGAATTGTTTATTGTATTTTTCGAGATCTGCTTTTGGGTTTTTTTTAGCTTCCATAATCTATAAATATTTTATAAAGCGCTAATTTAAGGAATAAATTAGCACAAAAACAAGTATTTTATTAAATAGCAAGTATTTTATTAAATAGTATGATACCAATTAATAATTTTCTTAAAAACAATAGCAGCAAACACAATACCAACAATATTTGCTAAAATATCGTAAATATCTGCTGTGCGGTAATTCGTTATTCCTCCTTGTAAAGCTTCAAGAATGATGCCGTAAATAATTAACGCAGCAATTACAAAATATTTGAATTTGAATTTTTTAATTTTCTCTTGGAGGGCAAAATACCAAACTAAGGTCAAGGTAAAATACGCAAAACTGTGTAAATATTTATCACTAAGTTCTATTTTCAGACCAAAATTTAGTTTTGGAATATGGCTTAAGCTTAATATTGCTATAATAATTGTAGCAATAATGGCTAAAATTAAGGCATTATCCTCCAACAACTTCTTTATACGCTTCAGCATTTAATAAACTATCGATTTGTGAAGTATCTGAAAGTTTGATTTTAATCATCCAACCTTCTTCATACGGATCCGTATTAATTTTTTCAGGTGCGTCTTCAAGATCGTCATTAAATTCTATGATCTCACCACTTAAAGGCATAAATAAATCAGATACAGTTTTTACTGCCTCTACACTTCCAAACACTTCGTTTTGATCAATTGTCTCATCAACGGTTTCGACATCAACATAAACAATATCTCCAAGTTCACCCTGAGCAAAATCAGTAATTCCAACAGTAGCAATATCATTTTCAATTTTGATCCATTCGTGATCTTTTGTATACTTTAAGTCCTCAGGTATCTTCATTTTTATTGGGGTATAATTAATTTCCTATTATATATCTAACACTAATTCCACCACTAATCGCTGTACGAGGGTAGGTAGTTGATACTGCAAATGTAGACTTATTATAATCAAAGAAAAAGGAAGCAAGTAAATTTTTACTTAAAGAATAATCGGCTAAAAATTTAAATGATATCAAATTTTGACCACCAGTTATTTGATTATTTTCTAACTCATTTGTCGTATCAAAAGCTCTTATTACCGTTAAATTATCTCTAATTCCCAAGTCAAACTTTATGTTAACATCACCTCTGAAAGTGGTTGAAGTAGTACCGGTATTAAATTTCATTCGCACATCTTTAATCCTATAACCTAAACCCAATATTACTTCATTTCCAGAAACTTCGGTAATTGTATTATTATTAAAGTTTAAATTTAATACTTTATCTTTATTATAAGCTGCCCGAACTGAAAATGAATTTTTCATTTTTAAATCAACTTTTAACAAAGGAGAAAACTCTTCAATTAAATTTACCCCATTGTACAATTGTTCCGGGTTAAAATTGCCGGCTATGTCTCGATTAAAATCTCCATAAGGATCATCGGCATTATATTTTAAATTATTTGTGAATGAAAGAATGGTATATATCGATCGGTAGCTATGTTCTAATGTTACATTTCTAAAATTACTTTTAAACCACGAAATTGACATCAATCCTTTGTATGAAATTCGCCAATTAGGAATGGGTGTATTTCTAAAAGCACTCAATTGAACTGAGTTTGCATTCTTACCTGAATATGCTGCTAGAAAGGCCGGAAGAACCACATCCTGATTTGTACTGCCAAATCCATCAATATTTCCTCCTGTTTTATTTGCAAGTCTTTGTGAAATTATTGCTCGATTATCTTTAAATTTTTGAAAAAGAGCTTCTTCATTCTTGAAGGAATTGCTTAACATTAAAAATGAAATACTAAAATTACCAATTCCATTCTTTGGAGTTTCACTAAAAACATCATCGATAACATCCAGTTGTTGTGTAAAACTTTCGGTAAATGTTCTATTTCCGATAAGCTCAATATCTAAATCTCTTGTAAATTTAATATTCACTGTATAATCAAATTTATCATAGTGTGATTTACTGAAATTTTTTGCATAAAAATTTTCATTTGCATCTCTTGATAATAACCAACCATTAGTTAAGGCTTTGTTCAAAATATTTGCCTGACTTCCAAAAACAAATCCAAATGTTGGAGCAAAACCACCTGAAAAATTGCTTTGACCTAAGAAACCAAATTCAGGAATAAATCCCGGTATAAATGTTCCGTTATTCTCGGTATAGGATAATCTAATATTTTTAACTGAAGTTAAAATATCAACACCAACTCGGCCAATTTTTTGCCCGGTTGAGAGCTTCTTTTTTGTTTTAATTTTTTCTTTGGTTTCAGGAATCTCAGTTACATTTATCGTCTTAGTTTTGGTAAATAGGTTATTTAATCCAATTTGTTTATACAACCTATCCATATTCATATCTGCTGTTAAATTGTGCGTGTTTGCATTTTGAATGGTATTACCTATATCATTAATATTTGAAAAAGATGGTGCCTGCCAATCATAATCAGCAGTGTAACTGTAAGTTCCATTTATAAAATCCAATACAGGAAATTTGTCAAACGGAATTTTATAGGTTAAATTAAGCGTTTGATGGTATCGTTCAGGTCTTCCAATTCTAAAAAAATTATCATAAAGTCGGATATCCTCCCCATCTTCAAATTGATCATAAACATAATTGTTCAAAGCTCTAAATGTAAATTGAATAGATTTTGTAATATTATATGACAAGAGATAATCCCAGTCAAATATATAATTTCGCTGTTTCAGAACAGGTAAATCAGGTAAACCGGCAACAAGTGATCTTGACAATTGCTCGTTATAATTTCGAATAATATTTGAGTTTATTGATATCGATGTTGGTAATAAGCTGAGGTTAAAATCTTTGATAAACTGAAGGTAAGCCTTATCACTTACCAATCCCCAGCTTTTAAAAGGTTCAATTATTTTTGGTTTAAAACTGTAATTATAATTTACAGAAGCTCTGACTTTTTGATCAATAAATCTTTGAATATTATAGTTTCTTTGATAAACTTCATTAAATAAATAGGACAAAGAAAGATTCTCTACATCATAAAAATGAGGTTTTCTACTGTATTGATTTTTATTTCTTCTAACATTTATAAAATTTAAACTTTTTCTTTGGATATAATCTCTCGCCAGATCGCTATCCGTATTTCCATTATCAAATAACACATCCTGAAACCTTGGATCGTATTTTGGATCTCTAAACTCTTCTGCATAACTAAAATTAAGAGGTATGCTCATGCTTGCTCTTTTGGGAAATAATTGTCCGACATTAATATTTGATACTATACCATACTGTTTTAATTCATCCTGGCTTCTTTCATTTACCATTTGATCGATAGAACCAAAACCAATTGTATGCATACTTCCCGTTAGGGATACATCAGCAAAATCAGCAAAATTTGCGTCGGCATTAACTATTGCGGCCCAACTGGCATTATTGTCAAAATCTGATACACGTAATTCATTATACCATATTTCCATACTTTTAGATGTCATAGATATATTTTTTACACCTAGCATTATGGTACGGATATTTGATAAATTAGGATTTCCTTTAATTCTTATCCTGTATTCTGCAGGTTCACCCGATATCGGTTGTGGAAACAATTGGTTAACAGGGGCTCCAATATCTGCTCTTTCTATTTTGAGTTTACCAAAATCTTCGGTGTTTGAGTCGATATTATTCTCTTCGGGCCAAATCTCTTCAGCGGTAATGGCATTAAAACTAGTTATTTTTAAAGGTATTTCTATTTGATAATAATTATCATCATTATCACTACCCAATCGGATAATTCCTATTAATTCATCGTCTTTTACTTCTGTAAAACCAATTTTACTTTCGGCATGAATAAACATTTTCAATTTTTTAAACATATTAATATCAAAAACAGTATTCTTAAATACCGCTCTTGTATCACCGGGATTTAAATCGGTTATTTTAACAGATAAAGATTGTTCATTTTGTTGTTGAATAGTGGTTGCTCCCTGCAATCGCTCACGTCTTATTCCGGGAGGTAAAACATAGGGTATTGGCTGCCTGTCTTCATTTTCTTCAATATTAACAACACCAACTTCAAATTTTTGATTTTCTGCAGGTGGTAATTCCTGTGGTGGATTGATAGCATCATTTAAGGTTTTAGTATACCTTCTCCAATCGCCACGAACCAATTGTAATTCACCAAAACGTAATACTACGGGAATTTTAAATTTAGTTAAGAACATTCGCATAAATCGGATAGAGGTAAATCCTGAAATATTATTAATAATATTGTTAGGATCCTCTGGTGTTGTAATTGGTATTCTAAACTGATACCAAGTTGTGGTTTGTGTTGTATTGTTAGGTAGAGCAATGGTAGTAATTCGTTTATCAACAATGAAATTTTGACCTACAACCAAATCCTGTTTGTTAAGTGAAACCTTATATTGATAATAATTTTCAATGGCGCTCATGGTTTGATCCTTATTTATATCTTCAGCATCCGGGAAAGTAGTTGATGAAGTAGGGTAATTTTCAGTAGAATTGTTTATTGTAGGTGAATTTCCTTCTGTTAAACTATAATCCTTATATCTAGTTAGTATAGATGCATCCTGACTATCAAAATCAGAACCTCTGAAATAATGAAAATTATCTGCCGATACATCCGATCCAAATTGAGCCCCAAATTTTATAGCTTCATCTTCATCATTAATACCGTCTAAACCCAAATCCTGATTTTTCCTGGCACTGTCGCTCTCCGGAAAGGCATATAGCAACGATTGATTTTTTGGGATAGATGACCAAGGTGTGATGTCAACATTATTTCCGGGAATTTGTACACCATCTTCCGGTAATCCATTTTCGAACATCTTTCTATCGTCTTTAAGTATATCTTCGGAAATACTCCCAAAATTAAAATACAATTCTCCCTTAAAATCGTTATCAGTTGGCGGAATTGCCGGTCCTCCTTCTTCGGGTTTAATAGAATAATTTTCATAAGGATCCATTAGCCAGAATTGAAAATATTCAATATTAGCTTGAAAAAAATTGGTAGTTGTCAAAGCTCTTGTTATTCCTCCCCATCTCTCTTCGGGATTAATATATTTTCCTTCATTGTCAAATCCGTCATCATAATTATACGCCCCTCGCTCTTGTGGATAGTACGATAAATCAAGAGTTCTAATAATGGTTGTTTGTGTGATATCTAGATTTAATTGAGGAAACAATTCGCTAAAATTTACTTGTCTAACTTCTGCTCGAGATAATTCATCGCTGTCAATATTTGCAGGTTTTAAGCTGGTTCCATAAAATAGTTGATCGATATTATACCATGATAATTTAGATCGTTTTGCACCAGTTCTCAATTCATTAGGTAAGCCGGGAGCTAAATTTCCGTTATTAAAATCAAGATCACCTGTCTGTCCCTGAGGAGTACTGGCCAAAAACCATTGTCTGGGTGATTTAACATCCAAAGGAATTTGAGCACCTTCAAAATCATCAATATACGATGTAGCAGATCCTTCCAGATCTATGCCGCCTGGTGTACCCGGTAGCAAATATGCAATTTCCGATCTGATAGAAACAAACGAAGGAACATCTGTGTCAATATTGGGTAATTTATTTACCCATTTGGTAAGTTTTGGCACCTCGGTTTGATAGGTTAAATAAGCACCGAAAATTGTATTGTTTACAGGGTCCGATCCAAATTGTGTCTTTTGAGTAAGTGGTTTTTCATTTAAATTGATGATATTTCCTCCAACAGCTAATTTTTCATTAAATACATGCAATACATCAATACCCATATATCTACGACGTTGCTGGTTAAAACCTAAATTATTTTCTACATTCACTTGAATCGGAGCATTGGAAGAAATTAAGGTCGGGTTGATTATTTGGACATTACCAATATTGTAATCTACAACATAATCAACACCTTCGATTAACTGTTTTCCTCCTGTAGTAACTGTTACAGAACCTCTGGGAACATTGAAAGCGCCTAACGGTATTCCATTTTTACCTTCCGATTTAAAGTAACCTTTTATAAAATATTTATCTTTTTGTTGGAAATCGTTTTGTGCTTCGGCTTGCGTACGGTCGTATAATTCGTTAAAAACAAAAATATCATCTTGCGGGGCTAAAATTTTATCCAGGTCTTCCCCGAAAGGTTCAACCGTTGGGAAAATAAAAAAACCTTTTTGGGAATCAATAGTAATACCCTCAACATAATCAAAAAACCCATCACCTTCCGGTAATATGTTGTTGTTTTGATCAAGTCGGTCTAAACGCATTAAATTTAAAATTGTTATTTCATTAACTCCCGGAGTCTGGGCGTTTTGTAAAATGTTTACGGGTTCTCCTGTACTGTCATCATTGTAAAGTAAATCCAGTCGGAAATTGTTTCTTTGCAGTTGAAAAGCACCCGGAATTTGGTATACATTTTTAAGCATCAGATCAAACATAGGAATATTAGCAATAATGATTTCAGTTCGCAATAATTTTAGCACAAGATTATCAGGTGCTATAACTCCACTATCCGTAAATTCACCTACTCTAAAAATGTCGACTCCATCACTATATTCAAAAGCAACCGCCAATACATCATCTTCTGCTAATCTTCTGTTTAAAGTAATAAATCCTAATTGTGCATTCATTGTAAAATCAACTCCTTGTATTAGTTTGATCGAATTTTCTGCTATAGTAAAGTCTCTTCCCTGTGACATATTGTATGGAGCAAGCGCTTGACTTACAGTCGAAATATTTCTAATAGGCCCGTCTAGAGTTAACAGATCTCTTAAATTATTTGCTTCATTTGAAGCATCTTTCTCTCCCGGTATAGGGATTACATTTGCCGGACCGATATTACTTGGGTTATTTTCACCTAGATCAGTAAGCCCAACTATATTTCTTGTGCCTTGGGTTGTAGCATTTCTATTGGTCACCCATAGTTCAATACGGGTTATATTTATAGAGCTATTTATCAACGGAAAATTTATCAAGGCGTCATTATATCTATCTCTAAACGCATGTGCTAAAAAAAAGTGCCTGTTTAAATCGTAATCACTTGCTTTAAATTCAAATGTATTTATTTTAGAACCACCTTGGGCAGACACAGATCTTGTTTGGGAGAGCTGTTGAGAAAAGATACCGGTAACAGTAGTCTTTCCAAATTGTAATTCGGTTTTGGCACCAAATAAATTTTGAGCACCTGTTACCAGAGAATTTCTAATAGGCATAGAAACATTTCCAATTTCAATTTTCCGTATAATATCGTCTTCGGTAGGTGTATATTCCAATTTGACCATATTTTGAAAATTAAAAGTTGACTGTGTATCAAAATTCGCAATTACTTTCAATCGATTGCCAATTTTAGCATTCAAACTGGCATTGATCTCTTGGTTAAAATCAAATGTTGTACTTTGTCTGTTGTTCTCTGATAATTGTGGATTTTCTACCCTTTGGTAGATCAACCCCATTTTAATAAGAATAGATCCTTGCACGTTAACCTCGATAGTATTTCCACCAAATACACTTTCGAAAAAATTAGAATTGACGTAATATGTCGGCAAAAGGTTTTTTTGTGCTGCTGCACTATTTTTAGATTTACCCCCAATTGCGCTCAGTTTGGTTTTTGAATATTCAAGCATATCTCGTTGCAGGCGATAATCTTTATATTCTTCCGAAGTCATTTGAGTTGGGTGTTTGATATAATAATCACCTATCTTTTCATACAAAATATAGTTTCCTGTTTGCGGGTCGTAGATAATTTCTAATTTTGAATTAGGATCTAAAAAAAGACTTCCCTTTTGGGAATTGTTAAACGAATAGGGCAAGGGTGGAATTGTATCATTTTTAGCGGAAGTATCTGATACGCTAGAAGTTACTTGATTATTACCTGAATTTATTTGAGCTGAAACAAAATATGTACTAAATAAAAGCACAATTAATATAATAGGGAGATTATATTTGAATTGCATTCTTCTAACCAAAATTTTACAAGTTTTTAAGTGCCTTTTTTATGAGTTCTTCCAATTTTATATTTGGAGAATCTTGTAAAATAACTTGTATGGCTTTGTCTACTTTTTTTCTTGAGAATCCTAGGATCTCTAGTGCTGATAACGCTTCATTTTTAATTGTATTGTTTGAAACAGATAAATCTTCAGAAAATTCATAGGTTTTTAAGATCTTATCCTTAAGATCAACAATTACTCTTTGAGCTGTTTTTATACCTATTCCTTTTACTGACCGTATCTTTTCAACATCTTCTGAGCCAATTGCCTGCTGAATTTCTTCGGAATTCATAGAAGATAACATGGTAATTGCTGTGCTAGGACCAACTCCTGAAACAGATATTAATAATTTAAAGATCTCCCTCTCTATTTTATCTGCAAATCCGTAAAGAATATGAGCATCTTCACGGATACTTAAATGTGTAAAAAGTTTTATATTTTCTTGGTCTGGAATACTTGAAAAAGTGTGTAAGGAAATGGTTAAAATATATCCCAAACCGTTGCATTCAATTATCGCGTGATTCGGATTTTTTTCAATTAATTTCCCTTTGAGATGTGTTATCATAATAATCAGTGAATAAAATTCTCAAATGTAATGAATTTATACACAAACAATTTACGAATTGAACAATTTTAACAACATTATTTAAAGAAGTATTCGGGTAAAATAATTTCAGGAAATAGCAGAAATTAAGTATTCATATCAACTTAAAAAAACAATTAAAAACAGACTATAAACTAAATAGTACTATTTTTTTCTTTCCTGCGCGTCAACAACTGCTATACAAACCATATTTACAATTTCATCAACACTAGCACCCAGTTGAATTAAATGTACCGGTTTATTTAAGCCCATAATGATAGGTCCTACAGAATCTGCCTTGTTCAATTCTTTTAACAACTTATAACTAATATTTGCTGATTCAAGGTTAGGATAAATTAAACCATTGACTTTTTTATCTTGCAATTTAGAAAAAGGGAATTTTTCTGTTCTCATTTTTACATTTAAAGCAAAATCGGCTTGTAGTTCACCATCAATATTTATTTCAGGAAAAAATTCGTGTAAATACTTGACCGCTTCCTTTATTTTAATTGATGACTCAGATTTTGAAGAACCGAAATTAGAAAATGAAACCATAGCTAAATTGGGGGTTACACCGAACATTTTCATAATTTTGTTGGTCATTCTTGCTATTTCTACAAGTTCTTCTGCATTTGGATTAATATTCATTGCAGTATCGGATAAGAACAGAGGCCCCCTTTGCGTTAGCATTAAGTTTGTAGCCGATATTTTTTTTATTCCTTTAATTTTTCCTATTAACTCTATCATAGGTTTTGCCACCGTTGGATAGCTTCTGGTATAACCCGTAACCAATGCATCTGCTTGATTTTGATTCACCATCATTGCCGCAAAATAATTTCTCTCCCGCATCCATTTCTGAGCCTCTAAAAGAGTTAGACCTTTGCGTTGTTTTTGTTTCCAATAAACTTCGGCAAATTCATTTCGTCTTTTTTCTTCTGCTTTAGACTTCGGATCAATAATTAAAATTTTAGCATCAAATTGCATTTCTTTCATTAACTTATTTATAACTACCTTATTACCTAATAATATTGGTATAGCAATACCTTCATCATATGCAATTTGCGCAGCTTTTAAAACATTTAGATGATCGGCTTCAGCAAAGATCACCCTTTTGGGATCTGATTTTGCACGATTGGTAATCAATCGCATTAATTTATTACCAGTACCCAACCTTTCCTCCAGTTCAATTTTATAGGCATCCCAGTCATTGATTTTAATTCGAGCTACTCCTGATTTTATTGCAGCTTTTGCAACTGCAGGAGGAATTTCACTCATCAATCTTAAATCAAAAGGTTTTGGAATGATATAATCTCTACCAAATACAATATTCTTTTTGTTATAAGTAATGTTAACTTGCTCAGGTACATTTTCCTTAGTTAAATCGGCTAAAGCATGAACCGCTGCCAACTTCATTTCTTCATTTATTTTTGTTGCCCGAACATCTAATGCACCTCTAAAAATAAATGGAAATCCTAATACATTGTTCACTTGATTAGGATTGTCTGATCGACCGGTTGCCATGATAATATCTTCTCGGGTCTTTACAGCAAGATTATAATCGATTTCAGGGTCAGGATTGGCCAATGCAAAAACTATTGGGTTCTCAGCCATAGTCAACAGCATTTTAGGAGTCACAATATTTCCTTTGGATAAACCTATAAAAACATCAGCTTTGTTCATAGCTTCATCCAAATTGTAAATATCTTTATCAGTGGCAAATTCTGCTTTTTGAATGGTTAAATTATCTCTATCTTTTCGTATAACACCTTTGCTATCACACATGATAATATTTTCATTTTTAAAGCCTAGTTTTTTATATAATTTGGTACATGCTATTGCAGCTGCACCAGCACCATTGACTACCATTTTGACTTTTGCAGGATCTTTTTTAGCAATCTCTATCGCATTTTTTAAGGCTGCCGCAGAAATAATTGCAGTACCGTGTTGATCATCGTGCATTACCGGAATATTCAATTCGTCTTTTAAACGGCGTTCAATTTCAAATGCTTCAGGCGCTTTAATATCTTCTAGATTTATTCCACCAAAAGTGGGAGAAATGGCTTTTACGGTTTCTACGAATTTATCCACATCAGTGGTATCCACTTCAATATCAAAAACATCAATATCTGCAAAAATTTTAAAAAGTAATGCTTTTCCTTCCATTACCGGTTTTGAAGCCGAAGCACCTATGTTACCTAAACCTAATACCGCCGTACCATTTGAAATTACGGCTACTAAATTACTTTTCGCTGTGTATTTGTACACGTCGTCTTCATTTTTTGCAATCTCCAAACACGGTTCGGCAACTCCCGGTGAGTATGCCAATGACAGATCACGTTGTGTACTGTGTTTTTTGGTAGGAATTACTTTAATTTTACCCGGAGTAGGAAATTCGTGATATTGTAAAGCATCTTTCTTGTTTATTTTTGCAGCCATTATTTCTATTTAAATTTGAATCTACAAAGATAATCTATTTAACAGGATGTTTGAATAACAAAAATTAGTTTTTTAGGAAAAGAACATTTCTTTTTAATCCGGAAAATTTTGTTCTTTTTACTGCAGATTTATTAAATATCTTTTTAAAAATAGTATCGGTAATTTCTTCCCAATCGTTTTTGGTCATTTCGAGTAAATCGGGATGAAGATCAAACTTTTGTTCATGATTGGGTGCCGAAAATCTATTCCACGGACAAACATCTTGACAAATATCACAACCGAATATCCAATCGTTAAATTTTCCTTTGAATGAATTTGGAATTTCTTCACGTAATTCAATAGTAAAATAGGAAATGCATTTACTGCCATCTATTGTGTTATTAGGTAAGATCGCATCTGTTGGACAGTCATCTATACATTTTGTACAAGCACCACAATGATCGGTTTTAAATTCTTTATCATAGCTTAGTTCTACATCTAAAATAATTTCTGCCAAAAAAAAGAAAGAACCTTTTGTTTTTGATATCAATAAAGAATGTTTCCCAATCCATCCCAAACCACTTTTTTGAGCCCAAGTGCGTTCTAGAATAGGTGCAGAATCCGTAAAAATACGAGCGTTAATATCACCCATATTTTCCTGAATAAAATTTAAAAGCTCTCGTAATTTGGTTTTAATAACATAATGGTAATCTTCGCCATAAGCATATTTTGATATTTGATAAGAATCCGGTTTTTGAAATTCTTTTGGATAATAATTGTACAGCAATGATATTATCGATTTTGCTCCGGGTACAAGTTTTGATAGATCTAATCTCTTATCAAAATGATTTTCCATATAGTGCATTTTACCGTGATAACCATTTTTAAGCCACTGTTCTAATCTTGGAGCCTCTTGTTCCAAAAATTCAACTTTGGAGATACCACAAGAAGAAAAACCGAGGCGATGTGCTTCGGTTTTAATCAATTTAGAAATAGATTTGTTTTTCAGATTCATATTTTCAAATCTAGAAATGCCCCAAATGAGCTATGTGCAGATTGTTAAAGCTAATATACAAATTTCTGTCTAGGTATCGAAAAAATTTAATTGAAAAAAACTCATTTTGCGGTTTCCGGACTAATAGTTGTTGATAATTCGGTAATGACATTAGCAGGAAAACCTCCTTTTGCAGCGTGTTCACTAAGTAATTCCTTATTTTGAGCTTTGTAAACGCAATAAATTTTAATTAGATTAAATTAAAATAATGATTTTGAAGTATTAAAAATTAAAAAAGTGTTTGATTAAAAAAGTTCTCCTTGCGATTTACCTTTGGTTTTACCCAAATGTTTGCCACAAAATGTAGTTATGCAAATGTTCGTTAAGACACCTAGTTTACAAAGTTAAACAGACCTTGTTTACACCATATTTTGACTTAGCCTTATTGATACTTGTTTGTCTCTAATGTTGTTTTCGTTTTTATAAATGAGATTCAAGGCTTCACTCTAAGTGAAACCCTGAGCGTTGCTATACTCAATATTGAGTAGTTTGATTAATGTTTTTTGAGTATATCTGTGTTAAATTACTGATTTATTGACTTATATCATGTTTTGATGACATGTTTTTGTTACATTTGATGTATTGTTACCCCCTCAATACTACTGTTATGAAACAAGTTTCAAAATTAGTATGCAATAAATCAAGACTATTTATCTACCAAAATTTATTTTTCATTTATCCAATATTCCTATTACTTATGGTTAGTTGCGGTGATGATGATATAGGTCCTCCAGTAACTCCACCGCCAACAACAACAACAGTTTCTAAAAAATTCAAAAGTGATCGTGAAAGAGAAATATACAGAGGATATCTTAACGGAGCTGTAAAAACCTCAGGAAGTACTACTAACGCACAAACAACCGCAGAATTAAAAGTTACTGAAAAGGCAAGCAAATTATCAAATGATAAAACGGTAAACAAAGCAGCTGTAATAACATTAGATAGTGTTGTAGGAACATTCAACAATACCATTATTTACACAACAAAAAATGTAACCTTATCAGCAACACCTACAACTACCGATGTTTCTAATTCAAAAATAACTTATTCACATTTATTTGTGTGGGATGGAAATTCAAATTCTGCCTCCTGGAAAATTTATGATAACGGAGAAGTACTGGCAACACAAACTTCACAAACAGGAATAGAAGGAAGAGTTATGTTAGATTTTTTTGATGATGAAAACACAACATCAGTAGATAGTATCAAAGGTATTAAAACAGGTTATTTAGACATTGTTATTAAAAATATAGAAATACAAGGAGAATTAGAATATACTGGAGGTCCAGGACCTTCAGGAGGTTATTTATTTGTCGAAGACGATGGTAACAACAACACCGCAGCAACAGGAGATGTAGCAATCAACCCTTTCTTGAATGATTCTCCAAAACCACAAACAACCATCACTATGAAGAATGTTCAAATCCCAGACAGCACATACACACAAAATACAGTTGACGAAGATAGAGCAGTATTTAGAGATATATTTGTGCAAAATAGTGGGCCAGTTCAATATGAAGTAACCATCACAAGCAACCTAGAAGATTTCATAACCACAACAACCGTTGTAGATATTTACCCAGATGAAGAGGGAGAACAAAACGGAGTAAAACGAGTAGACCTAACAGATGTCAAAGACAGTCAAAACATTACAACTTTTGTATATAATTTAAACAATCCTTCACAAACAGTTAGTGGAGCTATAATAAATATGATTGATGCAGATACACAAGAAGTTATGTATACATTAACAACGGATTCAGAAGGAAAAGTATTGTTTAATAATGTTCCAGAAAAAAGAAACATCCGATTAAAATTATGTAAATCAGGATATTATACAAAAACAAATGAAACTTATTCAGTTCCAGATATCGAATATACATATCAAATGGGTAAACCCTTAAACATGGTAGGAGTTGAAAAAATAACTCTCCCAGATAATTCTCAATTAAGCGCAGCAGATATTATGACAGAATTAACAACTGTTTTTGATATTAGTTTTATTTTAGGAAATAAACCAATATATTTGCCTCCAGCAAACCAAAGAGAAGCAGTAAAGGAACATTTCAATGAATTTGCTGAATTATTAGGTATGCCAGGAGCATTCACTTTTGTGAATTCAGCAGGACCATCAACATATGATGCAAGTTATTATGCAAACCCTTATCCGCAAAATAGAGATTTTACACCAATGACAAGCAATGTAGATAATTATGCAGGTGGAAATGGAAATACAAATGTAAGAGATTTATTTAATGGGAATCAAATCATTACAAATATGCAACTTTGGAATTTAGGTGGCATTGGTGATTGGTCAAGTACAGACCATGAAATATTTCGAGCTCTTAACAAATCAAACTCTCATTCACAATGGCCTACACCTCTTGATTCAAATGCAGGAACAAGCATACCATTAAAAGATTCTCCTAAAACTCTTGCAATTCAAAAATTGCAAACAAGAACTGCAGTTATGCATTATAATACTCTCGACAACAATTGGGAAATAGTTGAATATGCACTACCCGTAAAATATGAATAAATTTTTTTTAATTCAAGAAAATAATATCAGAAAAATTTATTTTTCTGAGTATTTTTTTATTTACAAAATAAGAAAGTGATGTTTATTACATATATTTTTAATATATTCGAACACCATTAGTAGATGTTTCTGAATTTAAGTTATTGTCATACACATCAAACGTATCAATAGTATAGGCATAACAACAAGCAGAATCATAAGCTAAACCATTTAAAGAAACAGGCAAATTAGGAGTATTGCTAACACAATCAGCATCATAACTACCCCACGCGCTATCATCGCCAGTTCGAGTTATATTATCACAACCATTAGTAGTTGTTTGTTGAACAATACCTCCAGTTACTAAACTTGAATCACAAACATCCGGCTTTTGTTTACAACGATTATTAGTTAAATCGAAAAGCAACTTCAAGTCACCGGGTGAGTGAACCACTTCAACTGCTAAAAATCGACATATTTAATTGCAACTTTTTTATTAATCAATTTTCCGTTTCTCAATCCTGCATAATCTTTGGCAGAAGAAAATTCCCAGTCAATGGTATTTTTTACCAAATTAGCTTTTACAGGGTTTTCATGTATGTAATCAAAACATACCTGTGGGTACTGTTTTTCGGCTAAATGGTTATTAATTAGAATATTTGATTTTATAAAACTTCGATGGCTTGCTTTAAAGCAATTGATACATTCGGCTTTGGTTTCTTTTCTAAAAAGAGCACCACTTCTTTTTTCTTGTTTGTTAACTGCTCTTGTGTATGTACGTAGAAGTATTCCGATAGAATCGTTAAAAGTTTGATTCTTGGAGTTTTTACTCAGGGTTTCACTTCGAGTGAAGCCCTGAGTGGTCAAGCTCTTATCTT
>VAPH01055694.1_pt1 | contig 18027 bp, 16 predicted proteins | sample 3393861 | NCBI WGS metagenome assembly VAPH01 (sample SAMN08290439, study PRJNA428436) | hydrothermal vent metagenome | isolation source: Deep-sea hydrothermal vent chimney | place: Atlantic Ocean: South-mid Altantic Ridge | reverse complement strand
TGAGGAAACTAAGCCAGAGGATCTGTCGTCAAAGGAAAAAGACAAGGGAAAAGATGATGAACAAACATATATTGATGAAAATAAAAACAGTGATGTGTCGGAAAACGACTTGAGTTATCAGGAAAGTGACTTGGAGAGTGATTCTGCAAGTCACTTTGAAAATGACTTTGAAAATGATTTTGAAAAGGTTTTGGATTCTCCCGAAATCGAGAGTTTGGAACCAGAGTAGTCCCTAAAGTTCGTTATCTCGAACTCTGGTAGGTTCCCACCCACTTCGCTTCCCCGATAATTTTCCCATGCATTGCACCTTCAAGCTTCGCCTTGGTCGGTTTTGCCAAGATCTGGCAGCATAGTGTCCAGAGCATAGAGTTGTAAGCGCTTAATTTAAGGTTAAAATGAGGTAAATAGTAATGGTCGGGGCGAGAGGATTTGAACCTCCGACCTCACGGTCCCGAACCGTGCGCGCTACCAAACTGCGCTACGCCCCGATAAAATCCAACCTTAAATCGTAAATCGGCTCAATGGTTGATGTCAACCGAACCCTCTTAATTGACAACATCTACTCGGTATATTTAGTATAAAATCAATTAGCAGGTCATAGGGTAGAGATCAGTGTTTTTGTTTTTTTCTATTTTTTCTATGGTTTTCATTAACTGCAATTGTTTTTTCGAAAGGAGATTATCATGCAGGTTATATTAGTTGACGATGTAAACAGTCTGGGAAGGGCTGGAGATATTGTAAAGGTTGCTCCCGGATATGCGCGCAATTATCTTTTGCCAAAGAGGATCGCGCTTGCGGCTGATCCCAAGAACATGAAGTGGGTGGAGCAACAGAAGGAAAAAATTATTGAAAAGGCTGCCGCACTCAGAACCGACGCCGAGGGTATGGCCGTACGGATTGGCGCTGTAAGCCTTGTGATTGCCAAGCAGGCCGGAGAAGAAGATAAACTTTACGGCGCTGTAACTTCATCCGAAATTGCAGAGAAGCTGTCGGAGCACGGTATAGAGGTGGACAAACGAAAAATCGTTCTTGCCGATCCGATAAAAAGGCTTGGTGAGTACTCTGTGCCTGTAAAAATTCATGCTGATCTTGATGTCTCTATACAGATTAACGTTGTGAGGGCGGGTGAAGAAACCTCTGATGGGTGATACCCGTGAGAGATATTAATAAGAAGGCTCTTTCGCAGATACCCCCCCAGAACCTTGATGCTGAGCAATCGATTCTGGGGGGTATTTTGTTGGAGAATGAGGCTTTGGCCAGAACTCTGGAGCTTATATCTCCGGCAGACTTCTACAAAGAAGCTCATCGGTGTATCTTCGACAGGATGCTTGATCTTTACGAGCGAAATGCTCCTATTGATCTTGTTACACTTACCAATGAAATAACAAAACACGACCAGCTTGAAAAGGTGGGAGGCGCTTCCTATATTGCAGAGATGGTTGCCCAGGTGCCGACAGCCGCTAATATAAGACACTATTGTCATATCGTTCGCGAAAAATCCACCATTAGAAGCCTTATCTCCTCGGCAACAGAGATCGTTACACAAGCTTTCGAAAACGCCGGTGACGCCGATGATCTTGTAGACGAGGCTGAACGCAAGATCTTTGAAATATCCGAAAAACGTATAAAACAATCCTTTGTAGCCACAAAGGAGATTGTCCACGGCAGCATTGACATGGTCGAGCGGTTGTATAACCGCAAGGAAATGATCACCGGCATACCGAGCGGGTTTACGGATCTTGATGAGAAAACAGCCGGTTTTCAGCCAGGCGATCTTATTATTATAGCTGGCAGACCTTCTATGGGAAAGACGGCCTTGGCTCTTAACATCGCCCAGCATGTGGGCATAGATAACAAGGAGCCTGTCGGTATATTCAGTCTTGAGATGTCTAAGGAACAGCTAGTGCTTAGAATGCTTTGTTCCGAGGCTAGGGTTGATGCGCAGAATGTCAGGACCGGCTATGTGGCAAAGACTGATTGGCCCAAGCTTACCGCTGCCGCAGGTCGTATTCATGAAGCTCCTATGTTTATTGACGATTCTCCGACCAATACTGTGCTTGAGATGCGTGCAAAGGCCAGGCGTCTTAAGATGGAACACGGTCTTAGCATGATAGTTGTTGATTATTTGCAGTTGATGAAGGGAAGAGCAGGCGCAGAAAGAAGAGAGCAGGAAATTTCGGAAATATCCAGGTCGCTTAAAGCTCTTGCTCGTGAGTTGAGGGTGCCTGTGATTGCTCTGAGCCAGTTGAATCGTGCTGTAGAATCAAGGAAGCCTCCAATACCGATGTTGGCGGATCTAAGGGAGTCGGGAGCGATAGAACAGGATGCGGATGTGATTTTGTTTCTCTACCGCGGTGAGGTTTACGACAAGGAAGACGAGGAACTTAAAGGCAAGGCGGAGCTAATTATAGGAAAGCAGAGAAACGGACCCACAGGTACGGTTAACCTCACCTTCCTGGATAAATACACTAGGTTCGAGGATATGGCAAGTGGGGAGATGTGAATGATGAATTGTGAATGGTGAAAAAGGAAAAAGATATAAATAAAATCCTTTCTCCATTCCCCATTCATAATTCACCATTATATTCATGAGCAGTGGTGAGATAATACGTCGTCCGGTAGTTGCCGGGCAGTTCTACGAGGCAACCAGGTCACGCCTTGAGGCCGAGGTTGCCGGGTATACAAGAAATAATGCCGAGCGTGTAAGGGCAATTGGTGTGGTATCGCCGCATGCCGGCTTTATGTACTCTGGTGCGGTTGCCGGTGAGGTGTTTAGTAGAATCGAAATTCCGGAGACCTTCGTTCTTATCGGGCCTAATCATACTGGTCTGGGTGCGCCGCTTTCGGTCATGTCTTTTGGCGATTGGGAGATTCCTGCTGGTATTCTTAAGATTGACTCCGGGCTTTCCGAAAAGCTTCTTGAGTATGTTGATCCGCTTCAAGAGGACGAGCAGGCTCATTTGCTTGAACATTCGCTAGAGGTTCAGCTTCCGTTTATTGTCCATTTTTCCGAAGAAGTCAGGATTGTTCCAATCGTGATGGCTGAGACATCTATAGAGACATGCAGGGCTCTTGGCGAGGGGCTGGCAAAGGCCATAAGCCAGCTGGATTATCCGGTGACTATAGTGGCCAGTTCGGATATGAGTCATCAGGTTTCCGATGTCAAGGCCAGAAGGCTGGACAGGCTTGCCATAAACGAGGTGCTTGATATAAATCCGGAGAGGCTATACAGGGTTGTTTGTGAAAACGGAATCACTATGTGCGGATACGCTCCGGTAACAGCTATGCTTTTCAGTGCCTGTAATCTGGGAGCTGTTGCTGCCGAGCTTGTGGATTACAGGACCTCCGGCGAAGTAAGCGGAGACATGAGCAGAGTAGTAGGATACGCAGGGATATTGGTTAAGTGATAGATTGACTTTAAAATATTAAATATTTTAAGGAGTTATTTTGTATGGATAGAAAACAGGCATTTACGGCTGAACCTAAGATAGCGTATTTTTCGATGGAGATAGGCCTGCAAAACGACATCCCGACCTATAGTGGAGGTCTTGGAGTTCTTGCCGGAGATACCATACGGTCGGCGGCTGATCTGGACCTGCCGATGGTGGTTGTAACCCTCATGTGCCGTAAGGGTTATTTCAGGCAGGAGATAGATTCCGAAGGTCATCAGATGGAGTTTCCCGTGGAGTGGAAGCCCGAGAAATACATGAAGCTTCTTCCCCAACGGGTATCGGTTGAAATTGAGGGACGGAGGGTTCGGGTCCAGGCGTGGCTTTACGAGGTCCGCAGCGTTACAGGCGGTATTGTGCCGGTATATCTTCTTGATACTGACATGCCTGAAAATGCTGAACAAGACAGGGTTATAAGTCACAGCCTTTACGGCGGAGATGATCGTTATCGTCTTAAGCAGGAGATAGTACTAGGCATCGGCGGAGTTCGTATGCTGGATGAGTTTGGCTATTACGGAATCCGAAAATATCATATGAACGAGGGGCATGCCGGCCTTCTTACTCTTGAACTTCTTAACCGGTTTAAGAAAGACATAGAGGATGTCTGGGATGAGAGATTGGTCTGGAATTTCGATGAGGTGCGCGAACTGTGTGTTTTTACAACACACACTCCTGTTGAGGCCGGGCATGATAAATTTTCCTATGATCTTGTGAGCGAGGTGATGGGCGAAGTTGTTCCCATGAAGGTGCTCATGGAGGTCGGTGGGGATGATGCGCTTAATATGACGCTTCTTGGCCTGAATCTGAGCAACTACATAAATGGAGTGGCTAAAAAACACGGTGAGGTTTCCCAAAGCATGTTTCCCGGTTACGCAATACACTCCATCACAAATGGTGTACATTCATACACATGGACCTGCGATGATTTCAAAGCTATTTACGACGAGTATCTTAGGGGGTGGGCGAACGAACCGGAACTCTTTGTGAGAATAGGTAGGATTCCCGATGATAAGATCTGGGCCGCGCACCAATCTGCAAAACGTAAACTTATGCGGCTTGTGAAAAAAAACACCGGAGTTATCATGGATCCGGATGTTTTAACTATAGGCTCTGCGCGCCGGGCCACAGCGTATAAAAGGGCTGATCTTTTGTTTTCGGATGTTGAGAGGCTTCGCAGGATCGGTAAGGGAAAGCTCCAGGTTATATATGCTGGTAAGGCTCATCCCAAAGATGGGGATGGTAAGCGGATGATGGAGCGCATTTTTGCCGGTGCTAAACACCTTGGTGATGACGTAAAAATTGTTTACCTGCCGGGCTATGATATGGAGATGGCTCTAAAATTGGTCTCTGGCGTGGATGTTTGGCTGAACACCCCTCTTCGCCCCAGGGAGGCCTCCGGGACCTCGGGTATGAAGGCTGCGCATAATGGTGTTTTGAACTTCAGTGTTCTTGATGGTTGGTGGATAGAGGGGCATATTGAGGGTTTTACAGGCTGGGCCATAGGGCCGGAACCGGTGGAAAACAGTCTTTCGGAAAATATGGATTCCCAGGATGCCGAGGATTTATATGCAAAGCTTGAGACATTACTAATCCCGCTTTATTATAATGACCGGAGTGCCTGGATAAGAATGATGCAGAACGCTATTGGGAAGAACGCTTACTATTTTAATACCCACCGAATGATGCGACGGTATGTGACCGAGGCTTATATCAGGTAGGCAATGGTTGATATTTTTCATCAAATAGTTAACTGGCTTGTTGAGATAGTCGGGTCAATGGGATATCTAGGTATCATGCTGCTCATGGCTATTGAGAGTTCTTTTATTCCGTTTCCGAGTGAAATTGTGATGATCCCGGCAGGATACCTGGCCTCACGCAGTGAGATGAACGTTTGGGCTGCTATTTTTTGCGGGATAGCCGGTAGTCTGATTGGTGCTTATATAAATTATATGATTGCTCTTAAGCTTGGCCGGCCTTTTATACTGCGATTCGGAAAGTATGTAGGAATATCTAAAGAAAAATTCTCGCAGGTGGATGACTATTTTGTCCGTCACGGGGAGATCACGACGTTCATCGGTCGCCTTATTCCGGGTGTACGCCAGCTTATTTCTTTCCCGGCCGGGCTCGGAAGGATGAGCATAGCTAAGTTTTCCTTTTTTACGGCTATGGGTGCTGGACTTTGGGTGACGGTGCTGGTATTGCTTGGATACTGGATAGGTGAAAATCAGGAGTTGATTGAGCTTTATTTTAAGGAAGCTAGCATGTTGCTGCTACTGTTTGCTGCAGGTGTTGTGGCTCTTTATATATTTATTCATAGGAGAAGAAGAAAAGCGGTTGTCCCCTGTAGCACCGAAGGGGAGAAGTGATGTCTAAGAGGCTAGGTAAAGGTGCTAAGAATGGCCAGGTTAAGCTTTTTGACTTGGCTCTGTTTCTGGATGATACCTTGATGGTTTCAGATTTTGCAGATGCTGATTCGAGTGCTAACGGGCTTCAGTTTGAGGGGCGGGAAGTTGTTCGTAAGATTGCCGTGGCGGTGGATGCTTGTCAGGCTGTAATCGATGCGGCGGCCAGGGCTGAAGCAGATCTTCTACTTGTGCATCATGGCCTGATATGGGGTGGCCTTTGCTCAATTACCGGGAGTCTTAAAAACAAGCTTTCTTCGCTTGCGCGGCATGATATTTCTCTTTATGCTTGTCATCTTCCTCTTGATGCTCATCCGGTTTTAGGGAATAACGCGAGAATACTTAAAGCTCTTTCTGTAAAAAAATGCGATCCCTTCGGAACCTATCACGGCAAGAAAATAGGTTTTCAGGGCGTCCTGCCAAAGGCGACCACACCGGATGTATTTGTTAAAAAACTGGATAAAATTACAGGAGACAGCTCTAGGGTTGTGGCTTTTGGTGGAAATGTAAAGCATGTCGCGGTGGTCTCAGGCGGCGGAGCCGGCTGTTTTTCGGAAGTTGAGCGGAGTCCTATAGATACCTATATTACCGGTGAGCCTTCACATACGGCTTTTCTTCAGGCAGAGGAAATGGGTAAAAACATTGTTTTTGCAGGCCACTACGCAACAGAAACCTTTGGTGTTCGCGCTGTAGGCGATCTTCTCCACAAACAGTTCGGTCTCGATTTTGTCTTCATAGAACATCCCACCGGATTTTAGATCCCCCACGCATTAAAGAAATATCAATAAGCCGAGCTAATTCATCAATTGGTTTTTCTTATTTGACTTGGTCCGGTCGGTAATTTTATCCTAGTTACTAGTTTTTTATAAGAAAAAACCTGTTAATTTAAGGAGGGCATTAATGAGCCAGACCAAGCATGAAACGCCGTTGCTGGACCAATTGGAATCAGGTCCATTTCCAAGTTTTGTAACGGAAATTAAGAGGGCTGCCGCCAAGAACGACAGCGCAAATGACCTTTTGGGACTTCTTGAAAGATGTTTTAAGGAAAAAAGAACACACTGGAAGCATGGTGGAATTGTTGGTGTGCGCGGCTACGGTGGTGGTGTTATCGGTCGTTACAGTGACGTGCCGGAAGATTTTCCGGGTGTGGCCCACTTTCACACTGTTCGTGTTAACCAGACCAGCGGTTTCTTTTACACATCCAAATCGCTGAACGAAATCTGTGACATATGGGATAAGTATGGAAGCGGTCTTACAAACTTTCATGGCTCCACTGGAGATATGATTCTTCTTGGCACCAAAAGCGACCAATTGGAACCACTTTTTGCCGAGTTGTCCTCACGTGGATGGGACTTGGGTGGTTCTGGTTCCTGTGCCCGTACTCCGAGCTGTTGTGTTGGACCTGGCCGTTGTGAGTGGGCAATGTGTGACACTCTTGATATTAACTACGATCTTACTCATGCTTACCAGGATGAGCTTCATCGTCCCATGTTTCCATACAAATTCAAAATTAAAACAGCCGGCTGTGCTGCCGACTGCATCGCTTCAGTTGCACGAGCGGATCTTTCAATTGTCGGAACCTGGAAGGGCCAGATCCAAATTGATCAGGCCGAAGTCAAGAAGTATGCCGATGGTGATATGGACATAAAGGCCGAGGTCGTCGATATGTGCCCCACCAAGTGTATGACTTATGACGGCAACGAGTTAAAGGTTGATGATCCAAACTGCTCCCGCTGTATGCATTGTATTACTAAGATGACCAAGGCACTTCGTCCTGGCGGTCCTTTTGGTGCTACTCTTATGGTAGGTTCAAAAGCTCCGTTTGTTATTGGAGCCCTGATGTCACACGTAATTGTTCCGTTCATGCCGCTTGAGCCTCCCTACGATAATCTGAAAGAACTTATTCAGAAAATGTGGGATTGGTGGGATGATCACGGCAAAAACCGTGAGAGAATCGGTGAGCTTATCGTACGCCGCGGCATGAGGGAATTCCTTGAGGCGTGTGATCTTGATCCTATTCCGCAGATGGTATTTGAGCCAAGGCGCGATCCATTCTACTTCTGGAAAGAGGACGAGCTAAACTAGTTGAGCCCAATTAACAGTAATATTAGAAGGTTTTTTAATCTAAAATTTATCAAGATTTAAGGAGGGTTATAAAAGCATGGCAGAAGAACTTCCTCAGAGACAGACGGACATAGGCCCGCCAAATTACAAGGATTTTTTGCCGCCTGTTATCAAGAATAACTACGGCAAATGGAAGTATCACGAGAAACTGAGTGGTGGCAGCATGGTGCATGTTGGTGAAAGCGGTGATGAGCTTTACACTGTAAGAGTAGCATCTCCCCGCTTGGTCAGCACTGATTTCATTCGCGACCTTACTGCAATAGCAGACAAGTATTGTGATGGCTATCTTCGTTTCACTACCCGTCACAATGTGGAATTTTTGGTTTCGGACAAGAGCAAGCTCGATCCGCTTATGGCCGAACTGAAAGAGAAAAAATACATGATCGGCGGTATCGGTGACGGTATCAGCAACATAGTTCATACCCAGGGTTGGGTGCATTGCCATTCGGCTGCCACTGATGCCTCGGGCCTTGTTAAGGTTCTTATGGATGAATTTGCTGATTATTTTACCGGAGTAAAAGAGCTTCCGGCTCGTGTACGTCTTGCGGTGGCCTGTTGCACTAACATGTGCGGTGCCGTACATTGTTCTGATATAGCAGTTGTTGGTATTCATAGGAAGCCGCCGCGTGTTGAGCAGGAAGGTGTAAGGAGAGCTTGCGAGGTCCCCTCGACAATCGCTTCATGTCCTACTGGCGCGATTAGCCCGGACCCGAAAAATAAGAGCGTAAAAATTAAGGATGAGAAGTGCATGTATTGCGGTAACTGCTACTCTGTCTGTCCGGCGCTTCCTATTTTTGATCCTGATAACGATGGTGTCGCTATTGTGGCTGGTGGTAAGATCGGAAGTCTTCGTTCCAACCCCAAGTTCTCAAAGTTAGTTGTTCCTTTCCTGCCAAACAATACACCTAAGTGGCCTGAGGTTGTTGATGCGTTCCGCAATATCTTGAACGCTTATGAAGCTGGTGCTATCAAACACGAGCGTCTCGGTGAGTGGATAGAGCGTATAGGATGGGAGAAATTTTTCGGCATTACAAATATTCCATTTACCCATCAGCATATTGATGACTTTACCATAGCAAGGGAAACTTACAGAACTTCAGCTGCCTTTAAGTGGTAGGTTGCTGATGATTTATTTGTGTGAATCCTATTTCTTTTAAGGAGGAACAAGGGTGGATAAGGAAGAACTAAAAAAAGCGATATATGATGCAGTTGCAGCATCTGAGGGTAAAAAGAAGCTTAAGCCCGGAGATGTTATAAAGAAGTTTGCAGTGGATGATGTATCCAGGTCTGATGTGAAAATAGCTATTCGAGAGCTTGTGGATTCTGTAACTCTCACCTATGCATATCTTGGTGGAAGTTATCTGGTTTTACCCCCTAAGGAGTAGGGAAAGAAAACGCTGTTTCTTGAATCTCATTGTCCAAGGGTGGTTCTTGCTGCCCTTGGTGGCAGTTCGGGTAAAACCACTGTTTCACTGGGGATTGTCTCTGCTTGGCGCAGGGCAGGTAAAAAGGTAGTCCCGTTCAAAAAAGGTCCTGATTTTATTGATGCAGGGTGGCTGGCCAGCGCGGCCGGTCAACCCTGTTTTAATCTGGATCCCTACCTGATGGATTCCAATTCTATTTCGAAGTCTTATGTGCGTCAATCTGTTAGTGCTGACGCTGTAGTTATCGAGGGCAACCGCGGTCTCTACGATGGTGTGGATGTGGAAGGCGCTTACAGTACAGCAGAACTCGCGAAACTTCTATCGGCTCCTGTAATTCTAATTCTTAATATCACAAAAATGACTCGTACTGCCGCAGCTCTTGTTCTTGGCTGCCAGAAAATGGATCCGGCTGTGAGGATAGAGGGCGTTATCCTTAACCAGGTGGGTACAGGCCGGCAGGAATCTTTGATACGTGCCGCTATAGAAAGATACTGTGGAATTCCAGTGGTTGGCGCTATTCCCAGACTTAAGGGAGAGTCTTTTCCGGAGCGTCATATGGGCTTGACTCCGGCTGATGAGCACCCGGAAGTAGAGACTTCCCTGGATGCTACCGCACGTACTTCCGAAAAATACCTTGACCTTGATCGTATATGGAATATCTCGTCGGATATTAAGCCAATTGGCGTGGAAGTGCAGAACCCCCTTTCCGGTCAGGATGCTGCTGGCTTGAAGGTCGGTATAATCCGTGACTCCGCTTTTCAGTTTTATTATCCAGAAAACTTTACAGAGCTTACAGCAAGGGGAGCGGATCTTATAACCATTAATGCGGTCACCGATCGGGAACTTCCAACTCTTGATATGCTTTATATAGGAGGAGGTTTTCCAGAAACAAATGCATTGGCTCTTGCCGAAAACATATCTTTCAGAAAATCATTGAAAAAAGCTGCTGAAGCAGGTCTTCCCATCTACGCTGAATGTGGCGGCCTGATGTATCTTGGTCGGTCACTTAAAATGGGAGAGAAAACTTATCCCATGTCTGACGTACTTCCACTAGAGTTTGAACTTCATAAAAGACCCCGTGGACACGGCTATACTAATATTATTGTGGATATGGAAAATCCGTTTTTTCCTATTGGCACGCGTCTAAAAGGGCATGAGTTTCACTATTCTGCTGTAAGAACAGAAGGATCTTATTCCATTCCTACCGCGTTTAAGCTTGAGCGGGGTACTGGCATTTCAAACGGCAGGGACGGGGTTATATATAAAAACGTCATTGCTACCTATACACACCTTCATGCTCTTGGAAGTCCTGAGTGGGTAGATGCTGTTATAAATAGTGGATGTGCTTATAATCGCCAAAAGTTAAGCCACGGCTCTACTCCTTAGAATTAGAAATCATGCTTTCAGCACAAAAAACGCTCAATTTGGGTTATAATTAGAGTCTATCCATAAATGTTTTTTTGTCGTTAACTCGCATAGGTCTCACTATATGCCGGACTTGATCAGGTATTCAGGAAGTTGCTGGAATGACAGATAGAACATAATGAATTTATATGCAGGTTTGAACTGAATTCAGGAGTTGAATTTAGTCCTGACCGTGCCGGATTAGGGAGAATTTCAATGGCTGACTTTAAGAATAAAGATAAGGTTGACGATCAGAATAAGACTGACGCGCAAAAGAAGGAAAAAATGGAAATACAAGACAAAGACAATATAAAAAAGAGCGATGAAAGCATCGAGGAACCGGCGATCCCAGAAACACTCTCTGTGCTTCCGGTAAGGGATATTGTCATCTTTCCGAATATGATTATACCCCTGTTTGTGGGTAGAGAACTGTCGATTAAAGCAATCGACCATTCTCTTTCTGTTAACAGAATGTTGCTTTTGGTCACACAGAAGGACCTTAGTGTCGAAGATCCTGGTCCGGATGATTTGTTCTCAATAGGTACGGTGGGCATGATAATGCGCATGCTGAAGCTCCCAGACGGCAGAATAAAAATTCTTGTACAGGGGCTCTCCAGGGCGCGTATAAAGAGCTATTCACAGAAAGAGCCATTTTATCTAACCGATATAGAAACAATCAGCGATCCTGAAAGTGTCAAAATCACTATTAAGGAAGAGGCGCTTATGCGTTCGGTGAGGGAGCAATTAGAGAAAGCTGTTTCACTTGGTAAGCCTGTGATCCCGGATATTCTGGCGGTGATCGAAAGCATTGAAGAGCCTGGTAGAGTGGCAGATCTGGTTGCTTCAAACCTGGGACTTAAGGTGGACAATGCACAGGAAGTGCTAGAGATGGAAGATCCGATTGCCAGACTGAAATTGGTCAACGATATTCTCGGTCGTGAGATAGAGCTTATGCAGGTTCAGCATAAGATTCAGTCCGAAGCCCGGGGCGAGATAGACAGATCGCAGCGCGACTATTACCTTCGTGAGCAGCTTAAGGCTATTCAGAAGGAATTGGGTGAGACAGATGAACGAGGCGAGGAAGTTGCCGAACTCAAGGAGAAAATAAAGGCTGCAAAGATGCCTGAGAAGGTTTTAAAGGAGGCTGAAAAACAGCTTCGTAGACTTGAAAAGATGCATCCTGATAGTGCTGAATCCGGTACAATACGCACATACATTGACTGGCTGGTAGAAGTTCCCTGGTCGCAGTCTACAAAAGATCTGCTGGATATAAAAAAGGCCAAAAAGGTACTTGATGATGACCATTATGACCTGGAGAAGGTGAAGGACAGGCTTCTTGAATACCTTGCTGTCAGAAAGCTTAACTCCTCTATGAAAGGGCCAATACTCTGCTTTGTTGGTCCGCCAGGTGTTGGAAAAACATCGCTTGGAAAATCTATCGCCAGGGCTCTGGGCCGCGAATTCGTTCGTATATCAGTCGGGGGAATGCGTGATGAGGCAGAGATTAGAGGGCATCGTAGAACCTACGTGGGATCGTTGCCGGGCCGTATAATTCAGGGGCTCAAGAATGCAGGTACCAACAATCCTGTCTTTATGCTGGATGAAGTCGACAAACTGGGTAATGACTTCAGAGGCGATCCAGCCTCAGCTCTTCTTGAGGTTCTTGATCCCGAGCAGAATTCCGCTTTTGTGGACCATTACCTGGCAGTGCCTTTTGACTTATCCAAAATTATGTTCATAACAACTGCTAATCAGCTTGACCCAATACCTTCTCCGCTTCGGGATCGTATGGAAGTGATCTACCTTTCTGGTTACACGTCAGAGGAAAAAGTCGGAATAGCACGCAACTTTCTACTTCCGAAACAAATGAAGGAGCATGGGCTTAGCGAAAAACAATTTAAGATCGATCCTGACGCCCTTCTTTCCACTATTGAGCAGTATACTCGAGAGGCCGGAGTGAGAAACCTGGAGCGTGAACTTGCCCACCTCTGCCGCAAGGTGGCCAGAAAAATCGCCGAGGGACAAAGTCGTCTTTATGGCATAACAGTCAGAAATATTCACAGATATCTTGGCCCTCCTAAATTTTTGCGCGATGATGTCAGAGGGCATGGTGAGATTGGGGTGGCCACCGGGCTTGCTTGGACTGAAACCGGTGGTGATACATTATATATAGAAGCGACTACAGTGAAGGGCAAAGGAGCGTTGGCCCTTACAGGGCATCTTGGTGATGTCATGAAGGAGTCGGCTCAGACGGCGCTTACTTTTATTCGGAGCCGTGCGGATAAGCTGGGGATTGATGAGGATGTCTTTAGCAAGCAGGACATACATGTACATGTACCTGCCGGAGCGATTCCAAAAGATGGACCTTCAGCCGGTATCACTATGGCTACAGCCCTTGCTTCGGCCTTGACCAGTACACCTGTACGCAAGAATCTTGCGATGACAGGTGAAGTTACGCTTAGGGGCAGGGTACTTCCGATCGGAGGGTTGAAAGAGAAAACCCTTGCTGCTAAAAGGGCTGGTATGACCACTATAATTTTGCCGAAACGTAACAAGAAGGATCTGGAGGATGTGCCAAAGAATGTCCGCAGTGATATAAAGTTCGTATTTGCAGAAAGCATGGATGATGTGCTTCCTGTAGCGTTGGAGACTGATGTAGTAGAGCGTAAGCGTTCTCCTGCTAAGCGTAAAAAAGTCTCCAGCTCTTCTTCCAGCAAAACTAAATAATGAAAATAGCCAGTGTCGGGGAGTCCTTGCTTATAGGACTGATCCGGCGCTTACAGGAATCTGGTGCTAGTGGCGCTGTTGGTTCCTGTATGACGACCGGGGCTGGTGTTTTAAAGGGTATTGGTGACGATGCCGCTGTTTTGTTTGCGCCACCTGGTGGCAATCTCCTGGCCAGTACTGACCTGTTGGTTGAGGGCGTTCATTTCGACTTATCCACCACCACCACTTTTCAGCTTGGTTATAAATGCATCACTGTCAACCTTAGTGATATCCGTGCTATGGGCGGTACGCCCTGCTATCTACTGGTATCGTTAGGTCTTCCGGGCGAGTTGGAGTTAGAGGATTTTGAGGAGTTTGTCCGGGGAATGATAGCTGCTGCCGGTCGTTACAATGTGTACATAGTCGGTGGCGATACTTGCCGGTCGGATAAAGGTTTTATGGTGTCAGTTACAGTTCTTGGTAAATCGGAGAAACCTGTGTTTAGATCCGGAGTTCTGCCGGGCCAAGAACTATTTGTGACAGGTACACTGGGAGATTCCGCGCTTGGTCTGAAAATATTGCAAATGGCTGGTAATGTGATGGATCTGGAAAAAACTGAAACAATGAACCTGCCGGAACCTTTGTGCGAACTCAGTCTCAGGGAATATGTGGCCCGGGTTTTAAAGCATCACTTGATGCCTGATCCTGTGATGCAGGATTACCCGGAAGCTACAGCGATGATAGATGTGAGCGATGGCCTTCTTAAAGATCTTGCTTATTTATGTCAGGAAAGCGGAACCGGAGTCAGACTTGAGCAAGACAGCCTGCCGCTTTCGGATGCGCTTTTAAAACTTGCACCGCTTTTGGGGTTTGATCCCATTGAATTGGCCCTGCGTGGCGGTGAAGATTACGAGCTTCTATTTGCAGCTCCTGCTGGTTCTATCAGCACCCTTGAAGGGGCTACTCGTATAGGTGAATTTGTGGACGGCCCGAGTGTCATGGTTTATCCAGGCGGATCTATCAAGCCGCTTCAACCAGAGGGGTATGATCATTTCTCAGATTAATCCGCTTGTGCCGGAACTGACAATGCCGGAACCGCCGGTGTTGTCAGTAAACTAAGTAAATTAAATAAATAAGGAGAAAGGCCTGAAAAGGCCCTGGTTTGTCATGAGGTTTCAAGAGAATCTGAAACAAGTACTCGCAGTGGATGATTCGCCGCACAGGATAGGAATAGCCTTTGCGCTGGGTGCTTTTATTGCGATGTCGGCTTTGATCGGTCTTCATACAATACTTGGTTTTGTATTGCCGCATGTTTTCAAGTTGAGCAAGAGAGTTACCATTGCAGGTGTTCTTATAAATAACCCATGGACAACTATTCCCATATATTCTTTCTGTCTTTGGGTCGGTCTTGCTCTGGCAGGTTCAGATATGCCACCACCTGATATTGACTGGTTGAATACCTCTTTTAGCACGTTAACGCATGAGTTACTATACTACCTGGTTCCCTTTGTGGTCGGCACAACCGTGGTAGGTCTGGTATCGGCTCTGGTAGGTTATTTTCTTATAAAACATGCGGTCATAAAGTATCGTTCCTGAACAATTTACTTTACAATTTAGGAGGATAGACTTAAATTTTAAGGCTGTTAGGGCTTAATTATTAAGTAATTATGAAGTATTCACTTATCAGTCTCGGTTGCCCTAAAAATCAGGTGGATTCAGAGAGCTTGCTCGCTAGCTTAGAAGACCTCTCTGAACATGACCGCACCGATCCGGAAGATGCTGATGTAATACTTATTAATACATGCTCCTTTATAGAGTCGGCCAAGGCTGAGTCTGTTGAAACCATTCTGAATGTTGTCGCAACCGGAAAACGAGTGTTGGTAATGGGTTGCCTTCCGGCTCGCTACATGCGTGAGCTTAAGCAGGATCTGCCCGAGGTAGAAGCGTTCTTCGGAGTAGGAGAGGAAGAGCGGATTCTTGAACATCTTGGGCTTGTACAATCGGTCTCTTCCAAAAAAGTTCCACTGTCAATAACTCGCTCGCTTCTTAACCCTTCTCATTATGCCTATCTAAAAATTGCAGAAGGCTGTGACAACCGTTGTACCTATTGCGCTATTCCGTCTATAAGAGGACCATATATCAGCCGTACTCCGGATATGCTTGTGGCAGAGGCTGAAGAACTGGCAAAAAAAGGTGTTAAGGAATTAATTGTCGTTGCTCAGGATACCACTGCTTATGGGAAAGATCTGGGGAATTCCCGAGGTGAGCAAAATCTAGATAGCCTTTTACGCATGCTTTCAAAGCTGGATTTCAGGTGGATTCGTATTATGTATGCATACCCGGATGCGATTACTGACAGCCTGCTGGATTTCATGCAGTCAGCTAAAAATATCTGCTCCTACCTGGACATTCCGCTTCAGCACTCGGAGCCGTCGGTTCTGCTGCGCATGGGTCGGCGCTCGGAAGATATAAATTCGAGACGTATTATTGAAAAAATTCGCGGTATTTTGCCGAATGTTGCGATCCGTAGTTCTTTTATCGTAGGCTTTCCCGGTGAAACAGAAAAAGAGTTTGAGGGGCTTCTTGATTTTATCAGAGAGACCAAGCTGGAGCGGGTGGGAGCGTTTATGTTTTCGAAGGAAGAAGGAACTCCTGCCGCTGCAATGAAAGGGCAGATACCAAAGAGTGTGATGAAGGACCGGCTTGATCGGCTGATGGGATTACAGGCGGAGATATCTTATAAACGTAATTTGAAGATGGTTGGAAGTGTTAAAAAAGATGTACTGATTGATGAATGCGATGGAAATACCGCAATCGGTCGGACGAGCGCGGATGCTCCTGATGTTGATTGTAATGTGATAATTCGTTCGAATCTATCACCTGGAGATTTTGTTAAAGTGCGAATAACAGGGGCTCAGGACTACGACCTGCTCGGCTCGGTTGTGGGTGAGAATCCAGAGATAGGTGTTCCGAATTCGAATATTCGGAATAAGATCCGAAATGCCTGAGGGACGTCTTACTTTTGTTCATGTGGCATTGTTTATTGCTACCTGTCTTACCACCTTGGCGGCTGGTGCGATGATGAAAGGAACGGCCTTGCTGGAATTGTTGAAAGTTCCTGCCCGCTTGATTGATGGAGTTCCTTTTTCGGCTACTCTAATGACGATTCTGCTAACACACGAGATGGGACATTATCTTATGTCCAGATATCACGGCACTCCTGCTTCTCTGCCCTACTTCATTCCAGCGCCGTCGTTTATAGGTACCATGGGTGCGGTCATCAAGATGCGCCCGCCGATAATCGATAGAAGAGCGCTTATGGACATAGGGGCTTCTGGCCCACTGGCAGGTTTTGTAGTGGCTGTGATTGCGGTGGTTGTGGGACTTTTTTACTCGGATGTAGTGCCGATCACCGGTATTCCGGACGGAACTCTTGCTCTTGGTGATTCACTTATGTTCAAATTTCTTTCTTACCTTGTGCTTGGTGTTGATCCTGACAAAAATGAAGTGATGCTTCATCCTGTGGCATTTGCTGGATGGATAGGCATGTTTATCACAACATTGAATCTGTTACCGATTGGTCAGCTTGATGGCGGCCACATAAGTTATGCCCTGTTTGGATCTGAACGGCACTCACTAATATCAACAATAGCTATTCCAGTACTGATAGCGCTTGGTTTTTGGTTATGGCCGGGCTGGGCGGTCTGGGGTGTTCTGATGTTGATCCTAGGGAAAAAACATCCTCCAGTGGTTCTGCCGTTTGTCGAGCTGGACCGTCGAAGGAAGTTGATGGGATGGGTTTCTATCGTAGTCTTTCTGGTAACCTTTATGCCGGTGCCCTTTAAGGTGTGGTAGAAACTCCACTTTGTTGCGCTGTCCAGTTATACAGGAGACTATAGGATTTCCCTAAAGTTTTTAATCCCCCTAACCTCTCTTTTCCAAAAAAGGGAAGAGAGTACTCATAGTTTTTAGGCTCTTCTGGAAATAGGGTTGTAAGACTTTACACTATTTTTACAAAATGTAAAAAGGTAACTTTTAAAAAAATGTAATATCGATGATGTTTGAGGGAATATCCAGCAGAACATATACGGATTTAGTCACCGGTGAATTTATATTCTCTGCCAGCAATGATTCGGACAATGGACCTGACGTGCTTTCATACACCTGGAGTTTTGTCTCGGTGGGTGAAGGCAGCAGCTTGACCAACGCAGACATAGTTGCTGCCGATACGGTATCGTCTTCCTTTACACCTGATGTGGCCGGGAGCTATGTTTTGGAACTTGAGGTATTCGACGGCGAGGATAGTGATTTTGATAATGTAGCGATCACGGTTATCGGTCTACCGCGGAGAACATAATGTCGTACAGCTCTTACCGGTTACGCGTGTTCGTATTATTTCTTCTTACCCTCCCGGTACTTATTACTATCTCTTCATCTATTCGAGCCGAAGCCGCTGACGTTTCTCTTGAACAAGACCTTCAAAGCCATCTCCTTTCCAGCAAGGCTGTAATTGCCAGT
>VAPH01042847.1_pt1 | contig 18030 bp, 17 predicted proteins | sample 3393861 | NCBI WGS metagenome assembly VAPH01 (sample SAMN08290439, study PRJNA428436) | hydrothermal vent metagenome | isolation source: Deep-sea hydrothermal vent chimney | place: Atlantic Ocean: South-mid Altantic Ridge | reverse complement strand
TATTTTTTCATAATAAAATGAACCTCCATAAAGAACGACTGAAAAGAGTAAGGCCACTATAACGCGGCCAGAGGATTTCTGAGTCTGGCCAAAGTGCGGATGGCCTTGGGAGTCAAAACCGATAGACAAAATACATAACGTACCTCCGGTGTTGTGTGAGTGTAACGTCCATGCCTTTCAAATCATGGCCGACACTTACGATGAATTAAGTATAAAGCCTGTACCTAAGTACGGTGTCAATAGGCATAACACAATAAAGCAAAGTTATCTGTGTTCTAGGCAAGTTGTGCCGCCTGTACAACAGAGTGAATATGCGGATAAACATAAAATCCACTGACTTTTCAGATGACTTTTTCAGACGTAATATTGATTTGGCTAGCTGAAATCGGATATAGCTCACAAAAGGCGGGTAGTTATTATTGTATCGCAGACATCTATAAGGGCGAATTGTGGACAACAGAAATGTTGTCCACACCGGCTTTGGATATTTATGTGTAGGTTCCAAGCAAGTTACGTCCACTGGAAGATAAATCGTATCCTCCCTATAAAATAGCTGTATTAATGTATTTGGGTGTGTATAAATCAGGATATAACCCAATAGCAAAATAAGTTCAAAATGTTTGTGCAATGAATTATACTTTAGATCGTGATAACCAAAAAACACGGGAATAGTTGTGGGTAAAAATTTGGGGGAAAGTGAAAATTGTTGAAAAAAAGTCTCTAACGAGCATCAACGATCTGGTAGAAGCCGGGCTTATTCCGGAAAGCCGTCGACTGTTGTATGAACCTGTTGTTACTCGTTTTCGTCTACTGATATCTTCTTATTACGCAAGCCTTATCGACCAGGACGACCCTAACTGTCCGATACGCCGTCAATGCGTTCCTGATCCACAGGAACTACATGAAATGCCAGGTTTTGTGACAGATCCTTTAAAAGAGATTGTGCACTGCCGTGCCCCCGGCATAACACATCGGTATCCGGACAGAGTATTGTTGCAGATTACAACCCAGTGTTCAATGTTCTGCAGGTTCTGCTTTCGAAAGTCTCTCATCAACAAGCAAATCAGCAAAACATATGACGGAAACATGCAGGATGCTCTGAGCTATATCAAGGGAGACCAGGGAATTAAAGAGGTGATACTTTCAGGCGGAGATCCCTTGATGAGGTCCGATCAGTATTTAGAGAACCTCTTTAACAATCTCTCCTCAATTAAGCATATCATGGCCTACAGGATTCACAGCAGGGTGCCTGTAACTCTGCCTTCCCGCATAACGTCCGTTCTTGCCGGAATTATAGGCAATACTGCCAGGCCGTGTCGCCTGATCACTCACTTTAATCACCCAAGGGAGCTTACCGATAAGAGTTTAGAAGCATGTGACAAATTTGCCAGAGCAGGTGTGGAGGTGTTAAATCAGACAGTCCTTCTTGGTGGCGTTAATGATAAATCTTATATTCTTAGAAAGCTTTTCAAAGATCTTTTCAGCCACGGCATAAAACCATATTATTTACACCACCCGGATTCGGCCAGGGGAACCAGCCATTTTTATATCACCCCTGAGGCTGGATGGAAGCTTTACAGCGCCCTGCGCACGGTTTTGAAATCCCAGGAACTTCCCCGTTATGTAATAGATATTCCGGAAGCTCCCTGCAAAGTGCCTGTTTCAAATCTTGTCTTCATTCCAGAGCGTATGGTTTAATTCTTAATAACTACTTGAATATGTTTATATTGAAAATTGAAAACTGAAGTCTTTTAGGAAATTTTAGAACCTTTAGGAATTTTAGCTTTTTTATATTTCTTAGAAAACAATAATGCACTATCACAAAAACTTTACACCCCTCACGAATCTTTGTTTCAGGAGTTTCTTTGCAGGACTCCTGGTATTTACGCTTTCAGCCTGTGCAACAGCTATTTCCGTAAAGAAAACACCTAATGTAAAACAACTCTATGAGGCGGCCCACTCGATCTCCAAAGGAGCGGCATATCTGTATATGCTCGGCTACAGCAAAGAACTAAATGGAGATCTGGAAGGCGCTATCTCCGATTACAGAAAAGCCGCAAAGCAGGACAAGGATTCGCTTGAGATCCCAGTTCAGCTTGGGGTGGCGCTTCTTAAGTCAGGAAAGACAGACGAGGCTGTGGCCGTGGCTGAGAATGTTCTTATAAAAAATCCTAAGTACGTGCCGGCTCTTATGCTACTTGGAGATGCGCAAAAAAATGCAAACAAGAATGAAGCTGCGATAGCCGCCTATCGGAAGGCGGTTCAAACAGACTCTGGAAAAATAGACGCATGGTTGATTCTAGGAGCGCTGTACGCAGCAGAAAAAAACTATAGCCAAGCTATTGAAGCATTCGAAAAAGTGCAAAGTCTTAACCCTAACAGCTTTATGGCTTCCTACTACCTAGGTAACCTATACATGGAAAAAGGGGAATTCGAACTTGCAAAACCATACTATAAACAGATACTTGAGATGCGCCCGAACTTCGAACCTGCATATGCTAACCTGGGTTTCATTAGTGAACGGATGGAGAACTGGGATAAAGCTGTGGAGTATTATAGGTCCGTTCTTAAAATCAATCCCAACAACCAAAGCATTCGGAAACGTCTGGCCAGGGCGCTTGTAAAAAAAGATTCCTATGAAAGTGCTATCAAACAATTTCGCAAAATGAGTGAGTCGGATCCAGAGAATGCGGACATCCATTTTGAGATGGGAGTTTTATACGTCGAAAGCGGACAGTACGAAAAGGCTGAAGAGGAATTTCTCCAGGTGATCAAAGCCATGCCAGGTGATATGTCGGTTCTATACTATCTTGCTCTGGTTTACCAGCAGCTCAAACGTTACGATGACGCTATAGAACAATATAAAAAAGTTATCAATCAGAACCCGTACGATGTCAGGTCTTATGTGCAGCTAGGTTATCTTTACGGCAAAACCGATCAGATAGATAAAGCCGTACAAACTTACAAGGAAGTTTTGGGCTTTAAAAAGGATATGCCCGAAATATATCTTTATATGGGTGAGGTTTTGCTCCATGCAAAGCGATACAAAGAAGCCAGAAAGGCGATGAAAACCGGTCTGTCTTTATCTCCTAAAAAGGAAGATTTTTTATTTAATCTGGCGATTGTGGAAGAGAAACTCGGAAACTTTAACGCTATGGTGGATATGCTGAAACAGACCATCAAACTGAACCCGGAGCATACCGAAGCACTTAATTATCTTGGTTATAGCTATGCGGACCGGGGAATCCACCTGGATGAGGCTATCACGTTGCTTAAGAAAGCTCTTAGGAACCAGCCGGAAAGTGGCTATATAATGGACAGCCTCGCCTGGGCTTATTATAAAAAGGGGATGTACGAGGAGGCGCTTCAGAAGCAGATAAAAGCCGCAGAACAGGTAAAAGGTGACCCCATACTTTATGATCATCTCGGTGATATATATATGAAAAAAGGGATGACTGAAAAGGCTAAGGCATCCTGGCAAAAGGCGCTTGAACTTGTGGATGACAATGAGGAACTGGTTAAGCAGCTACAAGATAAATTGCAAAATAAACTTCAGAACCCATGAGCATATTTAAGCTTAAAGCGCCTGCCAAAATTAACCTGTGTCTTAGAGTCCTGGGTAAACGCAACGATGGCTTTCATGAAATAGAATCGGTCTTCTACCAGATCAGTCTATTTGACACACTGACCTTTGAACTTCTCCAAACAGATCAACTTATGCTTACATGTAGCGACAAAACCTGTGGGCCGACTGAACAGAACCTGGTGATAAAAGCGGCAGACCTTTTACGCAAGCGGTACGGTGTGACTGCCGGGGCAAGTATTCATCTAGATAAAAAAATACCAGCCAGAGCAGGCCTGGGCGGTGGAAGCTCTGATGCAGCGGCAGCTCTTATAGGCCTAAGCAAGCTTTGGAAATTGCAGTTTTCGAGCAAAAAGTTTAAGGCAGAACTTCGCTCCATGGCCGAACAACTTGGGTCCGACGTTCCATTTTTCCTTTATGGCCCGGCTGCACGGGTCTCTGGCAGGGGGGAAGTGGTTATACCCTTTACACCCAAGGAGTCGTTTCATATGTTACTAGTTAAACCAGATTGCAGTATCTCAACAGCCTGGGCCTATCAAAATCTAACATTGACAAACAGCCGCCGTAAGTCTAGACTATGCTGTTCCAGTATTGTTGGAGGCGATACTGGTGAAGTAGCCAACGGATTGTGGAATGATTTCGAACAGGTTGTCTTAAAGCGGTTCCCCGAAGTCCGTGAGATAAAATCCAGATTACTTGATGCCGGGGCGCTTGGAGCAGTGATGAGCGGTAGCGGTTCCTCTGTGGTTGGGCTGTTTGACAGCCATGATAAGGCAGTTATTGCGAGCAAAAAATTCGGGCAGCTATGGAATATAACCGCCGAAACTTTGATGGAATCGATAATCGATTAAAATTGTAAGAAAGATTGTAAGAAAAATCTTAATGAAAAAATTGGGGCGTAGGCGAGCGGCAAGCCACGTGACTTTGACTCACGTAATCCCTGGTTCGAATCCAGGCGTCCCAGCCAACCTCTCTACGTTTCTTTAAGCTGCCAGACATCCGAAACACTTCGGGCAAGAGTAACGGCATGTACGCTTTTGGCGCCGGCATCCATCAGGACACGGGAACAGACCCTTATAGTAGTTCCTGTGGTGCAAACATCGTCTACAAGCAATATTTTCATATTATTAAAACCATGCTTTTCAGTCACACCAAAAGCGTTACGTTCGTTTCTGATTCTTTCACGTCTTCTAAGGCCCACTTGAGGCGGTGTGTTATCTGTCTTTATAAGGCCATTAAGGTCTAAATATATGGCCTTATTTTTAGCCACCTTGTCGGCAAGAAGCGCAGCCTGATTGAACTCTCTTCGGTAAAGTCTTTCCGGATGAAGAGGGACCGGGACCACAAGATCTGTCTCAGGTAGATCCATTGCTAAAAGCAATTTTCCAAGTGGATTTGCCAGCCTTCGCTGCCGTTTGTATTTGAGTTGGTGAATAGCTGTGCGAAGCGCTCCCTTGTGGAGGCCAAAAGATCTCAGAGAGGTATAAGCCGGTGGGGCACTCATGCACTCCGAGCATGTTTTTGCCAGAGGGGATGAAAGCGGCAGACCGCAACAGTCACAAGCAGCGCCGGTATAGGGGCTAATTGAAGCCCAGCAGGCGGTGCAAAAAGGGGAGTGAATATGAGTTTTAGAGGGGCCTGAACATGTTGGACATTTTTGAGGAAAGAGAAGATTAAGCAGGTTGTTAATCATGTGGAACCGGTAACTGCATTTCTGACCGGTATCCCTTTACTTTCTAAATAGGCCTTTGCTTCACCTACTGTGAATTCCTTGTAGTGAAAGATTGAAGCTGCAAGTACGGCATCGGCTTTCCCCAGGGTTAGTCCCTCGTACAAATGTTTAAGAGTGCCGGCTCCTCCGGAAGCAATTACAGGAATGCGTACGGCATCGGATATAGTGCTGGTTAATTCAAGGTCATACCCGTCCTTTGTCCCATCACAATCCATGCTTGTAAGCAGTATCTCTCCAGCACCGAAGTCGTCCATTTTCCTGGCCCATTCCACGGCGTCAAGTCCGGTAGGCTTGCGGCCTCCGTGAATATAGACCTCCCACCCTGACTGTTTAGCTGGCTGCGACTTTCCTTTTTTTGCATCAATAGCGACCACAATACACTGACTTCCAAACCGCTCGGATGCCTCGCGTATGAAATCCGGGTTATTAACCGCCATGGTGTTTATCCCTACTTTGTCGGCCCCGGCTTTGAGAAGACGTCTGATGTCTTCCATGTTTTTGACTCCACCGCCTACCGTAAGAGGCATAAAAACCTCCTCAGCGGTATGTTGCACAACGTCTATTATAATATCCCGGTTTTCGTGGGAAGCGGTGATATCCAGAAAAACCAGTTCGTCAGCGCCCTGTTGATCATACGCCTTGGCTATCTCTACAGGGTCTCCTGCATCACGTAGGTTAACAAAGCTTACGCCCTTTACAACACGACCGCCTTTTACGTCCAGGCATGGGATTATTCTTTTAGTAAACATAGTGTTTGAAGTATAACGAAGGCTGCCCCTGATTATCCAGCGGATAACTTGCTCCAGGTGGTTGGATGTTGGCTGCCCAGAACTGTTACATGACAAACTTTCGGCCCTTGTGCTATATTTTTGCAGGGCGGTAACGTGGGAACATGATACCCATAATAAGACATCTTAAGCGATAACTTCCAACTTCCCAAAAAAAACAGACCCTTGTTGATATGAATATTCTCCTGATTGACAATGATGAAAGTATAGCCAGGGCCATAAAAGAGACTATGGAGCCTGAGTTCCCTGTAACCCATGCATCAACAGGCGAGGAGGGGCTCAAACTACTTGAAGGCGACTACTGCATGGCACTGCTTGACCTGGAGCTTCCGGATACAAAAGGATTGGATCTTTTGAAGCGGATAATCTCTGTAAAGAAGGATCTTCCTGTAATTATAATCACTGCATACAGAGGCATGGCATCCGTTGTCGAAGCGATGAAAATAGGCGCATATGCATGCCTTGAAAAACCTTTTAAAGTAGAAGACCTTCATCTTGCTGTAAAAAAAGCCCTTGATGATTGCAGGACGAGAAAAGAAATAACCCTGAGTGCTTTTTTCGAGGACAAGCTAAAGCATCTGCTGGATGGCATATCAAGGATGGAGCATTTCAACCTATATGAAACGGTTTTAACAGAGGTCGATCGGTCGCTTCTAACCCTTGTGCTTAACCATACTGAGGGGAACCAGGTACAGGCAGCGCGTATTCTTGGAATCAACCGGAACACACTAAAGAAGAAGATCAACAAGCTGAACATTCCTCTAAAGTTTTGTGGTCGTACTAAGCGTACTGGTGCTGAGAACTGATATATTTTATGTATGATTTATTTATGATTTTACCGTTTGAAACTCATGTGTTATAATTCAAACTTAACCTGAGAACCTGAAAATCTGAGATCTGTGACAGGGACAAAAATATAAGGGATCCAAATCCATTTGCCTACTATAGTTTTTTGTCTTTTGTTTCTTTTATGAAAAATATTAAAAAATATGAAAAAAATTAAAACAAATATTGCCGTTCCGGGCCTAAAACTGGCTAAACCTGTTGAGAACGAAGCTGGCATGGTACTGTACGGCACTGGTATAGAAATAACAGAGCAGATGATTGCTAAGCTTAAGACTCTGAATATCGAAGCAATATATGTGGAAGGCATGGAGGAACTGAGGTTTTCAAAGGATAACTACTTTAAGGTTGTAGATACAGCTTTTTCAAAAGTCGGCGACAGCACAACTATGAACACCCTGAAACAAGCTATGCATAAACATATCAATAGTCTTTATCAATGAAATCATTAGCTGAAATACGGAGGAAAATTGAAAGCCTAAGCACAATTCCTACAATTCCGGCGGTTCTTACAAATCTGTTGGCAATGATCGACTCGGAAGGAGTTTCGGTCAAACAGATAGGTGACCTTATCAGCAAAGATCAAGCGCTTTCTGCCAGGTTGCTTAAAATGGTTAATTCACCGGTATATGGTTTTCCAGGCAGAATATCCTCTGTGAATCAGGCTCTTATGCTTGTTGGATTTGGAGCGCTCAAGGGTATGCTTATGGGTGTAGCAATCTTTGACGCAATGCAAAATACAATGATAGGCCTCTGGGAGCATTCGATAGGTTCCGCTATTGCAGCCAGGCTCATTGCCGCAAAAATAGGAAGAAAAGAGACAGAAGATATATCAGTGGCCGCCCTTATTCACGATCTGGGAAAAGTTGCTTTCGGCACATGCTACCCTGAGGAATACAAATTTATGATAGGCAAGGCCAAGACTGAAGAGAGGTATATTGTGGATGTTGAACGCGAGTATTTCGGTGTGAACCATGCTGAAGCTGGAGCCTGGATAGCCACGAAGTGGAGTTTTCCCAGTAATCTGATAGAAGCAATAAGTTGCCATCATAAGCCGAGACTGGCAAAGGAGACGAAGGAACTCGCTGCAATCGTTCATCTTTCTGACATTATAATAAAAATGATAGGTTTTGGTTTTAGCGGAGATCCATACGTGCATCAGGTAGATGGTGAAGCATGGAAACTTTTGGGCTTTAACGATGAAGATTTAAAAGATATTCTTTCCGAACTGGAGGATGCCATTTCGGGAGGATCACTTGCCTTTTAGGTTATGAAAACAATTATGGTCCTTTCAGCGGATACAGAGCTGAATTCTACTATAGAGGACAACCTCCCCGGTTATAATATTCAGGTATTCACAAGTCCTCGCAATATAATCAACAGGATTTACAATTCTCCGCCGTCGCTTCTTATAGTGACAGCCAAAAACAGTATTGGACAATTCGTTCGTATGCTCAGGGAAGATCCCATATTTAACAACCTGCCTATACTGATTTTATTTGATACAAAAGATTCTATCCGTAGCGATTGGCATGTATTGCAAGTGGATGATTATATCTGTCTCCCATTTAATTCGGAGAATTCAAATGAACTGGCTATGCGTGTTGCGCTTGGAATTTACAGAGCCAAGAGAGTTGTCGAAACAAATCCTCTTACTCTGTTGCCCGGCAACACTCCTATCATAAAAGAGGTGCAGGCGAGACTTGATGCAGGTCTGGATTTTGCGATGGCCTATGCTGATCTCGACAATTTTAAACCATTTAATGATAAGTACGGATTTTCTGTTGGAGATGAGACTCTAAGGATGACGGCCAGGCTTATTACAAATATAGTGAAACAACATGACCATGACAACTACTTTATTGGACATATCGGAGGAGATGATTTTGTTTTTTGCACAGATATTGCAAAGGTGGAATCAATCTGCCAAGAAATACTGGATAATTTCGACCGGATTATACCTACATTCTATAACTCCGAAGACAGAGAAAGTGGCTACATAATCTCGCATGACAGATCCGGTAATGAGAAGAAATTTGAGGTTCTTACTCTATCTATAGGAGTGACGATGAACTGCGGGGGCTGGTTTAAACATTACGGGGCTATAAGCACTGCTGCTTCGGAAATGAAGAAAGTAGCCAAAACAATTGATGGTAGTGTCTACACGATTGACAAGAGAGATCACAGTGAAATTCACGCCTAAATGGCTAGCCTGGGAAATTACCCGCAAGTGTAACCTAAAGTGCGTTCATTGCCGATCGTCATCGCTTATTACGGATAAGCACCAGGGCTTCACCACCGAAGAAGCATTCAAGATGCTCGAAGATATAGCTGAATATGCAAAGCCGGTTATAGTGCTATCAGGTGGAGAGCCTTTAATGCGAAATGACGTGTTTGACATAGCCAGGCACGGCACCGATTTGGGCTTTAGGATGTGCATGGCAACAAACGGCATGCTAGTGACGGATGATGTCTGTGAGAAGATAAAATCATCCGGTATAAAAATCTGCTCTTTGAGTTTTGACGGTTCAACCGAAGAGATTCACGATAATTTTCGAGCGCAGAAAGGCGCTTTTGCCGGAGCTGTCCGGGCCGCGAGTCTTTTTAAGAAGCACGGTATAGAGTTTCTTATAAATTCCTCATTCACAAAAAGAAACCAATCAGAGATTCCAAAGCTGGCCCGTTTTGCCAAAGAGCTGGGAGCCACAGCCTGGTACATGTTTATGATAGTTCCCACGGGCCGGGGCGAGAATATAATGGAGGAACTCATTTCAAAAGAGGAGTACGAGGAGATTCTTAACTGGCACTATGATATGGATAGAACTGAGAAGGATATGCTGGTTCGCCCAACCTGTGCGCCGCATTATTACAGGATAGTTCTGCAAAGAAACAAGGAAGAAGAGGAAGAAGATAAACTCGAAAAACGTACCCTCAAGTTCTCGACAGGTGGCTCAAAAGGATGCCTTGCCGGTCAAGTGATAGCGCTTATCGACGTGGACGGAGATGTGCTTCCGTGCAGCTATTTTCCAAAGTCGGCAGGTAACGTTCGTAAGCAGTCATTTAAAACAATATGGGAGAACTCGAAACTTTTTAAAGACCTTCGGGACTTCAAAAGCTACACAGGCAGATGCGGCTCATGCGAATACGTAGGCGTTTGTGGCGGTTGCAGAGCGCGTGCATATGCTATGAACGGAGATTACATGTCTGAAGAACCGTTCTGTAGCTATATTCCAAAAAAGATGAAAAAATGATTTTTTAAAATTGGAGGGTTTCTAAATGGATTATCCGTTTTTAAAAGCATGTCGCAGGCAGGAGACAGATTACACACCTGTATGGATTATGCGCCAGGCAGGCAGGTATCTACAGGAGTACCGGGATATACAAAAGACCGCCGACTTTCTAACAGTTTGTAAAACTCCTGATCTTACGGTTGACGTAACGCTTCAACCTGTTAGAATTCTTGGTGTTGACGCAGCAATTCTGTTTTCTGATATTCTCACACCCGTTGAAAAAATGGGAATGAAACTTCAGTTCATTAAGGGCAAGGGACCGGTTCTGGACCCACCGATACAATCTATGCAGGCTGTCGAAAAATTGGGAGTTCCAGACCCTGAAGACGATCTGCCTTTTGTACTTGAATCCATTCGTATTTTAAGAGGCGAACTTGAAGGAAAGGTTCCCCTGATAGGGTTCTGCGGAGCACCTTTTACTCTGGCATGCTACATGATCGAGGGGGAGACCTCAAAAGACTATTCCGGCGCCAAGAGGCTGATGTTTCAGGCTCCGCATATCTTCACTGCGCTCATGGAAAAAATCACCGAAACCATCTCGGTTTACGCAGACGCCCAGATTAAGGCTGGTGTGCAAGCCGTGCAGTTTTTCGATACATGGGCCGGCCTTTTATCCCGCAAAGACTACAGCAAGTACGCCCTCCCGTATATCAAACAGGCTATTTCCTATGTCAAGAAAAAACACCCTAAAGTGCCGATAATATACTATATAAACGGTAGCGCCACTATACTGGATCTTATGAAAAAAGCCGGTTCAACCGTTATCGGACTAGACTGGCGACATGACTTGGATACGGCCTGGCAGCAGCTTGGTGATAAGGTAGCGGTACAGGGCAACCTTGACCCCTGTACATTGTTTCTTCCGCAGAATGAATTAAAAAAGAGAGTTCGGGATATTCTAAAAAAAGCCGATGGACGGCCCGGACATATCTTTAATCTCGGCCACGGTATTCTGCCTGCAACACCTCGTGAAAACGCCATTGCCCTTATCGAAATGGTGCATAAAATGAGCCATAAAAAAGGGACTTAAGAATCCAGGCGGTAATACGTGAAAGTTATTATCGTAGGAGCCGGAATTTCAGGTCTTGCAACGGCTCATGCCCTGCTTGAACGTGATCCCGGGTTGGAACTTTTGATATACGAGTCTTCCGGACAGCCCGGAGGAAAGATCCGTACAGAAAAGACTTCTGATGGGTTTTTATGCGAAAGAGGAGTTCCTGGGTTTTTGGATAATAAACCAAAAACCATGGAACTCTCATCTAAGCTTGAACTTAGCCCGCTTAGAAGTTTTGACGCTTCAAGAAAACGCTATATCTACTCCAGTGGCAGTTTGCACAAGCTGCCTGAATCTCCACCTGCGTTTTTTAAATCGAACCTCCTTAGTTTGCCAGGCAGGTTGCGAATTCTGTATGAAATATTTGCGCCACGGGGCAAAAAAAACGATGAAAGCCTTGCTGAATTTGCTACCAGGAGGCTAGGTCGTGAGGCTTTTGAAAAGCTTATAGATCCGATGGCCGGCGGTATATACGCCGGAGACGCGACAAAGCTCAGCCTTAAAAGCTGTTTTCCACGTATACATGAAATCGAGACGCAGTATGGCAGTCTTATCAGGGGACTTATAAAACTTCAGGCCAAGGCAAAAAAAGAAAAAAAAACAGACAAACCAAGCGCAGCACCGGGAGGAAAACTTACATCTTTTTCTGACGGAATGCAGGTTTTGACTTCTGCTCTGGCAACACGGCTGGGTAACAGACTCAAGACATCTGCACAGGTTACATCACTTTCGCGCAGTAAGGAACTCTATACGGTTCATACCGCAAGTGGTTATAGTGAAGAGGCTGAACAGGTTATACTAGCGGCTCCAGCATATGCCCAGGCTAAAATATTACAGGACATTGCGCCTGAAATATCGAGTCTGCTTGTTAGAATTCCTTACCCATCGGTTTCGGTATGTTCTCTTGCCTATCGGAAGGAAAAGATGCGGCACGACCTGGACGGTTTTGGTTTTCTGATACCGACAAAAGAAAACAGGAAAGTGCTAGGCACGTTGTGGGATACAAGTATATTTCCAAACAGAGCTCCTGAAGGGTATGTGATGCTTAGAAGCATGGTAGGTGGCGCCAGAAACTCACCTCTTGCAATGTTGCCGGATGAACGTATTATTGATCTTGTAAGAACTGAACTCGCGGATATTATGGGCGTGAATGCCGATCCGGATTTTGCCAGGGTTTACCGACATGAGAAGGCTATTCCTCAATACCTTATCGGACATGCCGCTTGTCTTGAGGAAATAGACAATGCACTTAAAAAACATCCGGGACTGACTCTCACAGGAAACGCCTACAGGGGAGTTTCACTTAACGACTGCGTAGCAAACGCTTACCGCGTTTCGAAAACGATAATCTAAGAAATCATTGCTTAAATTTAGTTGTATTTAGTTAACGTGTAATTTAGTTAGCGTTTCATTTTGTGCCTATTTATGATATATTTGAGACCATTATTTTATTGGATAAAATTGGAAAAAATGTCTATAGCTGTTAAAATTTCTGAATTCATTAAATTTATTAAAGATTAAAAATATTTTAATCGGAAAAGAGCAAGAAGCTTGTTATCTCCTTACAAAATTGGTGAGGGGAACTAAATTTTGCCAATCCAAGTTTTTCAAACTCCATTGTTCACTTGCCAAAATAAAAAATGAATAAAAAGAAAAGAATTAGATAAAGCCATTAAAGTAATTACTAAGAGTCCTGAAACAAGTGATCAAAAAAAGGTGATTTAACCAGTATTATGAGGGCCTAAAAGGCATTTTTTTGACGACTCCTATGTGTAGGTTATGATAAAACTATTTTTCAAGGGGGTAAAAAACAGTTATGAACAAAATCATCTATCTGCTAATGGCCGGGGTGTTATTATTGCCTTTTGTAGCACAGGCCGAAGTTAAAAACAGAAGTTTCACTAAGGAGGAGATTCAACGTATGTCTGACACAAAGGCTGTTATCGAGACGAAGTTCGGCAAGATCGAGCTTAAGTTTTTTCCTGAAAAAGCTCCGAATCATGTAAACAACTTTATCGAGCTTGCCAAAAAAGGTTTTTATGACAGTACAACCTTTCACCGTATAATTCCTAATTTCATGATTCAAGGAGGCGACCCAAATTCAAAAGATCATGACAAAAGTAAACATGGCACCGGCGGCCCAGGCTATGCTTTAAAAGCTGAGTTCAATGATATTCTGCACAAAAAAGGCATCCTCTCAATGGCCCGTTCCATGGATCCAGATAGCGCAGGCTCCCAGTTTTTTATCTGTGTAGCAGACGCTCCCAGCCTGGATAGAAAATACACTGTCTTTGGAGAGGTGGTTTCAGGTATAGAAGTCGTTGATAAGATAGTCAGTCAGCCAAGGGACAGGCGCGATAATCCAGATGAAAGAGTAGAGATGAAAGTCAGCATTGTTGAGCCTGTCACATCTCCAGCACCTCCGACAAAGTTGGATGTACAGTAACTTTATTTAACAAATTCATCAAGGGGCAGAAATCATGGGGAGGTTGTCCGACTGATTCACGGTTTCTGACCTCTGATTTTTTATCTCATGGCATCCAATCAACTTCCAGCAATCGAAACGGTGCAGGACGCTCTTGACCTTTTTTTTCTGAAAAACATTCCGGATGAAAAACTCTTCGTCTATTCAGACCTTGCCCGACAACAGACTTCGGGTCGCCGTCTAGATATCTGCTCTATCCTAAATGCCAAATCAGGAGCATGTCCGGAGGACTGCTCTTTCTGTGCTCAGTCGGCACAAAGCAAAACCGATGCTCAGGTGTATCCTCTTGTATCTAGGGAGAAAATCAAGAAGGCAGCCATTTCAGCACGGGCAAACGGAGCAAGACGGTTCTGTATCGTTACCAGTGGTCGAGCCATTAGCAACTCGGATCTGGCCCTTATAGAGGACTCCATCCATGATATTGCCAAAGCAGGACTTCTTCCGTGCGCCACGCTTGGTATGATGAGCAAAGAGGACCTAAAAAGGCTAAGATCTGCTGGTTTAAACAGGTATCACCATAACCTTGAAACCTCCGAGGCATTTTTTCATGAGATCTGCTCCACACATACTTACAAGCAAAAGGTAAGAACAATTCTTGACGCTAAAGAGGTAGGTCTCTCTGTATGCAGTGGCGGACTATTTGGCCTGGGTGAATCATGGAAAGACCGGATAGAGATGGCTATTGCACTTAGAAAATTGGGTGTGGATTCGGTGCCTATCAATTTTTTGGTTCCGATTGCAGGAACACCTCTTGGTGGAAAATCTGTAATTAAACCAGCAGAGGCTCTCCGGATTATAGCCTTGTATCGTCTTATACTGCCGGATAAAGAAATCCGCGTCTGCGGCGGACGTAGTATGGCATTAAAAAAATCCAGCAGCGATATATTTAGAGCTGGAGCTGACGGTTTTCTAATAGGCAACTATCTCACCACTCCGGGCTGTGCTCCAGAAGATGACCTTCGTATGATCAAGGACATCGGTTTTGAAATCATCCCCTAAGTCGGCCAGTTGAGAAAATTTGAAAAATCCTGACGAACTCATCTATAGCGTTAGAATGCGTGCCTCAACAAAAAGCGGTCGTCATATCTCAGGAGCCGAAGGACTTTACGACCAAGCCGGAGCTGTTTTATCGGCAAGGCAATATGCAGATCGTGCACTTCACCATGGAAGGGGTTGCCCTGATAAGGTTCTGATTACAATCGAACCAATTACTGAAAAGCCTCTTTGCATTTCGACTCTTCCGCTTTGCACCGTGGATAATAAAAAACTGGGGGAAAAAGCTGGGGGAAAAACTGAAACAGCTAGAGCTGTTGCCGCTAAAGTACTCTCGGCTCTGGGAATCGGCAAAAGAGCCATTGATGCAGCTTTTGATATCCTAAGGCATAGTGACGCCATACGTGGAGCTGCCATCTTAGACCCAGAGGGAATTAGACTCGACTCGAACCTGAGACGAGGTGTTAGAGTTTCAAGGATTGGTATATCCAGTGAGGCAGGAAAAAAACTCTCAAAAGCACTGGGCCGCCGGGGTATTAACACGTCCACTGTAAGGGAAGCCCTGATCCTTTCCAGTAAAGTTCATCAGCACATAAATGTGATCGGAGAGATCTGCATATCCGATGATCCCGGATATACTACAGGCTACGTAGCCTCCAGCCGTTTCGGATACATGAGAATTCCCTGTATAAAAAAAGAAACACTTGACCAGGGCGGCAGAGTTTTTTTTCTTAAATTACCCATTAACTCAGAAGACAGCGACATAGCTGGCACAATCAACTACCTGGAAAAATGCCCGGTTATTGTTTCAGTGATAGCTAGGTGCTACGGGCTTCTCAGTCTGGACGATATCTTTAAAGGACGCCTGAAACCGTGAATGTTGTTCTTATCTGCAACCCTGCTGCAGGCAGTGCCAGGAGGAAACAGCTCGATAAGGCCGCTGGCATTATAAAGAAATATTCAGGAAATCTTAGCGTCTTTCATACCCTGAAACGTGGAGATGCCGAGTGCTTCGCCCGTGCTCACCAGGGTGCCGATATTATTATAGCCGCTGGTGGCGACGGTACTTTCAACGAGGTAATAAACGGCCTTATGCCGGTTAGGGGCACAGTGGCATTTCTGCCTGCTGGAACCACCAATGTTATGGCCTATGAAATGGGATTGCCAAAAGGGCTTGAAGCTCAGATTGAAAGAATATTCGAATCTGAACCCAAAAGCATATCCATTGGAAAAATAAATAATAGATACTTCGCTTTGATGGCTGGAGTCGGCTTTGATGGAGAAACTGTATACAAACTGAACCCCCGTTTAAAGAAGTTTACTGGTAAGGGCGCTTATCTGCTTTCAGGACTTAAAGTCTGGCAAAAGAATATACAGAAAACCATGCAAGTAAAAACAGATGAAGGGGATATCATTAATTGCCGCACAGCAATTCTTTCAAATGCATCCTGTTATGCCGGCCCCCACCGGTTTGCTCCTCAGACTTCCATTGATGAGTCGAAACTCTGTCTTTCCGTTTTTACCGGAAATTTGCATAAAAGCTTTTTAATGTTTGCTCTCAGACTAGTGTTTGCCCTGCCGGGAAGTCAAGACAGTATTAAATCCCGCAAGGTGAGATGGGTGGAAATAAGCTCTGATGAGCGGCAGTACATCCAAGTGGATGGAGATTATTTTGGAAGTATCTCTGTTGCCAAGCCTGCCAGAATCTCTGTGATACCATCGGCTCTTTACATAAAGGGGTGAGGCCACTCATCTTTATTAAGCTGAATTAACCTCAATTCTTTAAAAAATGCAATTCGGGGGGAGAGAGGGGAATCATGATTTTGCCCCAAGATCGTCAAATGACAATTACATTGGAGGATGAAGCAATTGAGTCAGGGATAACTTCGGACTAATATCAAACAATGTTTTCAGGAGTTTTTTTGACGAGCTAAGTACTCCTCGTACGCCTCCACTACAGTGGCAGCATCACCTTCCATACGAGATATGCCATCTTCAATCCAAACAGCACGGTTGCAAAGATTCATAATAGTTTTTGCATCATGAGAGACTAAAACTATGGTTTGATCTGATAAAAGTTTTTCACGCATAATAAAAATTGATTTTTTACGAAATTCTACATCGCCAACCCCAAGCACCTCATCAATTAATAGGACATCAGGGCTCAGTTCCAAAGCTACTGAAAATCCAAGTCTTGCTTTCATTCCCGAAGAATATAGCTTTACTGGTGCATCAATGAATTCTTCTAATTCAGAAAAAGCAATAATATTGTCTATATTATCTTCTACTTCTTTTTTGCTAAAACCAAGTAGCATTCCACTCAAAATAGCATTAAAGCGACCGGAAAGTTCAGGATCAAAACCAACTTGTAGAGATAAAAGGGAAGTTTTGGCATTGTAATTAATTATTTTGCCGAAATCAGGCTTTAAAATCCCTGATAAAAGACGTAATAGAGTGCTTTTGCCTGCTCCATTTCGTCCTATAACTCCTAGGGAATCTCCTCGCTTGAGATCAAAAGATACATTTTTGAGTGCTTCAAAATATTTCCGACTGAATATGTGTTTACCTAGCTTGAAACGTACTCCAGCCTTCTCAACGGAGATAAGGAGATCTTTGTCAGTCATAATACCACCCTGGGAAAAACATGGTCCAACTTGCGTATTACCAGCCACATTACAACAATTAAAGCTAGTGATCCTGCAGAAATAAAAAGCAAAGCATACCAATCAGGCCATTGATTATATAGAAGAACATATCTGTAATTACGTAATAGGTTTGCCATTGGATTTATATTGTAAACTATGCTGCGATATTGATCTGGAACCATTTCAAGAGAATAAAATACTCCAGAACAAAACATCAGCATTTGTAAACCAGCCTGGATTAAGAAGTTAAGATCAGGCAAAAACGGTATTATGGTAGCAACTAAATAAGTACAAGCAGCAATCAGCACAAATTGTGTAGTTATAATCATTGGCATTGCAAGCCAATGTATGCTTGGGTCCAAACCATATATGAGTAGAAAGAGTAACAATAATACCATTATTATCAATTGCTTGACAGCGTCCTGTAAGATCGTAATTGTAGGTAGAATTATTTTAGGCAGATGTACTTGCATCATTAGCCCCCTACCTTGAACTATACTCATCATGCCATGGTTAATTGACTTGTTGAACCAGAGCCAGGGGATAATTCCAATCATTAAGAAGGCAGGAAAGTTAGGAGTTCCTCGCTGTAATAAGACCCCAAATACAAGATAAAG
>VAPH01059892.1_pt1 | contig 18034 bp, 21 predicted proteins | sample 3393861 | NCBI WGS metagenome assembly VAPH01 (sample SAMN08290439, study PRJNA428436) | hydrothermal vent metagenome | isolation source: Deep-sea hydrothermal vent chimney | place: Atlantic Ocean: South-mid Altantic Ridge | reverse complement strand
TTGTTAGCATTCTTGGCGAATATTTCACAGGATTCTGGTGTTGTAAAGTTCCTGATTCGATCTTCAAACTTTCCCATATCGCAGTACCTCTATCTTTTGATTGGTTCGGTGCCCAATTGTGACCACGCAGATATCACCAGTCGAAACTAAATTAACGTGCTTGTTTAAATTCCCAATACGGCCTCATTTTTGAACGCTGCAACGCAGTAGGTAAAAGCGGCAATGTGCTTAAAGACATGCAGCCAGAGGCGTCACATTAACTGCCACTTGCTTGTCGCCATCTGGCACCACGACCACGACCACGCATTTCAACGAGGCCTTCATCCCGCATGCGTTTCAAGACCTTGCGGATCGTCTCTTTACTGACACCCGGGCAATCTTTTTCCAGCTCTGAAATTGCGAATGAACCCAGTTTCCGTGCCACGGCATCGCGAACTTGTTGTGATTTTGACCCCCGACCGGAGCCGATATGACCAACACGTTCTTCAAAATCATTGTATGCACGTTGCAGTACGCCCCAAAAATAATTCAGCCAGGGATTAACATCATGTTTTTCCTCGTGCCACCTTTGTGAACTGGCTTCCAGTGTTGCGTAATAACTTTCTTTAGTATTCTCAAATATACTCTCAAGACTGATGTAACGCCCAACCTCATAGCCAAAATGATACAAAAGCAGGCGCGTGATCAGGCGGGCAACTCTACCGTTGCCATCCCTGAATGGGTGAATGCAAAGAAAATCCAAAATGAATAGTGGAATGAGCACCAATGGCTCCTGACCGGCCTGCTCTGAAGCATCATAACGCTCTAAAAGAGACTCCATGGCCTGGGGTGCGGCTACCGCAGGCACTGTTTGGAATCGAATCCTTATTATTTGCCCATCGGATCCACGTTCAACAATGTCATTATCGACAGGTTTCCAACGACCACCTGCCTCCGCCAGGTGACCATAGACACGATTGTGTAATTGCCTTATTACATTGACAGTGACAGGCATGTCTTTGCGTGACTCATGAATGAGTTCTAAAGCGTCCCGATAACCTGCAATTTCCTGCTCCGAACGATTACGTGGTTTAGTGTTGTGCAAAACCAGGTCTCTAATACGTGAGCCAGGAGCCGTTATACCCTCCAACCGGTTGGATGCATCGGTAGATTCGATGGCCGCAACCGTACGCAATTCCCGCAGCACTTCAGGCCGCTGTCTTTCAAATAGCGTTTGTCGGCCACGGCACTCACCAAGGCTTCGCAAAGCGGAAAGTTGCCGGGCTGTAAAGGTAAGATTGGATAGGTATGTTGTAGAAATAGAATTCATGATTATTATATAGTTAGGTCACCAAACAGGTATTTATACACCTAAATTATGCTATTTTCCATCACTTTACCCTTATTTACACATAAGCTTCTGTTTTCATAGTGATATAGAAAGGAGATAGAAGACACCCATGGCTCCGCTACGGATTTGATGGGTGTCTTGTTTCTTTTTCCTTTTCACCGGGACGATGAATGCGTTTCCGGTACAAAATTAATTTCCAGCCTGTAACCCGCCACTCTTGCATAACGCTCAATAGTAGAGAGCGTCGGCGAATTTTTTGAATTGACATTTTCCAGCCTGGAAATATTACTTTTCTGGGTATTTAGAGCATCGGCCATCTGCTCCTGCGTAAAACCGGCTGCCAAACGCATCTCTATTAATTTTCTGCGTAATTCGTATGCCGGTGCCAGCCGTTCATATCCAGCCCTTACCCCTGGCTGGGTTAGCGCCTCTTTCTTGAAATCTTCAAATGAGGGTCTGGTCATTTCACTATCTCTTTCAAACGTTTTTGAGCCAATCTGATTTCCCTGATTGGTGTTTTTCGTGACTTCTTAACGAAAACCAGCACAATCACCAGTTCCCGGCCAGGCGCGATGCAATACAGCGCCCGTCCTATCCCTTCTTTGCCGCGCGCGCGTACTTCATATAGCCCTGAACTCACTGACCGCACGTGGGGCATGCCAATGTGTGGACCAAACTCCTTTAGCAGATCCAATGAACGGAGAAAACTCGCGAGAATACCTTTAGGAAAAGCTAATGCTTGCGATTCGACCTTCTCGTTGTAGAAGGTGATTCTCCAGTTCATATTGCATTGTTATCATATATGATAACATTAAGATACAGCATTTCAACCCCTTAGCAGGTTCCAGTTCCGTGGTAACCAGTATCGTTACCCCTTGAAGCTGGCAAAAGAGGAAAAAGCCGCGAGTTTTTGTAGGGAGTAGGCTCCGGGTTGGGGTTGAAGAGATAGAAGACACCCATGCCTCCGCTACGGATTTGATGGGTGTCTCGTTTCTTTCGTTTCTTTTTTCGTACAAATAATTCTCACTTTGTACGACAAAAACAAACTATGCGTGCCGACATCATCATCGATGCTTCTGCAGGACAATAGGAGTTCCTAAAGCTTGCCACAATTTGCTTGACATACCAAAGAAATAAACCATAATGGTTAATAAGCCTTTTCATGACATATCGAATATTATTGTCGCTGCCAGTGCTGGCAAAGTTCATTTCGCCGCCAGGAGTGTGGAACAACGCACGACCAATGAAGGATTTAGCCACGAGGAAATTTGTGCATGTATTTCAAATATTTCAAAGGGAAATTTTAAGACAACCGTTAAGTTCGAAAATAGCCCGTTGCCATTTGATGTTTACTTGTGCTCATTTCAAGGCGAAATTGTATATTTGAAATTGAAATTAACCTGTGAAGGGACGGTAGTTGTACTCGCCTCCTTCCATAAATCTGACTACTCAGTATGAATAGAAATATTTGCCCCATATGCGAAACAGGCACCCTTGCTAAACAAGTGCATACTAGTGAGATTCAATATCGCGACCGGGCTGTCCGAGTGTCCGATCTGGAATATTCTCAATGTAGCAATTGTGGGGCAGACCCTGTTCTTGCAGAACAGGCAAAACGCAATCAGGTGCGTTTTGCTGATGCCAAGAGAGCAATTGGTGGTTTGTTGTCTTCTGCTGACATTCGCAAAGCCCGCCGCTATCTGGGGCTGACTCAACACGCCGCATCAAGTGTGTTTGGCGGTGGGCTGAACGCCTTTTCTAAATATGAAAGAGGAGAAGTCATCCAAAGTGAAGCGATGGATAAACTGATAAGGGTAACCTGCCGTTACTCAGAAGCCTGGAATTACCTGGATGCAGTCAAGGATGGCCGGAATGACAACGCTTTATCACTGAAGAGCTGCGGTTGAGGCTAAGATCGCGAACAGGTGGATTCCGGATCAAGTCCGGAATGACGTGGCAAGTCAGGAATGAAAGCAAAATTTGATGGGTGTCTTGTCTCATTACCGGCAGTGAATAAGAAATCAAATGAACACTATTAACCAATCCATACGCTTCATCCATAGCTCGGATTGGCAGCTGGGCATGACTCGCGTGTTCCTCGATAAAGATTCGACGTCCCCGTTCAGCCAGGCGCGTATCGATGCTATAGCCACTATGGGTAAGTTGGCCGTAGCGCACGATACGCAGTTTATTGTCGTTGCCGGTGATGCGTAAATAATTAAAACTACCATATTTTTCCGTTAAATACCGTTTTATCCCATATATGCTTTCTTAAATCCCGAATATTCGGTATAGTGCATTGAGGAGATATGCCTAATGCCCAAATTTTCTGTTAGTGCTATGCCGGAAATCTTCGTATCGGATACGACGATATCCAAAGCCGTGTCCGAAGCGGTGAAGCGCGGGCAGCTGCGCAAAATAGGCTCCCGCCTGTACACACGTAACCTGGATGAAGACCCGCAACGGCTGGTGCGCCGAAACTGGTACTACTTGATTACCAGCTATTATCCGGATGCCCTTATAACGGACCGGACAGCACTTGAAAACCAGCCCGCCGCAGACGGCTCCGTTTGCCTGATTTCGAATAAGAAACGCGATATCACTCTGCCGGGGCTGGTTTTTCGTCCCCGCAAAGGCCCAGGACCGCTTGAAAGCGACCGGCCCTTTATTGGCGGCGCAAGACTGGCATCAACGGCACGGGCCTATCTTGAAAATATGCGCCCATCACGTGCACGCGGAGCGCATCTGCCGCGCACCTTGTCACGCGAAGAAATTGAGCAGAAGCTTGACGCCATCGTGCGCCAGAACGGGGAAGATGCCCTGAACCGGATTCGAGACGAAGCGCGCGCCATCGTCGCGCAGCTCGGGCTGGAGCAAGCGCTTGAAGAACTTAATGATCTTGTCGGTGCGCTGCTCGGCTCGCGTGATGCCAAGACGCAAAGCCCGGTTGCCAAAGCCCGTGCCGCCGGGAAGCCGTTCGATCCTGAGCGTATCCGGATTTTCGAAACCTTGTTTGCTGCACTAAGGGAGACAGTACCCGCTCAACGCCCGGACCCGAAACGAAAGGGTGAGGCGAATACAAACCTTGCTTTCTTTGAAGCCTATTTCTCCAATTTCATCGAAGGCACGGAGTTCACGGTCGAGGAAGCGGAAGAGATCGTGTTCGGTGGCGTGATCCCGTCGCAACGCTCGGATGATGCCCACGATATCCTGGGAACCTACCGTATTGTTTCTGACGAAGCAGGGATGCAAACCCTGGCTTCAGATTTCGAGGAGTTTCTAACGCTGCTGCGCCATCGGCATGCCACCATCATGGGGGCGCGACCAGGCAAGAATCCAGGCAACTTTAAAACCAAGGCCAACCGCGCCGGGAATACGATTTTTGTAGCCCCGGACCTGGTGACAGGCACGCTTGAACGAGGCTTCGCCTTCCTTGAGGGGCTTGGCAACCCATTCCAGCGCGCGGTCTTTATGATGTTTCTGATCAGTGAAGTTCATCCGTTCACCGACGGCAATGGCAGGATTGCGCGCATCATGATGAATGCAGAACTGGTTGCAGGCGGGCAAGAACGCATTATCGTACCGACTGGCTATCGCATCGACTATCTCACCGCGTTAAAGGCGGTATCCCAATCCAGCCACACAACCCCGTTCATTCGGATGCTCAACCGCGCGCAACAATACACGCATACCATCAATTGGGATGATCTTGAAACCGCGCGCAAGGTGCTGGAGCAAACCGGTGCTTTTGAAGAAGGACCAGACGCAAAACTGCGGATACCCAAAGATCATCTTGAATGAACACAAATAACCAATCCATACGCTTCATCTGTAGTAATCGCTCAACGAGTATGGGGCCGGACGAGACAAGACGATTAAGGGGCCGGTCCAGTTTTGATCAATCCACCTTTTTCATGCAGCCTTCAAGCCAGGCCGCTATTGCTTCGATGGCCACTCTCTTTTGTATAACCTGTTCGACCAGGAAGGACTCGCCATCGTCCGGCTTCACACCTAAACGATAGCCATTCATGCGCAGGAAAATTGCTGTACTTGCAAATGCAACGCGCTTATTCCCATCAACAAAACAATGATTCTGACAAAGGCTCTGGAGTAGTGCGGCCGCCTGCATCGAGAGTGTGTCGTAATAACCCGTTTGTGGTCTTACCAGGGCACTCTCCAGCAACCCCAGGTCACGCACGCCCTCTGAACCGCCAAAACGCAGTATCAGTTGATCATGCAGCTCAAGCGTTTCCTGCAGGCTTGGAAATAAAGTGGCCGGTGTCACTATTTGGCCAGTTTATTTAACAACTCGGCGTGATCTTCCAGTACTTCATCCATAGCGTTGCGAAAAGCCGGACGCACACTGGATCTTTTCAAGTACTCTCCCACTGCCTCTGTGACCACACCGGAGATACTCCTCCCCGTACTCCTGGAATAGGCACGAAGATCTTCAAGTGTCGCTTCGTCAATTTGGGTTGCGAATTTTTTGAGTTTCATATTGACATGTTTCATGATATTTCATGAATTGTCAAGAAAGAGTGAAAACGCAACCTGGTGTTATTCAACGTCTGCTTACATACACAAAAGGCAGAGAGAGGCTAACCTATTTGAAGCTCACGAAACGATCAAGCAATGCCGATTTACGCACCAGGTATTTTTCCCGATATAACTTGCGCGACTTTAAATTGAGCTCCGCCAGGCCAAAAAAAACAGCAAACCGGTCTATTGAACGCAGGAAGTAGCAGCGGCGGGCCTCGTCTTCGGCGGTGCAATATGAACTCTCTCCAAACATATCCAGCGCCATTGGAAAGGCCGCCAGGAACTTGTCTTCGTAAAACTGCTGGGGTTGCTGGGTGTTACCAAACGAGGTCAGGAGAAAAAGTGTGTAGAGGAAGGAGTGCTGCACGATCCCGGCCTCGGGATATCCGTCTCTGTAGCCCCAGTTGAATTTTGTCGTGTACGCCTTAAATAGCTCGAGATAGATGTTGCCATAAGCCTCCGAAACCAGCATTTTTTGACATTTCCGGGTCGGGACAAATTTCCCGCGATACTTGCGGATGAGCCCGGCTAGTTGTGCCACCAGGCGGGGACAATGCAATACCTCAAGGTCTACCTCACTTCTAATACCACCAATACGCAACAGGCGGATGCCCCCACCTTCTTCGTCATCTGCTTGCCGTAACTGCTCCGCCATTGCTTTGCAGAATTTCAGCGGTAGATTGCCCTTGGCGGTCGATTTCAGGCCACTTTCACCGATAGCCTCCATCAGCGGAATGAACACCCGCATGATTTCTGTATCCCGGATTGACGCAATATCCGTGGCAAAGCACACGGTTTCCGGTGATTCAAACGGTGAGTAGAGCAATTGGGCCATTTGTTCGGGCGATAATCCGCAAAACTCGTCCAGCACCCTTTGGTTGCGCTGGTTCATTCGCTGCCTGGCAAACGCGTTGATCTCTTCCAATGATGAAAATGGCTGCTCCTCTGCGGCCTCGGTAATTTCGTCAATAATAGCCTGTGCGGGACCCGGCTTTGCGAGACAGCACTTTTTGTATTTCTTACCACTGCCGCAGGGGCACGGATCATTGCGCCCGATTTTTGGTTCATCGCGCCGGAAGGTTGCCATCGGGCCATCCGCTGCTCTTCGCGCTAACCAGAAAGCATGAATATCACGCGCATTGGGTGTAATCGCTTGCCGTAGGTTTTGGATTTCCTGTTCACTGAGTTTTTCGTTGGTAATCAACGCCTGTTCACCCTGGAATGCTTTAATGGGTGCAAGCAGGATTTGCATCTCTATTGAGTCCTGTTCCCACAGTTCTTCTGCCATCTTCACACCACGCATATAACCTTCGCACCACTCATCAACAATGGTGTAGGTTTTTCCACCAACGATGCGCTCGTGAAATATCGGCTCGAACGCTTCGGGTTGTTCCATCAGTAAACCAGCAATACTGTTCATATGGCGCATGAATAAGGACATCACCTCTTGAAATTCCTTTTCGCCATACCAGGAGGGTGGAAAATCACCCCACACCTGCGGTATCCATTGGGACGGCTGTATCATCACCGGACCACTCACCACGGCGGTCATCAATCCATCAAGCTCGGACACATCCAGAACACCCTCATCCTTGCCCTCGAGTTCAGCATCCTCATCGATACGGAGAAGAAGAAAATCATCCAGCCAGCCCAGTTCATCTTCGTCCAGCAGCTCAAACATATCGTTCATTTAATTAAACCTGTAGTGGCAGCACCAATGGGTGATGTCCATTCTACTACTTGCCAATAATGGATTCTGCCTGGCGGTCGCAGTAAACTTCTATTTCAATGAAGAAAAGAAAACATAGCATCGTACAAGCGGGCTCCCCTGAAGGTCAGTTGGCTGGCGAGGGGATTATTGAGGCAGTTGAAAACCAGATTCGGGACAATGATCCGCCTGAAACCCGCATCACGCTGGACAGGTTGATGTCTCTGGGCGAGTCAAGAAACAACGCCATGAGGTATATAGGAGCCGTTATGGCACAAGAAATGTTTGAAATCCTTCGCAGCAAAAAGCCGTACAACGAAGATCGCTACATTGCGAACCTGAAGAATCTTCCAGAGCTGCCTTTTGACGAATAAAGGTGTAGATACCTAAACCATTTTATTTTCTTGTCCTACAGGGAAATTTGATGGGTGTCTTGCTTCTTAATTCACCTTAGCTGGCTATCCTTGCTGCCACGCCGGTTAAAGCCACCCATGCTCATATCCTTTTTGTCATGTTCTGCCTGACATTTCACACACAAACGAACACCGGCCATGACCTTGCGGCGAGCTTCGGGGATGACCGCGTCACACGCCTCGCAGCGACTGAGGCTTTTGCCTTCCGGTAGCCGGCTGCGTGCGCGCTTGACGGCGTCCTCGATGGAGAATGGTTTAATATGTCGATTTATATAGATTTAATCGACACATTATACTAATATGTCGATTGAACTAACAGATGCCATAAAAGTGTTGATTCAACAGGACAAAATCGACAAATGGGTTTCTCAGCCAACAGACCTTATAACGACCTTCCACCGCTCCCACCAGGGAAGGATGTAGAAACAAAGACTGTTTTGAAACAATGTATTGCTTCGCGAGCAGCGCTGGCAGAATTGAAACTAGCGGGAGAATTAATTCCAAATGCCAGCATGCTGGTCAATACACTGCCCTTGCTGGAAGCCCAGGCCAGCTCTGAAATAGAAAATATCGTCACCACTACCGATCAGCTATTTCAATATGCCAGTATTGGGGAAAGCCGGGCAGATGCTGCCACGAAAGAGGCATTGCGTTATCGTACAGCCCTTTACGAAGGCGTGGCGCAGATAAATGATCGCCCTATTTGCACAAGACTGGTCGAGCAATTGTGTACCCGTATTAAGCACGTAGAAATGACGGTACGCAAAGTGCCCGGCACAGCGCTTGCAAATAGTGAAAGCGGTGAAATTATTTATACTCCACCGGCAGGTGAAGAACTGTTACGGCAAAAGCTGACCAATTGGGAAAACTACCTCCATAACGAAACCGACATCGATCCTTTGGTGCGTATGGCTGTCTCTCACTACCAATTTGAGGCCATTCACCCCTTTACAGATGGCAATGGGCGCACAGGAAGAATGGTCAATATCCTCTTCCTTATTGAACGAAACCTGCTTACGTTGCCTATTTTGTACCTCAGCCGCTACATTATTAGAAACAAGTCGGATTATTACCGTTATTTACTGGCTGTGACACGAGATCACAACTGGGAAACTTGGATAATTTTCATGCTAAGAGGGGTGGAAGAAACTGCAGTTTGGACACGCAAGAAAATTGATGCGATTAGATATCTGCTGGACCATACCAGTCAATATGTTCAGAGCCGGTTACCCGCCATCTATAGCCGGGAGTTCGTCGAACTGATATTTAGCCAGCCTTATTGTCGAATCGCCAATCTTGTGGAGTGTGGTCTGGCAAAAAGACAAACGGCCTCTGTTTATTTAAAGCAGTTGGTGGATATTGGAATTCTAAAAGAAATCAAAGCAGGCAGAGAGAAACTATTCATCCATCCAAAGCTTATCAGCCTGCTCAGGCAGGAGAATAACGAGTTCAATGCATATCACTAACGGAAAATGAAATGAGTGAAACCTGCAACAGGCTGATCAAAACGCCGCAGACCATCTTTGAAATGGATAAAGCTGATTTGAGAACATTTTAATGGGCTCTAAGCGTGACATGCAGGAGACAGGTGGATTCAGGATCAGGTCCGGAATGACGGGGTATGGGTGTCTTGGCTTTTCCTGGGTTTCGTCGACCAGTTCTTGTCATCCAGTCGAATGAATTCAACCGCAGTCGCATCAATACCGTGATTGCGGTGGTCATAACCTCCAATCTGAAGCTTGCAAACGCACCCGGCAACGTACGGATCCCGGCCAGGGCCAGTGGACTGAACAAGGTATCAGTCATTAACGTTTCGCAAATCATTACGGTCGATAAATCATTTCTGGCCGGGCACGTGGGAACGCTCGGCTCAAAGTATCTTGGAGAGGTTGAAGATGGCCTACGCCTGGTACTGGGCACCTAAACCGAACCTTTCCAACGCAGGCCCGTACCCACTTTTTACATATCCTCCGGCTCCCCCTGCCACAACAACCTGTAGCCAAGCTCGTCCGCCTCTTCAACATGCTCGAGCAGCGCGCTGAATTTCTCCTTGAACAGCTTATTCGCATGTGATTTTTCGTGTTGTTCGAATGATTTCCAGTAGGTCAGGATTGCCACGTGCTTTTCATTTTTCGCGGCACTATTCATCGAGCCTTCTGCAGATGCGAAGCCGGTAAATTCAAGAACCTGCCCGGCAATAAAACCACCCTCATCACGGTAGTTGTTTTTGACGACATTGCACATTTCCCCAAGCTCCAGTTCAACGTCTTCCGCGCTAACACCTTCTTTCAGATAAACGCGGTTGAAGAGCATGACGCAGTCAAATGGAATGGTAATTGGATGAAACATAATTTGATCCTCTGGCTGATAACAAGTGCATATGGTGCGATGCAAGCCCGTTTTGTGCAACCTGGCCTGTTTCGCCAGTAACCGTCACCCCCAGAATAATTATCACCCCCCACCCATCAGTTACGCTTCCAGCCAACCCTGCCAGTATTGGTGTGATCGCAATGAAACAGGCCCTTACCCCTGGCTGGGTTAGCGGCTCTTTCTTGAAATCTTCAAACGAGGGTACGGGCCTGAATGAGGTCATAGGTTATGCTGTTTGATATCTCAGAGAGTATGCTGGCCGTCGCCAAAGACAGGGCCCGGCAGGCACGGTTGCTGGATAGGCTTGAGTTTCAAACCGGTGACATGCTCGATTTACCGTTCGCAGACAATAGTTTTGATGTCGTGCTCTCTACCTATAGCCTGTGCCCGGTCTATGACCCGGCTGTCGGCGCCAGGGAATTATTCCGGGTGACCAGGCCGGGTGGCCGCATTGGTATTGCACATTCTGCCGAGCCCACAGGTCCATGGGTCAGGTGGCTGGCAGATCGAGTTGAGAATGTCGTTTGGCGCTTCCCTTCTTTGTCGCTGGGCTGCCGGTCTGTTGTTGTGTTACCCACCTTTGAGCAGCTCGGTTGCAAGCTCATCTTCAAGCAGCGTATTGGCGTGCCGCTCTGGCCCTTTCTTGTCTTTGTTGTTGAAAAGCCCGACGGGATTCATACTAACTGATGCCAGGGGATAGGCTGGATCTCACAATTTGAGTAAACCCAGCCTGGGTCAATTTGGGTCTGCTTTGCTATAGGCCAGCAATTGCGTTGCGCAACTTCAAATACTGATGAAAAGGTGCGAAGTCTTTGTCGGCATGTAACAGGGGTAAGCCCCTGTCGATGCAAAATGTTGCGATCAGTACATCAATGGTTTTGCGTACGGTGACGCCTTGCTTGCGCAGCAGACGAAAATTATCAGCACTCTTTATTGCGACGTCCTGGCCGCCAAGTGTAAAAACGGTGAGTGATGTCAGCAGTTTCCTGGCGGTGCGGTAGTCCGGGTCACTTCTAAACCCCTGTAAAACTTCAATCAGCACCAGGTCTCCAAGCCCAACAGGTTCTTTCCCCAACAGCCCATCAAGACATTCTGTTTCAACGGACTGAACGCCGTTGAAGAAATCAATCCAGACGCTGGAATCGACAAAAATCAATCGACAGACCGCAGTTCATCGAGGTCGCCCTGCCAGGGCAGCTTGCCTCGGAATTGCCTGATTTGTTCCTGTTTTTTTAGTTTAATCAGCGTCTTGAGACCCAGCTCTACTGCTTCGCGCTTGGTTCTGGCACCCGTCAGTTTCAAGGCCTTGGCCATGAGTTCGTCATCAATGACTATGTTGGTTCGCATACAATTACCTGATGTGTATAGTTATGTATATCTATACACATTTAAGCCGATTCCGACGACCTGGTCAAGTGCAAAAACTTTCGGCAAAGAGAGAGCAGTATGAAAGGTATTCAAAATTAACGGAAGCCCGAAATGACGGGGATAGTTGTAGGAATTCAGCCAGAAAAACATGTATCAGAAAGCGTTCACCAGGTCATACCAATGGCCTCATGGGGTAAACTGATGTTACCAGTTAAATCTAAAGGAAACGACAGTATGGAAATCTTGCGTACCCCGGACAACCGGTTCAACAACCTGCCGGGCTACCCCTTCCAGCCCCATTACCTGACGATTAAGGATCGATCGGAAGAGGTTGCAATCAGGATTCACTGTATCGATGAGGGAGCGCCCACATCACAAGCCGTATTAATGCTGCATGGTGAACCGTCATGGAGTTTCCTGTATCGAAAAATGGTCGCACCCTTCGTGCAGGCCGGTTACCGGGTGGTGGCCCCGGACCTGCCCGGCTTTGGCAAATCCGACAAGCCTGCCAAACGCTCGGATTACAGCTATGCCCGCCATGTGGCGTGGATGCTGGATTGGCTCAAGGCCATGGATTTGCGCAACATCATATTGATCTGCCAGGACTGGGGCGGCCTGATTGGAATGCGGCTTGTTGCCGCCGAGCCCGACCGTTTCGCGCGGGTCGTGACCACCAATACGATGTTGCCGACCGGTGATCACAACCCGGGGGCGGCCTTCTTGCAATGGCAAAAGTTTTCTCAGGAAGTGCCCGTCTTTCAAGCCGGCCAGGTGATCAGCAAAGGCGTTGTCACGCCGCTGCCCGAGGCGGTGATTGCGGCTTATGATGCGCCGTTCCCGGATGAATCCTACAAGGAAGGGGCCAGGCAGTTTCCATCGCTGGTGCCGACCACGCCCGATAATCCGGAAAGCCAGCCCAACCGGGATGCCTGGAAAGTGCTGATGACTTTTGCAAGACCATGGCTGTGCACTTTTGGTGACAGCGATCCGATTACTGGCCCGGCGGCACCTGTCATTCAAAAGCTGATACCTGGTTGCCAGGGCCAGCCACACACGACCTTGCGTGGTGGCGGCCACTTCATCCAGGAGGATTGCGGCGAAGCGCTGACGCGGGTGGTGCTAGAGTGGTTGCAGGCGGCATAAAAGAAACCATGTAAGTCGCTTCCAATGTAAGCCTTGTATGAAACATTCCCGAGCCAAAATTTACACAACCTATCGGCGATACCTACTATACAAAGGGCGCCCGATTAACTATTATGTACATATGTACATGTCAGGCAGGTTTGATGTATATCACAATTGACACTTCGGCGGTAATTGCTGTCATTGGTAATGAAGCGTCCAAACAGAAAATTATAGCTCTGACTTCGGGCTGTTCACTTTTTGCGCCCGCCTCTGTTCATTGGGAAATAGGAAATGCGTTTTCTTCAATGTTCAAAAGCACAAAATTAAGTATTAAACTGGCGAAACAGGCCCTTGCCGCGTATCGAGAGATCCCGATAAAGTTCATTGACGTACCACTTGAGAAAACTTTGGAAATATCCCATGCACAGAATATCTACGCCTATGATGCATACCTTGTCCAATGCGCCCAACAAACGAGTACACCATTGCTAACCCTGGATAATGGACTTAAGTTTGTAGCTAAGCAGATCGGTATCCACGTTCTGGAGATAGAACAATGAGAGAGTATAGTTTCACAGAAGCGCGGCAACACTTCGCGTCAATTTTGGATGAAGCCAAAAAAGAAGGCATTGTTTGCATCAAAAAAAGGGATGGCGAGATGTTTTACCTGAAGCCGGCAACACCAAAAAGATCCCCGCTTGATGTTGAGGGCGTTGATTTAGGTTTGTCCTCTGCAGAAATTGTAGAATTGCTTAGAAAAGGCAGAGAACGGCATTACAACTAAGACATGTGCGATACCTTCGTAGCCCTGCCCGACGCAACCCTCAACGGTGACCTGATCTTCGCCAAAAACAGCGATCGCCTCAGCGGCGAGATCCAGGATGTGCTGTCCTTTCCGGCACAACAGTATCCGGCCGATTCGACGCTGCAGTGTACCCACCTGCGAATCCCCCAGGCACCGCAGACCCATGCCGTTATTCTGTCCAGGCCACGTTGGATGTGGGGCGCCGAGATGGGCGCCAACGAGCACGGTGTTGCTATCGGCAATGAAGCCGTCTGGACCACTGAACCCTATGCAAAAACCGGGCTGACCGGCATGGACCTGGTGCGCCTGGGGCTTGAACGCGGCGCAACGGCCCGTGCTGCATTGCAGGTGATCATTGACATGATGGAGGCCTTTGGCCAGGGCGGCAATTGCGCCGAGCACGTTACCATGCACTATCACAACTCTTACCTGATAGCGGACCGGGCCGAGGCCTGGGTGCTGGAAACCGCGGGGCACTATTGGGTAGCTGAGCATATCACCCGTGGGACACGCTCTATTTCCAACAATCTCAGCATCCGTGACCGGGGTGACCTGTGCCACCCGGAGCTGGCGCGCGTGTCAGAATCGGCGCCGGCGGTTGATTTTGCTCATCAGTTTTCTGCAGGTGGGGTAAGCGATACGGTTTCACCCCAGTCCAGGGAAGGCCGTGTCAGGCAACTTTGCCAGCTTAATGAGGGCAGGTTCAGCGTGGAAACCGCCAAGACCATCTTGCGGGAGCACAGCGGTGATATCTGCATGCATGGTGATTTCGAGACCCGTGGCAGCCAGGTTTCTGCGCTGGGTCAGGCGGGTGATGCACACTGGTTTATTGATGGGCCGTTTCCCTGCCGGCAAAAATATCAGTTGCAGAAGCTGTAAATGAAATCCCCCGACCTGGTTATCATCGGCGCAGGTGCCGCCGGGCTGATGTGCGCGATTACCGCTGCCGGGCGTGGTCGCCGTGTACTGGTGCTGGAGCGCGCCAACAAGGTGGGTAAGAAAATCCTGATGTCCGGGGGCGGGCGCTGTAATTTCACCAATCTGCACATTTCACCCAATCAGTATATTTCTGCCAACCCGCACTTTTGCAAATCGGCACTGAGCCGCTACACGCAATGGGAATTTATCGCGCTGGTGGAAAAACACGGTATTGAATATTTCGAAAAAGAGACGGTCAACGGACTGAGCGGCCAGCTCTTTTGCCGCCAGTCCGCCAAACTGATCGTGGCCATGCTGCTGGAAGAGTGCCGGCATGCGGGCGTTGAAATCAAACTCAATTGCGAGATCGAGTCGGTCAGCCATGCAAATGCAGCCTGGGGCAGGGTGTGCCCCGGCAGCAGTTCTGCAAGCCAGGGTGGGTTTGCTCTCCATACCAACCAGGAAAACCTGGCGACTGAAACACTGGTGGTGGCAACAGGCGGATTGTCGGTTCCCAGCCTCGGCGGATCAGGCATTGCTTATGCACTGGCAGAAGCCTTCGGGCTGCACCTGCTGCCGAGGGCGGCAGGACTGGTGCCGTTTATTTTCACCGACGCCATGCATGCGGTCTGTGATCGCCTGGCCGGTGTTTCGACTGAAGTGATGTTGTTGAATGACAGGCAAATGTTCCGGGAAGACATCCTGTTCACCCACCGGGGTTTAAGTGGCCCGGCCGCCCTGCAACTTTCCAGCTACTGGCAGCCTGGTGAGCGCGTCATGGCCAACCTGTTACCGGGGCACGATGTACCTGAACTGCTGCTGGGATGGAAACAGGCCCATCCCAGGTCCCTGTTACGCACCCAACTGGATCACATCCTGCCGCGCAAGCTGGTGCGGGAACTGGAACAGTTGTGGTGGCCGGCCAGCGCTGTAACAGCACTGGCAGAATGGCCCGATGCGCAGCTGCAGGCCATGGCCGCTCAACTCAGCGGCTGGTCATTAAAGCCGGCCGGCAGCGAGGGCTACCGCACGGCTGAGGTGACCCTCGGAGGCGTTGATACACGTGATCTTTCCTCAAAGACAATGGAGTCCACCACGCCCGGCCTGTTTTTCATCGGAGAAGCGGTGGATGTAAGTGGTCACCTGGGTGGCTTCAACTTCCAATGGGCCTGGTCTTCCGGCTTTGCTGCCGGCCAGTCTGTCTAACTGAACCTGATATCCACCATTAAATCGTTGGCAAGGTCTTCCAGTTCGGTTTCAAGCTGGTCAATATCGATGCTCGCCGGTACCACCAGCCGTGCCGTGGCCTTGAACAACACACCACCGCCCATGGAGGCGCCTTCTACAGCGGTCTCAAGCTCGTGCACGCTGATTTTATGGCTCGCCAGCAATGCGGTGATTTCGTGCACAATGCCCGGGCGATCATTGCCGACCAGGTCGAGTACATAGGTTTCGGTTTTCTCCGCTTCAGCAACCTCACCGCTGACGTGGGCGGTGATCCTCAAGCCTTCGGCTTCAAGTCCATGCAGCTCCGCGAGGCAGGCATCGGTGTTTTCTGCTGGCATGGAAACCAGCAGGATGCCTGCAAACTGGCCCGCCAGTGAGCTCATGCTGCTGTGCGTCCAGTTGCCATCGTGGTTGGTCAGCACGGTGGAAACGGTCTGGATAATGCCGGGTTGGTCATCGGCGATGATGGTTAAGACGATTGAGGTGTTCATGTAAAAATCGCGACCAGCGTAGCTGATCCCTCCTACAGGTTGTTCGCAAGGGCGGTGAAAAAAGCGCTTTGCAGCGCCCAGTCGGGTTTGTTGCTGGCCACTGCCCGCGCGCTGTGCATGGCGATCACGACATTTTCCTGCGGATTGATGTAAATCGCCTGGCCGAAGATACCGGAGGCTCGGTAAGTACCATCTTCGTAAAGCCACCAGAAATAACCATAGCCGGGGTTGCCTTTTGATGGGGTGGTTGACTCTGCCATCCAGCCTTCAGGCAATACCTGGGTGCCATCTGCAAGCCGGCCATTGTGCAGCGCAAACAAACCAAGCCGGCCATAATCACGCAAGGTGGCACTGATACAGCAACCACCAGTTTCGCCACCGCCGACTTCGGACAACATCCAGTTTGCATCGGAACCCATGCCTAAAGGCTTCCAGATCTTCTCCGACAGATAGGTCGATAGATTATTCCCGATTGCTGAGCGCAGCAAGGTGCCCACCAGGTTGGTTTCGGCCGTGTTGTAGTTGAACACTTCGCCTGGTGCTGCAACCCGCGGTTTGTTGCGCAGGTACTCATACAGGCTGAGTGTGTCCCAGGTGGCAGTGTTCACATCAGATTCCGGGTCGGCATAATCTTCGTTCCAGGCGACACCCGATGACATCTGCAACACGTTGCGAATGGTCGCCTGGTCATAAGCGGAATTTTTCAGCCGTGGCAGATAGTCGGTCACCTTTTCGTCGACACTTTTTATGTAACCGTCTTCAATGGCTGCTCCGATCAGCATTGATGTAACAGACTTGGCCACGGAAAATGACACCCACAGGCTGTCTTTGTCATTGCCCAGCCCATAGCGCTCATAGACGATCTTGCCGTCCTTTATGACCAGCAGACCGGCAACATTCTGTTTATAAAAGTACTCATCCGTCGTCATTGTCTGGCTTTCTGTGCTGATCTTGACACTGCCCAGGTTAACCAGTTGCTCTGGCAGTTCAAGTGGCTTGCCACCCGCCGGAATGACCCGGGTAGGAAATATCCGGTTGATATTGCGATAACCGGCAACCTGCTGTTCCGGGGTCCAGAACAGGAACTTTTCTGGCGGGCCAAAGTGCTTTGCATCATCCACCGGGTCCAGGACCGGGGCCTTTGCATAAACAAGCGAGAACGCACTCAGCAGCAATAAAAAGAATGTCAGCGTGACTGCTTTTGGTAAAGGTTTCATATTATTTTCCTGGTGAGTAAGGTGATGGTATTCAAAGCTCTCGCAAGGCCTGTGCCACCGGCTGGCGGGCTGCTCGAATGGCGGGAAACAAACCGCCGATCAGGCCAATGGCCAGGGCAAAAATTATTCCCTCAACCAGCAGCCTGGTGTTGACATCAAAAGCAAAGGTAATGGCGCTGAAACTGGCCCAGTTGAGGGTCGCAGCGTGGTAGCCGTCAAATGCCAGCCACGCCAAACCAGCGCCAATGAGGCCGCCTGCAAAGGCCAGCAACAGCGACTCACTAACCACCGAGATAACCACCGGCCCGGCAGGAAAGCCCAACGCCCGCAAAGTAGCAATCTCACGAGTCCGGCCTGAAACCGCTGTATACATGGTATTGAGCGCACCAAAAATCGCACCCAACCCCATGATCACGGCGATAATGGTTCCCAGGCCGGTAATCATGTTGTATATGACCGACGATTGGGAGTCGTAGTAGTCTGCTTCACGCATCGGCTTGACACTCAGCCGGGGATCGCTGGT
>VAPH01010122.1_pt1 | contig 18036 bp, 16 predicted proteins | sample 3393861 | NCBI WGS metagenome assembly VAPH01 (sample SAMN08290439, study PRJNA428436) | hydrothermal vent metagenome | isolation source: Deep-sea hydrothermal vent chimney | place: Atlantic Ocean: South-mid Altantic Ridge | reverse complement strand
TTGGTGATTAACAGAGAGCCCTCGGCGCCCTTGGTGACGATCAGTGCTTCGAGCTGTGCGGCGACCTCGGCCTGACTCAGGCCGGTGTGTTCGTGGATAAGTTGGAACTCATAATCGTTGGCGACCAGCCAGTTGGCCTGTTTGATGAAGGTGCGCAGGTCTTCTCCATCGAACAGGGTCATCGCCTGGCCCGGATCGAAAATGTGGGGGATGCCGAGGCGTTCAAAATCGCGGCTGTGTTGCAGCATGGCCTTTCTGCTGTCGGGTGCGACGATACCAATGGTCATGCCTTCGGTATCTTCAACCTTGTTCAGGTAGCTTTCCTGCATCGCACCGGGGTGAAATGCTGTGATCTGGTTGTCGTCGACATCGGTGGTGATAAAAGCCTGCGGAGTGAACTCCCCCTCGAGGTGGCGTATATAGCGGGTGGATATGCCCAGCGCCTCCAGGCGCCGCATATATGGGCCAAAATCATCGCCCACGGTGGCCATCGGATAGGGGTCGCCGCCCAGCATTTTCAGGTTATAGGCGATGTTGCCGGCCACTCCGCCAAACTGGCGGCGCATTTCAGGAACCACGAAGGCCACGTTCAGGATATGCACCTGGTCCGGCAGGATGTGGTCTTTGAAGCGTTCCGGGAACACCATGATGGTGTCATATGCGAGCGAGCCGCAGATTAGTGCTGACATGCGTTGGTCCGTACCTTTTCAGGAAAGTCACAAAGGGGAAAACGGCATTTTAACGGATTTTACCGAGGCAATCGGGAGTTTATTAAAAATCAGAGGTTCCCGAGGCGAATACACGTACCTCTGAGGTCATTATACTTGCTGAAAAGCAGGCCGGCTGGTACATTAACCAGCCCTGATCCTGGCATTGACCCACCGGAATAGAACATCATGGTTTTCAAGAGTCTCCGCGGTCTTTTTTCCAATGACCTTTCAATTGATCTTGGCACTGCAAATACGCTGGTGTATGTGCGTGGTCAGGGTATCGTTTTGAACGAACCTTCGGTCGTGGCGGTACGTATGGATCGTGGTCCTGGCGGACCGCAATCCGTGGCAGCCGTCGGTTCGCAAGCCAAGAGCATGCTGGGCCGTACGCCGGGTAATATTCGCACTGTCAGGCCGTTGAAAGATGGTGTGATCGCCGATTTCAATATGACCGAAGCCATGCTTCAGCACTTTATCAGAAAAGTACACGAATCCAGGTTCCTGCGCCCCAGTCCCCGTGTGCTGGTGTGTGTGCCGTGTAGTTCCACCCAGGTTGAGCGTAAAGCGATCAAGGAATCGGCAGAAGGCGCCGGTGCGCGCGAAGTATTCCTGGTGGAAGAACCGATGGCAGCCGCGATCGGTGCCGGTATCCCGGTGCATGAAGCACGTGGCGCGATGGTTCTGGACATCGGCGGCGGTACATCAGAAGTGGCCGTCATATCGCTCAATGGGCTGGTTTATTCTGCTTCTGTGCGTGTCGGCGGCGACCAGTTTGATGAGGCAATCATCAATTATGTACGACGTAACTACGGCACCCTGATCGGTGAAACCACCGCCGAGCAGATCAAGATCAAGATTGGCTGTGCCTGGCCGGATGAAGAGGCCGAGGAGCTATCGGTATCCGGTCGTAATCTTGCCGAAGGCGTGCCGCGGCGGATTACCATCAACAGCAATGAAGTGCTGGAAGCCATGACAGAAAGCCTTGCCAGTATCCTCGATGCGGTCAAGGGTGCGCTGGAGCAGACGCCACCCGAGCTGTGTGCAGATGTGGTGGAAACCGGCATCGTCCTGACCGGCGGCGGCGCATTGCTGCGCGGCATGGACCGCCTGATCAGTGAAGAAACCGGTTTGCCGGTATTCGTGGCTGATGATCCACTGACCTGTGTTGCAAGGGGTGGGGGCCGGGCACTCGAACTGATGGACGAGAGCCGCGGGGATTTCTTCACAACTAACTAAACTCACACCGTGCATTCATGCACGTCATGAAGACTTACGATAAGATCTTGGCACATAAAGAATCATCAGGTTCCAGCCGCTGGTTTGGCGAGGAAGGAGCCCGCGTCACGCGGCTGATGATGTATATCCTGCTGGCCGTTGTGCTGATGTCCATGGATCAGCGCGGGCACTACGTTCCAAAAATACGCAGCACGATGGAGCAGGCCTTCGAGCCGGTTTTTTACCTGGTTGGCTGGCCGGCACAGGCACTGCGGTCGCTTGGCCAGCATATAAGCTCACGGCGAGCACTGATTGCCGAGAACCGTCAACTATATAAGCAACAACTCGAAACGGCGGGTTCGGTGCAGAACCAGGCGGCCCTGCAGCAGGAAAACCAACGCCTGAGACATCTGCTCAAAGCGACACAGGGGCGTGCCTACACTTTCAAATTTGCAGAAATGATCCGTGTTGATCTGGATCCGTTTTCCCACAAAGTCTGGATCAACCGGGGCGTGGGTGACGGCGTGTTTGTTGGCCAGGCCGTTATCGATGGTCGGGGCATTGTCGGTCAGGTCGAAGATGTTTTTCGCTATTCTGCCAGCGTACGGCTGATTTCTGATCCAGATCATGCATTGCCGGTGCAGATCAACCGGACCGGACTGCGCACTGTGGTATACGGCAGTGGTGATACCAGTCGATTGCTGATGCCCAATGTACCACTGCAGGCCGATATCAGTCCCGGTGACATGATCGTGACCTCCGGTCTCGGCGACCGCTTTCCACCCGGCTTTCCCGTGGGTGAAGTGGAACAGGTACAGCGCAACAGCGGCGAGACCTTCGCCAGAGTTTATGTGCGGCCGTTTGCTGCGCTTGACCGGGGCCGCGAGGTGTTGCTGGTTGAGCAGCATGTCGGTAAAGATTCATTGCAGGCAGAGCAGCCATGACCGCCGAGCGTGAAAGCCGCAGCCTGATCTGGCTGACCATTATCACAGCCCTGTTGCTGTCATTACTGCCCGCGCCGGAATTGCTGGCACCGTTAAAACCCTACTGGGTGGCATTGGTGATGATCTACTGGGCACTGGAAACCCGCGCGATGATCAGCCTGGGTTTTGCTTTCCTGGTGGGTTTGTTACTGGATGTACTCAGCGGAAGCCTGATGGGCATGCATGCCCTGAGCCTGGTGGTGATGGTTTTTCTGGTTCAGCGCTTCCGCTTCCGCCTGCGATTTTTCCCGCCCTGGCAACAGGCGTTCAGTGTATTGGGCTTGCTGGTCAATGACCGGATTATCCTGATCTGGATTACCGCGCTGTTGGGGGAACCTGCACCCACCTGGAAATACTGGTTGCCACCGTTGATTGGCGTGGCTATCTGGCCGTGGTTATTTTTAGTGCTGGATAGCCTTCGTGCCAGGGTACGCCGGCACAAGACGTGATCGCGTACAGCAACGAACATACCATCAAGGACCAGCGTGATGAGCAACGATTGTTCAAGCGCAGGGCCCGAGCGGCGTTTTTCATTATCGTCGTGTCCATACTGGCCTTGCTCAGTCGTTTTGTCTGGTTGCAAGTCTTCGCGCATGAAAATTTTGCGACACGTTCGGAGAGCAACCGCGTCAGCATCCGGCCGGTGACACCCAACCGCGGCCTGATTTATGACCGCCGCGGCCGGGTTATCGCTGAAAACCGGCCGGCGTATCGTCTGGAAATTATTCCGGAAAAAGTTGAGGACGTCGATGCTCTGCTGGATGAATTGTCCGGGCTGATAGCGTTGAGTGAGGGTGACAGGAAAAGCTTTGCCAAATCACGGCGCTATTTCCGCGTGTTCGACAGCATACCGGTTAAATTCAACCTGAGTGAGCAGGAGGTTGCCCGTTTCGCGGTCAACCAGCATCACCTCAAGGGTGCTTATGTGGTCCCGTACCTTGCCAGGTACTATCCCTATGGACAACTCCTAACCCACGTTATCGGTTATGTCGGGCGTCTGGATGAAGCAGATATTGCGCGCGTGGACGCCGGTAATTACCGGGGTACGCGCATGATCGGGAAAATTGGCATCGAGCGGTTCCAGGAAACTGAATTACATGGCACCAGTGGGTTTGAACGGGTGGAAACCAACGCCAGCGGCCGTGTTTTACGGGTACTTGAGCGGCAGGACGCCATTCCCGGTACTGACCTGGTATTGTCGATTGATATGGCGGTACAGCAGGCTGCCTGGGACGCGCTGGGCGAGCGGCCAGGTGCTGTGGTCGCCATTGATCCGCTTGACGGCAGCGTCATAGCATTGGTCAGTAAACCTGCTTACGACCCCAATTTATTTGTGCATGGCATAAGCCAGCAGGCGTATAACAAAATTCTAAAATCACCTGGCCAGCCCTTGTTCAACCGTGCGTTGCGGGGCGGTTATGAACCGGGTTCAACGATCAAGCCTTTTGTTGGCCTGGCCGGGTTGGAGTTGGGGGTGGTGACACCACAAACCCGCGTATTTTCCAATGGCACCTTTTATGTTGATGGTTATAGCCGGCCTTACCGTGACTGGAAGGATACGGGACATGGCTGGGTGACTATACTCTCGGCGCTCGAGCAATCCGTGAATACCTATTTTTACCAACTGGCTGTGGATCTGGGTATCGATCGCATGCACGACTACCTGGCGCAGTTCGGCTTCGGCTCGGCCACCGGAATTGATGTGCCGGGTGAAAGTGAGGGCTTGTTGCCATCGCGGGAATGGAAGCGTACGGCTCGGAACGAGCCCTGGTACCCGGGTGAAACTGTCATTGCCGGTATTGGTCAGGGGTTCAACGTAGTTACTCCTTTACAACTGGCCAATGCAGTCGCAACGCTGGTCAATGGCGGGCATCGCTTTGCACCCCGGTTGCTGTACGCGACCAAACAGGCAGGTGATCAACGTGCCCAGCGGGTGCGGGCACCGCTGGTGTTGCAGGTGCCGATTAAAAAACCGCAGAATTGGCAGGTGATACTCAAAGGCATGGATCTGGTCGTCAACGGCACACGTGGAACCGCGCGCGCGATTGCAATTGACAGCCACTACCGGGTGGCCGGTAAGACTGGCACGGCACAGGTGTACCAACTGGGCGAAGGCGAGAAGTACGAAGCCAGCGAAGTCTCCCAGAATCTGCGAGACCACGCTTTGTTTATTGCATTTGCACCGGTGAAGAACCCCAGGATCGCAATTGCAGTGGTTGTTGAACATGGCGGAGCCGGCTCCAGGGCAGCCGCACCGGTAGCACAGGCTACGCTGGAGGCCTGGTTGGATCAGGAGATCGAACCACTGAGCAAACAGGAGCCACGGTTATGAAGCGCTTGTTGCCGTCCTGGTTAGGTTTACCCCGATTGGATCCGGTGCTGCTGGCGCTGTTGCTGCTCATCATTGGCTTCGGCCTGGTGGTGCTGTACAGTGCATCTGGCCAGCAAATGGCAACCGTTTACCGCCAGGTGATACGCCTGGGTGTTGGTCTGCTCGTCATGCTGGTCATTAGCCAGGTTCCGCCACATATCCTGAGAATCTGGACACCGTGGTTATACGGTATCGGTATCATCATACTGCTGGCGACCTGGGTGCTGGGTGTCGGTCGCGGCTCACAACGCTGGCTGGATCTTGGCCTGGTTCGGTTTCAGCCATCCGAATTGATGAAACTGGCGGTGCCCATGATGGTCGCCTGGTATCTGCACCCCAGGTTCTTGCCGCCGGCGTGGAAAGCCGTTGCCTTCGCCTTGTTAATTTTGTTGATTCCCACCCTGTTGATTGCGCGGCAACCCGATCTCGGCACCGCACTGCTGGTCGCTGCCAGCGGATTGTTCACGCTGTACCTGGCTGGGTTGCGCTGGCGTATTCTGCTTGGTTTTACCGGACTGGCCACCGCTGCCGCCCCGATTTTGTGGCTGGTTATGAAAGAATACCAGCGTGATCGGGTACGTACGTTCCTGAATCCGGAGGCCGATCCGCTGGGCACTGGCTGGAATATAATCCAATCCAAAATTGCCGTAGGCTCTGGTGGCATCAGCGGCAAAGGCTGGTTGAACGGTACCCAGTCACACCTTGAGTTCATTCCGGAGCGCCATACCGATTTTATTCTGGCTGCCTTGTCAGAAGAGTTTGGCCTGCTGGGTGTGACTTTGCTGATGTTGGTCTATCTGTTGTTGATCGCACGGGGTTTGCACATTGCCAGTGTCGCCCGGGATACCGGTTCGAGGCTGTTGGCAGGTGGTTTGAGCCTGACACTGTTCGTTTATGTACTGGTTAACGGTGGCATGGTGTCGGGTGTGTTGCCGGTGGTCGGTGTGCCGCTGCCTTTAATCAGTTACGGCGGTACGTCTGCGGTCACGTTGCTGGCTGGTTTTGGCATCATGATGTCAATTTACAGCCATAGGAAATTTATCAAGTAACGCGAATGGCCTCGATAACATGCGAAAATTACTATTTCATTACCCGCTATAATCGCAGTGCAAAGTACGCGATGGCGGTATTTGAATTGAGCCGGGAAATCCGCAAGGACATGGGTGATTCCTGATGAAAAGGCTGGTTTTATGGTCGGCCCTGGCGGCTTTGCTGCTGGCGGGTTGCGCAGGCGACAGGAAAAAGGCCACGGAAGCGGGCGATGGCCCCTCCAGCCGAAGAATGTCAGCCGCCGACGTCCGTGACGCGGTACCCAGGGACGAGCCGCTGGCCCGTTATGGCAACCGGTCCCCGTACACCGTGTTGGGCAAGCGTTACACCGTTTTGGCATCCAGCAAGGGCTACCATGAACGTGGTATAGCATCCTGGTATGGTGCGAAGTTTCATGGCCGGCGCACCTCCAGTGGTGAGCCATACGATATGCACCTGGCCACCGCTGCCCACAAAAGTTTGCCGTTGCCGACTTATGTGGAAGTCACCAACCTTGATAATGGCCGCAAAATGATCGTCAAAGTCAATGATCGCGGGCCGTTTCACAAAGACCGCATTATTGATCTGTCTTATGGCGCGGCGGTCAAGCTCGGCGTTGATAAAACCGGTACCGCGCGGGTTGATGTGCGTGCGATTGATGTTAAAAGGTTCGGGAAATCCTCATTTAAGCTGACCGATAGGACCTTTCTGCAGGTTGGCGCGTTCAGTAAACGCAAGACTGCGGAAAACCTGGCGCGTAAAATGAAGGCCGCAAAGCTCAAACCGGTTTCAGTAAAAAAAAGTCGCGGACTGTATAAAGTATGGATAGGGCCGTATGCTACCAAGGCGGAACTCGAAACCAGTGCCCGCCGCGTAGTTGAACTTGGCTATGAACGCCCGCACGTGGTAAGTCGCTAGCCCGCCACATTGACGAATGGGTTTGATCATGAAAAAAGTACTGTTGTTTGTCGCCCTTGCCTTCGGGTTCGCGGTCGCTGTAATGCCCGCCGCATTGGCACAACGCCCGCCACCACCGCCCAAGGGCATGCCGACACCGGCGCCGCCGACGCCCGGTGCCAACAGTTACATCCTGGTTGATTTCAATAGTGGTGCTGTGCTGGTCGAGAGCAATCCGGACCTGCGTGTCGAGCCTGCCAGTATTACCAAGCTGATGACCAGCTATGTGGTGTTCACAGAACTGGCCAACGGTAATATCAAGCTGAGTGACAAAGTCAATATCAGTGAAACGGCCTGGCGCACCATCGGTTCCCGCATGTTCATCGAGCCCGGCATGGAAGTCACGGTGGAACAACTGATCAAGGGCATGGTGATCCAGTCCGGCAATGATGCCAGTGTTGCATTGGCAGAATATCTGGCGGGCACCGAACAGGCGTTTACCGACTTGATGAACCACTACGCCAAGCAGTTGGGCATGACCAACAGCAGTTTTAAAAATGCCACTGGCCTGCCTCAGGAAGGGCATTACACAACTGCCCGTGATGTTGCACGGCTGAGCACAGCACTGATTGCCAACTTCCCTGAATATTACCCCTGGTATTCAGAAAAGGAATACAGCTTCAACAATATACGCCAGCACAACCGCAACAACCTGCTGTGGCGCGACCCCTCTGTTGACGGGCTGAAAACCGGCCATACACAGTCCGCCGGTTACAGCCTGGTCGCCTCGGCCAAGCGCGATGGTATGCGCCTGATAAGTGTGATCCTGGGCTCCAGCTCAGAAGCATCACGGGTGAGCGAAAATCAAAGCCTGCTGAATTATGGTTTCCGATTCTTTGAAACAGTACAGCTATACCAGGCTGGCCAGGAGTTGGCCCAGGGTACAGTCTGGAAAGGTGTGCAGGATCAGGTCAGGCTGGGCATCAATGATGAGCTGTTTGTCACCATCCCACGTGGACGCTACGACGATCTCGATGCCCAGGTTGAGATGCGGCCCGAGCTTATCGCACCGCTGGCCAAGGGGGAGGAAGTCGGGCGCATTTCCATTCGCATCGGCGATGATGAAATTGCCAACCGTGGTCTGGTAACGCTTGAGGCAGTCACTGAGGCCGGGTTTTTTGGCCGCGCCTGGGATGGCATGAGTATGTGGATTGGTGACCTTTTTGGTGACGGCTGATGGCTTCAAAATTTCCGCCTGAACAGGGTATTGTCGAGCGCGATACGCTGCTCGAGTTTCCCTGTAAATTCCCGCTCAAGGCCATGGGCCGGAATGACCCCGGCTTTCAGGCCCTGGTTGAAAAAATTATCCTGGCCCATGCTGAGATTTATGCTGACGAGCCAGTCAGCGTTAGCCCGAGCGGTGCGGGCAACTACCTGTCAGTGACCATTACGATTGAGGCTCAATCAAAAGCCCAGCTGGACCGCATCTACCAGGATCTGACCGATTGTGGGCAAGTGCTGGTCGCGTTATAGGAGGGATGGGCTTGCCCATCGCGATAGCATAGCAATCATGCCCATACCAACAGCGAACAAACACTCTACCGAGTCCGGGAAATCGCGAACAGCCAGTTGCTCCCTCCCACGCTGTTTACATGTCCGGCGGCTTGGGCTGATGGATTATGAGTTGGTATGGCACGCCATGCAGGCGTTCACTGACAACCGTGATGACGATACTCCAGATGAAATCTGGTTGCTTGAGCACCCGCCGGTGTTCACCCAGGGTCAGGCCGGGCACGCCGAACATGTGCTGGCGCCGGGTGATATTCCGGTCATCCAGGTTGATCGGGGTGGCCAGGTCACCTATCACGGCCCCGGGCAGATCGTTGCCTATACACTGATTGATATCGGCCGGCTCAACCTGGGCGTGCGCGAACTGGTTACGGGTATTGAGGACGCCATCCTTGCCGTGCTCGACAGCTACGGTGTTGAAGCACAGCGCCTGGCCGGTGCACCGGGCATATATGTGGAGGGCGTCAAAATCGCTTCACTGGGGCTGCGGGTTCGCAGGGGGAAGTCCTTTCACGGCCTCGCGCTCAACGTCAACATAGACCTCGAGCCTTTCCAGCGTATCAACCCCTGTGGTTTTCAGGGAATGCAGGTAACGAACCTGGCCGCTTTTGCCGACGTGAGCATTCCGGAAGTAGAAGACCGTCTCATGGCCGGTCTTGCCGGGGTTTTGGGCTACAATGACAGGTTCCGCCAGGTGGCTGAAGTGTTACCGGACTGAATTACATACATGAACGAACAACAGAAAATCCCAATCCGTGTTGCTGGCCCCAAAGAAGCGGGCACTAAGGAACAGGGTGCCGACAAGCTTGCGCGCAACACGGCAAAATTCAACCAGCAGGCGCCGGTTTTACGCAAACCTGCATGGATCAGGGTGCGCCTGCCTGCCGGCAATGCAGTCGCCGAACTCAAGTCACGGTTGCGTGATAACCGGCTGGTCACTGTTTGTGAGGAGGCTACCTGCCCAAATATTCACGAATGTTTCAACAAGGGTACAGCTACTTTCATGATTCTCGGCGATATCTGCACCCGCCGGTGCTCCTTTTGTGATGTTGCCCATGGACGGCCGAGGCCGCCGGATGAAATGGAACCGGAAAACCTGGCCATCACCATTCGGGATATGCGCTTGCGTTACGTTGTGATTACTTCAGTTGACCGCGATGATTTGCGTGATGGCGGCGCTGAGCATTATGTTCGTTGCCTGGCCCGTATCCGTGAACTGAGTCCTGCCATCAAGCTGGAAATTCTGGTGCCGGATTTTCGTGGTAAAGGCCGAATGGACCGGGCGCTGGAAATTCTCGCGACGTCACCCCCGGATGTGTTTAACCACAATCTTGAGACGGTCAAACCCCTGTATCCGAATGTCCGGCCGGGGGCGGATTATGAATGGTCACTCGAATTATTGAAGCGCTTCAAGGCACAACACCCCGATATTCCCACCAAATCGGGTATCATGCTGGGTCTTGGGGAAACGCCAGAGCAAGTGAGGCAGGTGTTACAGGACCTGCGCGCGCATAATGTTGATATGGTCACGCTGGGCCAGTACCTGCAGCCCACATCACATCATCACCCGGTAGTGCGATACTGGACACCGGATGAATTTGCAGAACTTTCTGTACTTGGGTATAAGCTTGGTTTCAGCCACGTGGCATCAGGGCCGCTGGTGCGGTCGTCCTATCATGCCGACCTGATGGCAGAGCAGTCCGGTCTGGTCGCATGAACTGATCACCGGGATAGTGGTCAGTGAAGGAACCACACACGGTTTAAAAAAAGCAGATTGATATTTTTGGAGTAAACGAGTTTGCGAGTAATCAAATTTTTAGCAGTACTGATTATCAGTACTTCGGTATGGGCGACGACCCAGCCAACGGAACAGGTGCTGTTCAAGCCCACCCTGGAGCAGAAGCTGCGCAGTAATCTTGCCACCAAGTTTCTGGCCAACTGGCATTACAAGGACACCCGGCTTGATGATGATCTTTCTGTAAAAATATTTGATCGCTATCTCGAATTACTTGACCCGAACTTCAGCTTTTTCCTGGCCGGGGATATCGAGGCCTTCTCACAGTATCGCCTGAGTATGGATGACGCATTGCGCCACGCCGATCCGACACCGGCCTATGACATGTTCAATGTATACGTTGACCGGGTGCACGAGCGCGTCAAATTCGCCCGTGAGCAACTGAAGAAACCGATGAATTTTGACATCGATGAAAAATATATCTGGGACCGCAGCGACACCGAATGGGCCAAGTCAGAGGCAGAGCTGAACGAATTCTGGCGTGAGCGCGTTAAAAATGATTTCTTGCGGTTGCGCCTGGCCGGCAAGGAAGACAAGGCCATCATTGAAACGCTGGATGACCGCTACCACAACCTGGATCGGCGTATTTCCGAACTGAATTCGGACGATATTTTCCAGTTCTTCATGAACTCATACGCTCAGTCCATTGAGCCGCACACGGCCTATATGTCGCCACGCAGTTCCGAAAACTTTGAGATTTCGATGCGCCTGTCGCTGGAGGGCATCGGCGCTTTACTGGGGCGTGAAAACGAGTTCACCAGCATCGCCAGGGTCGTGCCGGGCGGGCCCGCTGATAAAGATGGCCGCTTGAAGGCCGGGCACCGTATCACGGCAGTTGGCCAGGGCCGTGACGGCAAGATGGTAGATGTCGTCGGTTGGCGGGTGGATGATGTTGTAGACCTGATTCGTGGTCCGAAACATACGGTTGTGCGACTGGAGGTTTTCCACGAAGATACCGGCGTCAACGGCCCGACTCAGATCATTGATATCGTCAGGGATGAGGTCAAGCTTGAGGAGCAGGCGGCCAAAAGCCGAATCATAGAAATACCCGGGCAAGGTGATAAAACTGTCAAGGTCGGCGTTATTGATTTGCCGGTGTTCTACCTGGATTTTAACGGCCGGGCGAGGAACTTGCCTGATTATCGCTCCAGTACCCGCGACGTCAGGAAACTGATCGAGGACCTGAAGGCTGAAGGTATAGAGGGTCTGGTTGTTGACTTGCGCAACAACGGCGGCGGTTCGTTGCTCGAGGCCACGACACTGACCGGTTTGTTTATTGACGAAGGCCCGGTGGTGCAGGTACGCAATTCAAGTGGTCGCATCAGCACTGAAGCGGATACCGATCCCGGCATGGCCTGGGAAGGCCCGATGGTTGTTCTGGTCAATCGTTACAGTGCTTCAGCCTCAGAAATTTTTGCCGCAGCCATACAGGATTATGGTCGGGGCCTGATCGTAGGTGAGACCACTTTCGGCAAGGGCACGGTGCAAAACCTGGTGGACCTTGATGACTACGCACCCGCCAGCGAGTCTGGCAAAATGGGACAGCTCAAAATCACCATGGCGCAGTTCTTTCGTGTCAACGGCGGCTCAACCCAAAACCGCGGTGTAGAGCCTGATATCCGTTTCCCGTCCGCCGGTGATCCTGAGGACTATGGTGAGCGCTCGCTTGACAATGCCCTGCCGTGGACCAGCATTGCTTCCGCCGATTACAAACCTGAAGGCGACCTGCGCGAGATGACGGCAGTGGCTGATTTCCGCTATGAGAACAGAATCGCAAATAACCAGGAGTTTCGCTGGTTGATGAGTGATGTTGAAGAATTCAACCGCAACAAGGATAAAAAAGAAATATCCTTGCTTGAATCCGTGCGCCGCGAAGAGATGGACAAAGGAGATGCCAAGCGCAAGGCCCGCAAAGCTGCGCGTGAGAACAACGGTCCGCTGCTGGAAGAAACAGATGCACTCAGCGCGGCTGGTGAGGCGGCCGAAGCCACGGTTGATGATGAAGACCAGGCTGATGCCGGGGAAGAAAAGGATGATGAGCGCCCGGATCTGTTGCTACGTGAGTCAGCCCGCATTGTGGGCGATATGATTGAGCTCAATGGCGATGTCTCAGCGCTGGCAAGGCAATTCTCCCTGCTGGGAAAAAGCCAGGCCACCGGCACAATCAATTAACCCTGAATATCGCTGCTGTTATTTTTTCAGTTCGCTTTTCATGCGCTCGAATTCCTGCCCATCGATTTCGCCACGCGCATAACGTTTCCTGAGAATTTCCATGGCATCTTCCGCTGCCGTACCGGACTGACCGGGGCTGGTGTTGCCGACGATCAGTTTGATGACCAGCACCACGACCGCGATGACCGCGAACCAGAATACCCACATACCTAAACCCATACCTGTACCCATATAAGTGCTCCAGCCATTGTGCATACTACCCATTAGAGTGGCGTTTACGTGCCAGTGCCCGTGGTGGTTTCACCGTGTGCTTCTGCTTCGTCGGCAGGCGTTTCATGGTGTGAATCTTCGTCTGCTGCATCATCCTCGTGCGAATCTTCGTCTGCTGCATCATCCTCGTGCGAATCTTCGTCCGTACCATCATGGTGGTCTTCACCGCCCGCTGTTATTGCCAGGTATTCTTCGGCAGACATGTCATCCAGTTGATTGATGAATGCGACCAACGCCCAGATATCATCATCGCTATGCGACCCGCCCCAGGCAGGCATGCCGGTTAATTTCAGACCATTTTGAATGACCCAGAAATTGTCCTTTTCATCGTGAGCTTCATGCGTGGCGTTATTAAACACGGGAGGCTGCGGATAGAGGCCCTCATACAACTCCGTGCTTTTTACACCCGGTGCAAGGTGGCAACTCGAGCACATTGCCTCGTAGTTGGGCGCGCCCTTGGCGATGCGTGCCGGGTCTTCCAGGTTGTCAGGCACGATAATGTCTTCGGCGCGCACTTCAATTGAACGCTCTCTGAGGATCTCGATTAATTTGTTGGTGATCACCCAGTGTTTATCGGTTGCGGCAATGTTATACACGCCAGACCAGATAAACAGCGATCCGCCCAGCAGTATGACTACGAGAAGTATGAGTATGGCTTTTTTCATGCGCTATCCTATCGTTTGAAGTGCGGGTGGAATCGAAGCCGTATTGCCAGAAATTCACACCAGCTGAAAGGCAAAAGATACCACGCCGCTGCTATCATTGCAGCCCGTTTCTTTAATGACAATTAGTCTCATTTCGCAGCAGGGGTCAGCACAGGAACCCATCAGGGATTATCCAGGTCCTCCTGGTATTTTTTATAGAGCTTAAAGTTGTGGCTAATCGCCTCGTTACCATCACCTTGTTGGATTTGGGCAATTCGAAGTTGCTGCTTAACCCACAGGTGTTCAGCCCAGTTACCGTTGCCGGTTTTAACGACTTCCATCTCCGCATTGTTGGCGCTCAGGGCGCTGCCGATTCCACTGTACAATTGTGACAGGTCGGCAGCTGATGGTGTTTCACCGGCATCGTTTTTGGCCTCCATTTTGTCGGAGAACTTCTGCGCCTTTTTGGCGAAGTTCTCATGCAAGGCGCGGGTTTTTTTCAACACCCTCACATAGGCCTCAACCTGGGCTTCAGTCAGTTTTCCATCAGTCGGCGGATCGTAAACGTCTGCCTTAGCCGCCTCCATCAACTGGCCCTGGCGTTCAAACTCACCCAGCACGCCGGAACCGGTGGCAGAGCGGGAAGTCGCGCTGGTGTTTGAGAAAATGTCACGTTGGGAAGAGTGGCCGATAGCTCCGACACCCAAAATACTGCCTGCGATAAAGTTGAGAACAATAATGGCAAGCAGCGATGCGACAAAATGTACAACCCGCTTCTCATCAGGCACATCCAGGGCCAGCGGCATGATTTTGTACAGGAACACCAGCGACATGATGCCGCCGGCCAGTGTAATCAGGAAACCGATGTAGGGAACCACCGCGCCCAGAATACCGGCGGTCCATGCGGGTATCGCGGCCAGGCTGACGGCGGCAAACACGCGGGAAAAATTGCGCTTGCCCTTGAAGATGCCGGCCAGGAAATCGAACGTGTAAACCGCGATAACAATACCCAGGCAGGCCATTATCAGGCCCCAGAAAAGCGCACTCAAGAAGCCACCATAATAACCATAGTAGGCAAAGCCGCCAATCAACCGCGAAAAAACCAGGCTGAGCAGGACATTGGCGAGAATCAGTGGCCCGGTGAGCACCATGGCCGTCTGCTGCCAGCCTGGATTATCCTCCAGGTAGCTTTTCCACGTAGTCTGGTGATCGAGAAGTCCACCCTTGGTCAATGCCAGTGTCTTTGAGAAATCGTATTTCATGGTTTTCTCCTTCTGTAACCTAGTGTAGTGTCAACCCTGTAACGTAGGATCAGCGAGTACACTAGCTGTTAGCTGTCAATCACTGACTGCCTTATCCACTATTCTAGACCAGCCCATTTAATTCTCAAAATTTGATGACGCTGGCTGCTAGAATTCACCGCTATGCAATCCCCTCTCTCACAGCCGGTGATACAGGTTGCCTTACCGTTGCCGCTGAGGCAACTTTTTGATTACCTGCCTGGCGAGGATGTGACCATCGCACAGCCTGGAATGCGTGTGCTGGTACCCTTTGGGCAGCGCAAACTGCTGGGGGTTGTTGTGGCGGTGACGGATAAGAGCGAGTTGCCGCTGGAAAAACTCGCACGCGTGATTCGCTACCCTGACGGCGACCAGTTGGTACTGAGCAGCCAGTCCCTGCAGTTACTCAAATGGTGTTGGCATTATTACAAACACGCGCCCGGTGAGGTGGTCTTTAACGCTTTGCCGCCACTGCTCCGAAAAGCAGAGGGTGCAATTCCACCACTGCCGAAGCAATACCGTCTAACCACTGCCGGTGAGGCGCGCTTGCAACAACCCGCCGGGCGGATAAAGGCCCAGCACCGCTTGCTGGGGGAAATGCGGGAAGGTCCTGTCGACGCTGCCCGGTTACGGGCCGTCACTGCTGCCTGGCGCAAGACGCTGGCCTGTTTGCGGCAGCAGGATTGGGTGCGGTCGGAAACACAACAGCCGGCACAACTGAACCCGTGCCCCGGGCCGGTTTTAACCGATGAACAGCGGGTCGCTGTTGATGCTATTAGTGAAACACTCGGCAATTTTCATTGCCACCTGCTTGATGGTGTCACCGGCAGCGGCAAGACCGAGGTTTATCTGTGTGTGCTGGAACGGATCCTGGAACAGGGTGGACAAGCGCTGTTGCTGGTGCCGGAGATCGGTCTGACACCCCAGTTGCTCAGCCGTTTTCACCAACGCCTGGGCTTCAGGCCAGTGGTCACCCATTCCGGTCTCAGCGAAGGTCAGCGTCTGCAAGCATGGGCACAGGCAAAGAGCGGACTGGCGCGCCTGGTGATCGGGACACGCTCGGCGTTGTTTTTGCCCATGCCTGAACTGCAGATAATCATTCTGGATGAAGAGCATGACGCCTCCTTCAAGCAACAGGATGGTTTTCGTTATTCCAGCCGTGATGTGGCGGTCAAGCGTGCTGCCGACCTGGACATTCCGGTCGTGCTTGGAACCGCAACGCCTTCGCTGGAAACATTCAACAACGCGGCCGGTGGTCGTTACCGTTGGCACCGGCTGCGGCAGCGTGCCACCGGCGCGGCAGAACCGCGCTGGCGGGTGTTGGATTTATGCCAGCAGACCATGAAGGGCGGTATCTCGGCCATCGCCATGGACGCCATCGGCGCTACGCTGGAAAAACGGCAACAAGCCCTGGTTTTTCTGAACCGGCGCGGTTATGCACCCGTTATCCTGTGTCACGAATGTGGCTGGCATGCAGCCTGTCAGCGCTGTGACGCCAACCTGACCTGGCACAAGGCCGGCCACCGCCTGTTATGCCATCACTGCGGCAGCGGCATGCGACTGCCGGTGATGTGCCCGGAATGCGGAGCCGACGCGTTACAGGGTGCCGGTGAAGGTACAGAACAACTGGAACAGATGCTGTCCCAAGCCTGGCCGGATACACCCCTGCTGCGCTTTGACCGCGATACGGTGCGTAAAAAAGGGGAGTTTGACCGTCTTTCAGAACAGGTCAAGGCCGGTGAGCCCTGTCTGTTGGTCGGAACCCAAATGCTGGCCAAGGGACATCACTTCCCAAAAGTAACGCTGGTGGTCATTGTTAACCTGGACCAGGCCCTGTACAGCGCAGATTTTCGGGCGCTGGAGCGCATGGGGCAGTTGATGGTTCAGGTTGCCGGTCGTGCCGGTCGCGACCAATTGCCGGGCGAGGTGATTTTGCAGACGCATTACCCACAGCATGAAGCGCTGCTCACTTTGTTGGAATCGGGTTACGAGGCGTTTGCCGCCGAGCTGAGTGCAGACCGGCAGATCGCCTGCCTGCCACCCTTCAGCTACCAGGCTCTATTGCGCTCAGATGCACATAATAAGGATGATGTCAGGGCATTTCTAAACCAGGCAAAACAGTTGTTTCCGGCTGGAGAGGCGTCGGTTTACGGGCCGTTCCCGGCCATGATGGAACGTCGGAGTGGGCGCACCCGATGGTATTTACTGGCGCAGGCGAATAGCCGATTAGTGTTGCACCGGCAACTGGATGGGTGGGTGGAAAAACTCTCCAGGCTGCCTGTTGCCCGCAAGGTACGCTGGGCAATCGATGTGGATCCACAGGACTATTGATCCGCATGTTGTGCTTGTCTCCATGACCAATGACACTGATGTATCAACCTGCTTTTAAGCGACGATGAACGGTTGAAAAAGTGCCGTGTCGTACTTATAAATCAATCTACTCCACGATGGGAGTGGCAACCACAGGTTTAGCAAATGGATTCAGTCGAAGAAAAACCACAAGAAGGCACCCTTCAGCACCCCGAAAGGGATGCTTTCAACGCACTCAGTAAGGTTGCCAACGAACTCATCATTGGACAGGAGCGCCTGATGGAGCGTCTCGTGATGGCCTTGCTGTGCAACGGTCATTTACTGGTTGAGGGCGCGCCCGGCCTGGCCAAGACCACCGCTATCAAGGTGCTGGCCGAGCGTATCGAGGGAGACTTTCACCGCATTCAGTTTACACCCGACCTGTTACCGGCTGATCTGACAGGTACGGAGATTTACCGCCCACAGGAAGCAACATTTGAATTCCAGCAAGGGCCTATTTTCCATAACATGATTCTGGCAGATGAAGTTAACCGTGCGCCGGCCAAGGTGCAGTCCGCGATGCTCGAGGCGATGGGTGAACACCAGGTGACGGTGGGTAGGGTCACTTACCCGATGCCGCCTTTGTTTCTGGTCATGGCGACACAGAACCCGATTGAACAGGAGGGCACGTATCCTTTACCGGAAGCACAGCTCGACCGGTTCCTGATGCATGTATCTATTGGTTATCCGGATGCGCAGGCCGAGCAGGACATCCTTGAACTGGCCAGGGACCAGGCGCGTGACGAGCTGGG
>VAPH01075840.1_pt1 | contig 18107 bp, 16 predicted proteins | sample 3393861 | NCBI WGS metagenome assembly VAPH01 (sample SAMN08290439, study PRJNA428436) | hydrothermal vent metagenome | isolation source: Deep-sea hydrothermal vent chimney | place: Atlantic Ocean: South-mid Altantic Ridge | reverse complement strand
GGATGAGATTGAAAAGCCCCTGCAGCGTTATCGCGAGCAGGAGCTGGAACGTATGCACCTGAACTTTTACGGTTTCGATTCCAGCTATCACGTTGCCCGTTATAATTTTGTCTACAAGGCGCCAAGGTCGCGTACACCGCTGACGATCGCACGCCACCGCCGAACAGCTGATCGCCTGCGGAGGGTGATATGAACACATTACCGACTATGCTGGTTGTTGATGATGAGGTGCGCAGCCTGGAGACCTTGCAGCGCATCCTGGAAGATGACTTTGAAGTCAAAACAGCTTCTACGATTAATGAAGCTGAACGAATTCTGCAACAGGAATGGGTGCAGATCATTCTCTGCGATCAGCGCATGCCGGAGACAACCGGTGTCGAGTTCCTCAAGCAGGTGCGTGAGCAATGGCCGGACGTGATTCGCATGATCATATCCGGTTACACCGATTCTGAAGATATCATCAGCGCGGTTAATGATGCCGGTATCTATCAATATATCACCAAACCCTGGCACCCGGATAACCTGATCCTGACGTTGAAGAATGCGACCCGGTTGTTTGAATTGCAACGCCAGAACGAAGCCCTGTCGGTTGAACTGAAAATGTTACCAACCTGTTTGAATGATTCGCTGGCGGACAAGCGGGAAAAATTACGCGACAACTATCGGCGTGATGACGGTATCATACGTAGCTCGGAAAGCTGCATGAATGAGGTCTGTGACAAAATTTATCGAGTGGCGCCTTATGATGTGTCGGTGCTGCTGTGTGGTGAATCCGGTACGGGCAAGGAACTGGCGGCGCGTGCGCTGCATTACAACAGTCTGCGCTGCGATCAACCTTTCGTGGTCGAGAACTGTGGCGCGCTGCCGGATGAATTGCTGGAAAGCGAACTCTTTGGTTATAAGCGGGGCGCGTTTACCGGCGCCATCGAGGATAGGGTTGGCCTGTTCGAACGCGCCAATGGCGGCACGGTATTCCTTGACGAAATCGGCGACGTCTCGCAAGCCTTTCAGGTAAAGCTGCTGCGCGTGCTACAGGAAGGCGAGATCCGCCCACTCGGCAGCGGCCGTACTCGCAAGGTTGATGTGCGCATTATTGCCGCCAGCAACAAGAATTTGGAAGCTGAGGTGCATGCCGGTCGTTTTCGTAAGGATCTTTATTATCGCCTGGCGACAGTTACCATCCAGTTGCCGCCGTTACGTGAACGCAAACTTGATATCCCACTGCTGGCTAGACGTCTGCTGGAGATTGCGGTGCAGGATCTTGGCAAGCAGGTGAAAGGTTTCAGTGATGAGGCGCTGGCCTGTATGCAGGTCTACCACTGGCCCGGTAATGTGCGTGAATTGCAGAATGAAGTGCGCTGCATGCTGGTTATGGGAACCAGTGATGAATTGGGAGCCGAGCTGCTGACGCCGCGGGTGCTGCGCGCTGCACCGCAGGATGAAGCGCCGATGCTGGAAAGTCTCGCCAGCCTGCAGGGTAATTTGAAGGAGCGGGTCGAGGCGCTGGAGGCGCGCATCCTGCGTGAGACGCTGATTCGTCATCGCTGGAACAAGAGCAGTGCAGCAAGGGAGCTGGGATTATCGCGGGTTGGTTTGCGCAATAAACTGGAACGCTACGGACTGGAGAAAATTGAACGGCTCAACAGGGATGAGAACAAGGTGGTCGGATAAAAGACGAAAATCATGAGCAAGGGCGCAGAAGAAAACTATGCTAGCCTGATCGAGCGGGCCGGCGTAACCAAGTCACTGGAATTGACGCCTTCTACCGAAAGCGTCTGGATCGAGGTCATTCAAAAGATGGACTCGGTGTATGCCGATCTGGTGCGTTCTCAGGTCGAACTGGAAGAAAAAAATTCCGCCCTGGAAGAGGCGCAACAGTTTATAGACAGCGTACTCTCGGCGATGACGGATGTACTGATCGTCTGTGATACCAGGGGTATCATCCAGCAGGTTAATGCGGCACTGGAAAAACTCACCGGCAAGCCGGCGAAGGATTTTTTGCGACGTCCTCTTAAGGCATTGTTCAGCAGTGAAGATGCGGTCATGCTGGAGCAGTTTCCGGAAAAGCTCGGCCATGAATCCCTGAACGACTGTGAAGTCAGCGTACTCTGCGCCGATGGTTCCAGTGCACCACTGGCGATGAACTGTTCATCGCGCTATGACCGTGATGGCGCTCTGTTGGGTATGGTTCTGATTGGCCGACCGGTCGGCGAACTGCGGCGGGCTTATGACGATCTCAACCGTACCTTATATGAACTGAAACAGGCCCAGCAGCAACTGGTGCACTCAGAGAAAATGGCTTCTCTCGGCCGTCTGGTGGCGGGGGTTGCGCATGAGCTGAACAACCCCATCAGTTTTGTGTTCGGTAATATGCATGCGCTCAAACGTTACGCTTCACGCATTACTGAATATCTTTCCGAGGTTGATGCGCAGATTGATTCACCGCAGCTGCGGCAATTAAGGCGTGATCTCAAGATTGATCGCATTCTTAATGATATGGGGCCGCTGGTGGACGGCACTCTGGAAGGCGCTGAGCGGGTCAGTGACATTGTGCAGGATCTGCGGCGTTACTCGGGCGTACAGAAAGAGGCGTACAGTTGTTTTGATCTGCCTGAGCTAATCAGGAAAGCCGTACAGTGGGTATTGCGGGCCAGCCGGGTGAAACTGGAAGTAAGCTATGAATTGCCGGATACGCTGGAGATCAAGAGTCACAAGGGACAGATTCATCAGATCCTTGTCAACCTGGTGCAGAATGCGCTCGATGCTATGGCGCAGCAGCCGCAGCCGGGGTTGATATTAAGCTGTGAAACATCAGAGGATATTGTCAGGATCCACGTGCTTGATCAGGGACCGGGCATTGCAGAAAAAGATCGGGCGCAAATCTTCGAGCCCTTTTTTACCAGTAAGCCGGTCGGCCAGGGCACCGGGCTTGGACTCTACATCAGCTACGGTCTGGCGCGTGATCTCGGCGGCGATCTGAGTGCAGAAAACCATCCTCAGGGTGGGGCGCTGTTTACCCTGACGCTGCCGCTTAATGTTTAGAGATGAATTTTATGAACAGTCCCGTCCAGCAACAACTTAACCTGTTATGGCTGCAATCCGGCGGCTGCGGCGGTTGTTCTTTATCGTTGTTGGGCGCGGAATCTCCGGATCTGCTGACTACGTTACAGGGCGCGGGTATTCATCTGCTGTCACATCCCAGTCTGAGCGAGGTGGGCGGAGCCAGCTTGCATCAATTACTGCAGGCTATTATCGACGGTGATATGCGTCTTGATCTGCTCTGTCTTGAAGGCGCGGTAATCCAGGGGCCGAATGGCAGCGGCCTGTTTCACCGACTGTCCGGCAGTGAGCGGCCGATGCGCGACTGGATCCGCGCGCTGGCGCAACGAGCCGAACATGTCATTGCCGTTGGCAGCTGTGCGGCCTATGGGGGCATCACGTCGGGTGGCGGTAACCCGAGCGAGGCCTGTGGTCTGCAATATGATGGCAATAAAACCGGAGGTCTTCTGACGGAAGAATTTCGTGGACAGGGCGGCCTGCCGGTGATCAATATTGCTGGTTGCCCCGTCCATCCTAACTGGGTGGTCGAGACCCTGCTACAGATTGCAGAAGAGGATCTGACAGCCAACGAACTGGACAACCTGAACCGGCCACGCAGTTATGCCGATCATCTGGTGCATCATGGTTGCCCGCGCAATGAATATTACGAATACAAGGCCAGTGCAGAAAAGCCGTCCGATCTGGGCTGCCTGATGGAAAATATGGGCTGCCTCGGCACCCAGGCGCATGCCGATTGCAACACCCGTCTTTGGAATGGCGAGGGTTCCTGTTTGCGCGGCGGTTATGCCTGCATCAACTGTACGTCACCGGGCTTCGAAGAGCCCGGTCACAGTTTTACCAGAACGCCGAAAATCGCAGGTATTCCAATTGGACTACCGACCGATATGCCCAAGGCCTGGTATGTGGCGCTGGCCTCGCTGTCCAAGGCGGCGACGCCGGCGCGTCTGAAGAATAATGCGCATGCCGATCACATTCGGGTTGCGCCGGGTAATAAGGTGAAAGATAAATGAGCCGTCGTATTATCGGCCCCTTCAATCGAGTCGAGGGCGATCTTGAGGTGCAAATAGAGATCGATGATGGACGGGTGTCCGAGGCCAGGGTGGCATCGCCACTCTACCGAGGTTTCGAACAAATGCTGCAGGGCAAAGATCCGATGGATGCGTTGGTCTATGTGCCGCGAATCTGCGGCATCTGCTCGGTTTCGCAGTCGCTGGCCGCTGCCCATGCACTGGCCGATGTGCAGGGGCTGAAGCCTCCGCCGAACGGCGAGCTTTCCGGCAATTTAATTCTGGGTTGCGAAAATGCCGCCGATCACCTGACCCATTTCTATCTTTTTTTTATGCCCGACTTTGCGCGTGAAGTTTACCGGGATGAAGTCTGGTTTCCGGCTGCAGAGGCGCGCTTCAGGGCAATCAAGGGTTCGGCCGCCAGGCAGGTACTGCAGGCACGTGCTGAATTCATGCACCTGCTGGGACTGCTGGCCGGCAAGTGGCCGCATAGTCTGGCGTTGCAACCCGGTGGAACTACCCGCGCCATAGAAATACAGGAGAAGGCTCGGATTATCGCGATCCTGTCTGCTTTCAGGCAGTTTCTGGAACAGGTTCTGTTCGGTGATTCACTGGAAAATATGATTGCGCTGGATTCTGCCGCGGCGCTGGACAACTGGGCCGGGCAGGCTGCACCCACAAGCAGCGACTTTCGCCACTTTCTGCATATCGCAGAGGCGCTGGATCTGCAGAACCTCGGCCGCGCCGATGATCACTTCATGAGTTATGGCGCCTATCCAGAGCAGGGCAGACGGCTGTTTGCGGCCGGCGTCTGGAACGGTGCGGCAGGCATTCTGGAGCAAATGGCTATTCGTGAAGATATCAGCCACAGCTGGATGCAGCACCAGAATGAAGCGAAACATCCCTTTGACGGTGTGACCCTGCCATCGATGGAAGAGACGGATGCTTATACCTGGTGTAAGGCGCCACGCTTGAATGGACAGGTGATGGAAGTTGGCGCACTGGCGCGTCAGGTGGTTAACGGTCATCCCCTGATTCGTGATCTGGTTGCGCAGAGTGGCGGCAATGTGCGCAACCGGGTGGTGGCCAGGTTGCTGGAGATCGCGCTGGTAGTGGTAGTGATGGAGGACTGGGCGCGCGCCTTGCGGCCAAAGGAAGCCTTCTGCAATCATGGCAAAATGCCGGATGAGGCCCAGGGCTACGGTATGCTCGAGGCGGCGCGCGGCAGCCTCGGTCACTGGCTGAAGATTAAGAAAGGTCGCATCCTGAATTACCAGATTATCGCGCCCACCACCTGGAACTTTTCGCCGCGCGACGTCCAGGGCGTACCGGGTGCGCTGGAACAGGCCTTGATCGATGCGCCGGTGCGCGATGGCGAAAAAGATCCAGTCTCGGTGCAACACATTGTGCGTTCCTTCGATCCCTGTATGGCCTGTACGGTTCATTAGATGGAAAGCGAATCTATCCGGGTCACCGGCGTCGTGCAGGGGGTGGGGTTTCGGCCGAGCGTGTGGCGGCTGGCGCATGAGTGCGGGTTGCTGGGGCGGGTCTGGAATGATGCCGAAGGCGTTCTGATCCATGTCTGGGGCAGGCGGCAGGCGCTGGATGTTTTCGTGCAACGCTTACGGGATGAGCCGCCACCGCTGGCGAGTATCGAAGATATTATTCGCACGCTGCTGGATGCGCCCGCCGATGCCCCCGAGGATTTTCGAATCCTTGAGAGTCGGGAAGGGAAGGTACACACAGGAATAACGGCAGATGCCGCGACCTGTTCCGAGTGTCTGGCCGAAGTGCTGGACCCAACTAATCGTCGCTATCGTTATCCGTTCACCAATTGCACCCATTGTGGGCCACGCCTGTCCATCGTCAGGGCGATTCCCTATGATCGCGCCAACACCAGCATGGCGACTTTTTCGATGTGCGCGCAATGTCAGGCCGAGTACGACGATCCGGCCGACCGCCGTTTCCATGCCCAGCCCAATGCCTGTCCCGAATGTGGGCCGCAGATCTGGCTGGAAGATGCCGCTGGTCATCGCCTGGCTGAAGGTGATGCGATCGAGACCGCCGCAGGCCTGATCCGCGAGGGCAGGATTGTTGCGATAAAGGGTATCGGCGGTATCCACCTGGCCTGCGATGCGAGTAATAAAAAGGCGGTTGGTGCCCTGCGCCAACGCAAACATCGTTATCATAAGGCGCTTGCTCTAATGGCGCGTGACATCACTATAATCAAATGCTATGCCGAGGTAGGTGATGCCGAGGCTGCGTTGCTAAATGACCGGGCCGCGCCCATCGTGGTACTGGACGCCAGGGGTGAGACTCTGGCTCCGGGCATTGCACCCGGGCAGAACACGCTGGGTTTTATGCTGCCGTACACACCACTGCACCATTTGCTGATGCAGGATATTAAGCTGCCAATCGTACTGACCTCGGGCAACCGCAGTGATGAGCCGCAGACCATCGACAATCAGGATGCGCACCAGCGGCTCGATCAGATCGCCGATTATTACCTGTTACATGATCGCGATATCGTCAACCGACTAGACGACTCGGTATTGCGTGTGATTGATGATCAGCCGCGTTTCCTGCGCCGTGCGCGCGGTTACGCACCGCAGCCGATTTTATTGCCGAAGGATTTTACCGAAGCCGGGGGTATCCTGGCGATGGGCGGGGAGCTGAAAAATACCTTCTGCCTGTTGCAACACGGTCGGGCTATATTGTCTCAGCACATGGGTGATCTGGAAAATGCCGCCACCTGCCAGGACTATCAGCATAGTCTGCAACTCTATCGACAGCTGTTCGATTTCACGCCATCGGTGATCGCCATCGACAGGCACCCGAACTACCTTTCGACGCAACGGGGTCGTGCCATTGCCGCCGAAGAGGGCGTGCAGCTGGTTGAAGTGCAACACCATCACGCGCACATCGCTGCCTGCATGGCGGAACATGGCCTGCCACTGAATACGGAGAAGATCCTGGGCGTGGCCCTGGACGGTCTTGGTTTCGGAGAGGATGGGACTCTCTGGGGCGGCGAGTTTTTACTTGCTGATTATCGCGGTTTTCAACGCCTGGCTCATTTTCAACCGGTCCCTATGCTGGGCGGCGTGCAGGCTATACGCGAACCCTGGCGCAATACGTTTGCTCATCTACTTGACAGCCGGGGCTGGGAGCGGGTGGTCGAAGATTATGCAGAACTGGATATCATTCGTTTCCTGAACGAAAAGCCGCTGGCCACTTTGCAGATCATGGCCCACAAGGGCCTGAACAGCCCGCTGGCCTCATCCGCCGGACGTTTGTTTGACGCCGTGGCGGCGGCGCTCGGTATTTGCCGTGAGTGCGCAGGTTTTGAGGGGCAGGCGGCCATCAAGCTGGAGGCACTGGCCGTAGCGCACTTTAAAGCTCAGGCAGATTTTGCCTATGGCTTTGAACGGCAGGATGACTGCCTGATATGGGCGCCACTATGGTCAGCGCTACTGAAAGATCTCGCTATTGGGGTGGCGCCGGGTATTATTGCTGCCCGTTTTCACCACGGTCTGGCATCTGCCGTTGCCGAGACTGCGGGTCGCTTGTGCGCCCAGCATGAAGTACAAATAGTTGTGCTCAGTGGCGGCGTTTTTCAGAATCGCCTGCTGCTAGCGCGCACCAGTTTTCTGCTACGTAATCAGGGCCTGAACGTGCTTTCATCGGCAGCCACGCCAGCCAATGATGGTGGACTGTCGCTCGGCCAGGCGGTTGTTGCACTGGCATCTGCGATCTACCCGCGTAGGGTGGGCACGGTGTGAGTGCCCACCGGCTCAATGGTCGTCAATCACAGATGGGTCGATTAATCAAAAGTATAAAACATCTTTTCTGACAGTATTCCGCGTGGGCGACCGAAGGAAGTGCCTGTGGTGCACAAAAATCGTGCCCACCCTACGGCGCTGGTATTTGAAACGCCTATATTTAGTACCTTAGAAATGATTTTCTGTGCATTTTGCAGAAAATTATTTCGTGAAGGTACTTATCTTGTGGTTTATCCAGGTTAGGTATCGGTGAATTTTTATTTAAAATTTTAGAATTCCAGCCAGGATATTTTTTTGTCTGGCGTAATGAATTGCCGTGGGCATCCGATATAGTATGATTATAAATGTAAGCAGTTCTCCCCGCCTGGCGGGCAATAAAAGGAAGCATAATGGGCAGGAAAAAATACGACGTCGTTGATCAAATCATTTCACCTGAAGGCCGCATGGAAGTTCTGTCGAGGACAGAGGTTAGTAAACTTCTGGATACCAGTCAGGGCGGTCTTTACAACCTGTTCCGCAACTGTTCACTTGCGGTGTTAAACTGTGGTAACAATCTGGATGATGGCAAGGAACTGCTGGAGCGTTATCACTCCTTTGCCATTCGTGTCATCCAGGAAGAACGGGGGATTAAACTGGAAGTCAGGAATGCACCTGCGCAGGCCTTTGTAGATGGACGGATTATCAGGGGTATCAATGAACACCTGTTCGCGGTATTGCGTGATGTTGTTTATGCCAGTAATGAGATCAGGAACAATCCAACCTTCGATCTGCAAAGCTCCTCCGGCATCACCAATGCCGTATTCCATATTCTGCGCAATGCTGACATCCTGCGGCCAATGAGCGACCTGAGCCTGGTGGTGTGCTGGGGTGGGCATTCGATTAAACGCCAGGAGTATGACTACAGCAAGGAGGTCGGTTACAGGATGGGCCTGCGCGGTCTGGATATCTGTACCGGTTGCGGACCGGGCGCCATGAAAGGGCCGATGAAGGGCGCGACGATTGGTCATGCCAAGCAGCGGATTAGCGATGGCCAGTATCTGGGAATTACCGAACCCGGCATTATCGCCGCCGAGTCGCCTAACCCGATAGTGAATGATCTGGTGATCATGCCGGATATTGAAAAACGTCTTGAGGCGTTTGTACGAACCGGGCATGGTATTGTCGTATTCCCCGGTGGTGTAGGCACGGCAGAGGAAATTCTTTATATTCTGGGAATATTGTTGCACCCGGATAACTATTCGATTCCCTTTCCTTTAATACTGACCGGCCCGGCCAGTGCGGATAAATACTTCGGGGAAATTGACCGGTTTATTGTCGGGACACTGGGTAAGGAAGCACAGCAGCGTTATAAAGTTATCATTGATGATCCAGTGCAGGTTGCGCGCGAAATGAAGGATGGTATCAGTCAGGTGCGTGAGTTTCGCAAGCAACGAGGCGATGCTTATTACTTCAACTGGTCGTTGACTATTGAGAAAGAATTTCAGGAACCCTTCGTCCCCAACCATGAAAATATGCGCGCGCTCGAACTACACAGAGATCAGGGTAGTCACTTACTTGCAGCTAATCTGCGCCGGGCTTTTTCTGGCGTAGTGGCAGGTAACGTGAAGGAGGAAGGGATTCGCGCGATTGAGGCGCATGGTCATTTTGAAATGCAGGGCGATCCCGGTATTATGGCCTTGATGGATTCTCTGCTGACTTCATTTGTGGCGCAGAATCGTATGAAGTTGCCTGGTAAGAAATACACGCCCTGTTATTGCATCAAACCCTGTCCCGGATAAATACAAACTTGTTATGTCATTTAAGGAAACTCTGGTTAATTCCGCCGTTCGTGGTGAAGTCCTGAGTTTACCGAAGGGTCGAACCATGAACGTCGAATTCAATAAAATCAGTATATTAAAATGTTACGTAACTCACCCTTCGACTTCGCTCAGGGCGAACGGGCTTAATCAGAGGTTCCTTGATATGTTAGATATTATACATCCTTCGACTTCGCTTCCTTCGTCAAGGCTCTCCTGAGCGGAGTCGAAGCCTGTCGTGAGCTTGTCGAACGGGACTCAGGACGAACGGAATTAATCAGAGTTTCCTTAAATAGAAGTTCTGAATTCCTGTCCACTTTTCAGTGATGATTTTAAATTTTCTACTCATTAATAATATACCGAGCATATCCACGATAATGAAAAAATATCAATCACAATACTGGCAGATCACTTTACCGGATGAATGGCAGGTAGAAGATGAAAATAATGTGCTGATACTTTTCCATCCCGATGGCGTGGGTGAATTACAGATCAGCGCAATTAAATATGATACATCCCCCGATGGTGATGTTCTGCTGGAGCTGGCGGCGGAACACATCGACGCAGGCGCAGAGCCGGAAGAAATTACGCTGGGCGAGTTTGACGGAATTATGCTGGATTATGAACTTGATGGGGAATACGGTTGTGAATGGTATTTGTTATCAGGTCCACTGCTCCTGTTTGTTACCTATATCTGTGATTCTGCTGATGAGGAGCAGGAGCATGATGTCATCGAGCTAATCCTTGAGTCATTGACTGTAACCGGGGGCCGTTTGCATTAACGGCCTGAGATGTCGATGCATGTTATTTGGTAAGGAGGTATTTGATTTCCCCGCACACCTGCCCCCCCGCCGTTTTGCAGGCACCCGATATACAGCCAGGAGGTTGTTATGTTTCTCTGGCCTCAGACATTCAAATCATCCTCTTCGGTGATGGGCCGATCCAGCCATTCATAAAGTGAAGTAATATCCAGCTCAGCAAAGGATAATTCCTGATGCTCAATGCCGGGTTCTTCGGTCACCGCTTCAACATGTTCCATCGTAGCCCCCCATTGCTTAGATAACGCATGTGTTTTGTACGCTAAATTAAGCTTATGCAAATGGGTAGAAAATGTATATCTATCGAAGGGCATAGTCATAAATAATTCATTTTGTGCAGAAATAGTGGCTGAGGTTATAGAATTAAGAACCGGGCAAGATGAAGCAAAGGTTTATTGTTTTGCGAAAAAAGCGGAAGAAAACGAATCATAGGCCAGGTTTATGGTATACTGCGGTTTTTCCGGGTGTCTGACCGGTTAGCACCCTTTGCGATCTGACTATGTAATAATGAGATCGCCGGAAAAGCTCTTTAGTTGTATGTCCCTCCCCCTCATATAGAGGTCAGGGTCTCCCGCTTTTAAAGAATTCCCTTATCCAGCCCGGATCGGCTTCCCGCCAGCGAATGCTGCCGCAGGAAGGGCAAGACTGGAGTAAATACCCAATGTCATTTGATACCCTCGGCCTCTCGGCCGAACTTCTGCGCGCCATTAGCGAGCAGGGCTACACTGAACCCAGCCCTGTTCAGCGCAAAGCCATCCCCATTATTCTGCAGGGCAAGGATGTTCTGGCCGGCGCTCAGACCGGCACCGGCAAGACGGCTGGATTCACACTGCCCCTGCTGCAGCGCCTGAGTGCAACGCCCATTAATAATAATGGGCGACGTCCACTCCGCGCCCTGGTGCTGACACCGACCCGGGAACTGGCTGCCCAGGTAGGCGTCAGCGTACAGACCTATGGTCGTCACCTGCCATTGCAATCGGCTGTGGTTTTTGGAGGCGTCAAGATCAATCCACAAATAGCAAAACTGCGTCGTGGCGTCGATATTCTGGTGGCGACACCGGGCAGGTTACTGGATCACGCCAGTCAGCGGACGGTGGATCTGTCGCAGGTCGAAATTCTGGTGCTGGACGAAGCCGACCGGATGCTGGATATGGGCTTTATCCATGATATCCGTAAGGTAATGGCCATGCTGCCGGGGAAAGACGCACGTCAGACCCTGCTGTTCTCGGCCACCTTCTCTAATGAGATCAAACAGCTCGCCAACGGCCTGCTCAATCGTCCTGAGCTGATTGAGGTCGCACGCCGCAATACCACGGCTGAAAATATCGAACAGCGAGTTCACCCGGTAGACAAGCACCGTAAGCGCGAGTTATTGAGCCATATGATTGGTTCGCATGACTGGCGTCAGGTGCTGGTATTCACCCGCACCAAACATGGCGCCAACCGTTTGGCCCAGCAGCTGGAGAAAGACGGCCTGAGCGCGTCGGCTATTCATGGCAACAAGAGTCAGGCTGCTCGCACCCGCGCCCTGGCCGGTTTCAAGAGCGGTAATGTGCGGGTTCTTGTTGCTACCGATATCGCGGCGCGTGGTCTGGATATCGATCAGCTTCCCCATGTTGTGAACTTTGAGTTGCCCAATGTGCCGGAGGACTATGTGCATCGCATTGGTCGTACCGGCCGCGCCGGCAACGAAGGTGAGGCGATTTCCCTGGTTTGTGTAGATGAGCATAAACTGTTGCGGGATATCGAACGGCTGCTGAAACGCGAGCTTCCGAAAGAAGTTCTTGAGGGCTATGAGCCAGATCCCAGGATTAAGGCCGAGCCGATTCAGAATGGACGAAATGGAAAGGGCCGTTCCCAGCCCCGGAATCAGAGTGGCGGTCGTAATCGTTCCAGATCACCAGCAAAAAGATCTGCCAATGTCCGGCGTGAACCCGGAGGCAACTCTGTATACGGTAATAGATAGCGCCATATGACTGAGTTATAGATCTCCGCTGCCAGATGAGCCCGGCTATTCATGCCTGATTCATCTGGCAGTTTCAGTTAGCGCATCAGCTAAGCGATGCTCTGACCGACAGGGGGATTTCAAAACTGACCCTGAGACCACCGGCGCTACTTACATTGCTGAAGTGGATTTCTCCTGAATACTGGTGAAGAATGTCCTTGACGATTGCCAGTCCCAGGCCGTGTCCGTCGGCGCTTTCATCCAGCCGCAGCCCGCGCCGAGTCAATAGTTTTAGATCGGCTTGTTCGACACCGGGACCATCATCTTCGATAGCGCCTTTGAGAACATTATTATCAATATGCAGGGAAAACAGGATACGGTGCTGTGCCCATTTTCCAGCATTGTCGAGCAGGTTGCCCAGCAATTCCAGCATGTCTTCACGATCGAGAGCGAGTATGTCTGGCAGGCTTTCGTCTGCAATAAACTCAAATTCTTTTTCTCTGTGCATGTGCCGCAGAGTATCGAGCAGGGCGGGAATATCGCTGCTAAGCGAAAAATTGCTTCCGGCCGGACCTTCGCCGGCGAGGCGGGCGCGCTTGAGTGAATGATTGATCAGGCGCAGCATTTTATCGGTTTGTCGACTGAGCGTTTGTTTTATTTGTTCACTGTCTGAGAGCTCCACGTTATCAGCCAGTTGCCGCAGCAGGGTCAGGGGTGTCTTCAGCGCATGCGCGAGATCGCCGAGGGTGTTGCGCGAGCGCTGTAGACGTTCTGCCATCAGTGATAGCAGGTGGTTGACCTCGGTAACCAGTGGTTTTATTTCGCTCGGGACATTCTGGCTGAGTTTGTCGATATTGCCGCGTTCAAGTTCCTGTACTTCGGCGTGTAGTTTTTTTAATGGTAGAAAACTGCGTTTCAATAGCCAGTGTTGTAATGTTAACAGCACCAGAAAAGCCAGCAGTGCAGTGAGGGCAAAATAGTTCTGAAAGCGTTGTACATCATGTTCAATCGGCGACAGATCTTCAGCGACGGCAATGGTTATTTTAATTCCGGTTTTGGCATAGCTGGCCGCATAGAGCAGCAGGGGTTGGCGTTCGGGGCCGATGACATGCAGTTGTATCGACTGTCCGGTTGCAGGCGGATCAAACTCCAGTGTTTGATCCCAAAGTGAGCGGGAGCGCAGCGGGGCGATTTTTGCATGATTTACCTGATAATAGTGTCCGGAAAAAGGGCGCTGATATATAACGTCCAGCTTTGACGCATCCAGTCGAGGCCTGTTTTTTTCATCAAACTGGACAGTGCTAAGCAAGGTTTCGACATCGTGCTGCAGATGCGAGAGCACATAGCCTTCTGTCAGTGTGCGAATGGAATGGCTGATCAGAAACCAGAGCATGATAAACACCAGGATAAGACTCAACAACAACCCCAGACCAAGCCGCAGTTGCAACGAGTCTGGCTTCATCATATTGCATCCCTGAAAATATATCCCTGGCCCCAGCGGGTTTCGATTCGTTGCTTGCCCAGTTTTTGTCGCAGCTTGTTGATATAGACCTCGATGACGTTGCTGTCCTTGTCTGAATCATAATCATAGACATGTTCGGTAAGGGTGGTTTTGGATATAATTTTACCGGGATTGAGCATGAAATATCGCAATAGTCTGAATTCGGTGCCGGTAAGTTCCAGCTTCATTTCATGGCCATCGCTGACGGTCTGGTATTCTTCATCCAGAATCAGTTCTCCGGCCTTGATGATGGAACCGGAGTTCTGCTGCTTCGAACGGTGGATCAGTGCATTGATGCGCGCTACCAGTTCTTCGACATGGAAAGGCTTGCCGAGATAATCATCGGCGCCGATTTTGAAACCTTCGACGCGCTCATGCCATTCATCCCGGGCGGTAAGAATCAGCACCAGCATGCTGAGTCCGGCCTGGCGCCAGTTTTTCAATACCTCAAGACCATTGCGTTGCGGCAGTCCTAGATCCAGAACGATCAAATCATAGGGTTCCGTTTTACCCATGAACTCACCATCGATACCATTGTCGGCGACATCAACAGCAAAGCCGGCCTGTTCGAGATTCTTTTTCAGGTTGCGGCTCAGCTCTGCATCATCTTCAACCAGTAACAATCGCATAAACTTGTTTCACTTTTCCTTTTTGGATTTTAACAACTCGCCCGTCTTTGCATTAAACTGCATTTCCCAGACATTGCCTTTTGTGTCCACGGTTTCAATTTCGTAGATATAGTGTTGTTGTTTCTTTTCCAGTTCAACTTCCAGCACATGTCCCGGGTGCAGTTGCTGTACTTTATCAAGAATTTGCTCAAGCGGTAGAATATCACCCGCCTGTTTTAGTTCCCGCGCAAGCTCATGATCGCTGTCGGCCAGCACTACTTGTGGTGTCAGGGCAGAGGCCGGGGCGCACAAAAGCAGCAGCCATACCGTTTTCATGCTAATCACTGTTATTCGACTCAGCACGCTTGTATCCGGTAAACATGGCTTTCACCAGACTCTCGCGGTGCTGCATACTTTCAAAAATTACTCCGCCAACATGGACGACTACCAGGAAGACGGTGAAATTGGCGAAGAATTCGTGGGTTTCCTCAAAAACTTCTTCCCAGAACCCGCCAAGGTGACCAAGCATGAATGCCAGTGGTCCCGCCTTTTCTTCAACTCCATAGATAGCCAGTCCGGTAAAACTGGTTAGTAGCAGGGAGACAATTAACATGATGATCATGGCGCCACCGGCCGGGTTGTGTCCCAGATAGCGTTTGGCTCGGAAGGTGAGTGTATCCCTGGTATAGGTTTTGATCGTATCGAAGGAATAGACAAAATTGTTGAAGCGTGCGTACTGCGGACCGACAAAGCCCCAGAGAATACGAAACAGGATAAGTCCCAGCACAATATAACCGGCCCAGACATGCGGGTCCAGCAAGTCATCCTCGGTAAAATAGGCGATGAAAAAGGTCAGCACCAATGACCAGTGAAACAGGCGCACCAGGGGATCCCATACTTTGATCATTTCAGGTTTTGGCATAGCAGTATGCTCCTTGATAAAGATTTTGCCAGTGTGCCTGAAAGTCTAGAACATAAATCTTAAATTAAACTTAAGAAAATTATAAATATTTGCTGAAGCTACATTGTAAGCAGTACCCCCGCAGAAATGAATCTGCGGGGGAAGCGCCATTATTTTTTAATATCAATTTTTGCTTTCTTACGCAGATCGCTGATGTATTCCTGGATGCGTTTGTTCTGCAGTACCATGCGTATCTGTTGTTTAATGTCTTCGAATTTAGGTGGGGTGCGCTTGCGTGTATCTTCCAGTTTGATTACATGCCAGCCGAACTGGGTCTTGACCGGTTTTTTGGTATAACTGCCTTTTTTCATTTGTGCGACAGCCTGGGAAAAAGGTGGAACCATTTGAGAAGGGCTGAACCAGCCCAGATCACCGCCATCTTTTGCCGAAGGTCCGGTGGATTTTTTCTTCGCCAGATCTTCAAATTTTGATCCACTATCGAGTTCGGCGATCACGGTTTTAGCGTCTTCCTCGGTCTTCAGCAGTATATGACGGGCCTTGTATTCAGATAGTTTTGCGCCGGCTATACGCTTGTCATATTCTTTTCTGAGATCTTTATCCGTGATCGAATTGTCTTTGGATAATTTGTTGATCAGTCCCTGGATCATGGCATCGACCTTGAGTTGTTCAAGCTGAAAGGCCACGGTTTCATCATTTTCAACTTTTTCCTTAAGCGCAGCCTGATGTAGCAGTTCACGGTTGACGAGCTCATTGATGATGGCCTCACGATTAACGCCGCCCTGACCTTGATGATTTTGACCGCGGCGTTGCATAGCCTGCGCAAGATAGTAATCGTAGCTTTTCTGGCTGATGGGTTTGCCATTTACCGTGGCCACCGCCTGACCTGCTGCGGCCCAGGTCGGGGCAGCCGCCAGCATTATTCCGGCAACGAGTAAACCTGTGAGTGTTTTGTTCATGTTAACGATATCCTTGTGGTAGTTTGAAAATAGATTTGAGTGAGTTAAAGGCTCAGGGCAGGACTTTGTTAAAAGGTTTGACGCTAACGCTGGCATAAACGCCGGCTTCAAGATAGGGATCGAGATCGGCCCAGTCTTGTGCGTCTTCCAGTGAATCAAACTCTGCGACTACCAGCGAGCCGGTGAAACCGGCCGGACCGGGGTCCGGGCTGTCGATGGCCGGGTGCGGTCCGGCTATCAGCAGGCGGCCTTCGTCCTGTAAGGCCTGCAGACGTTGCAGGTGCGCCGGGCGGGTGGCTTTGCGTTTTTCCAGTGAGTTTTCTGTATCCTGTGAAATAATGGCATACCACATGTCAGCTTCCCTGTTCCTGTTCGGCTTCATTCATAGCAGTGGATTCAGTGTCCTTAACGTGCCGGGCAAGATAAAACGCCTGTCCAATCACAAACAGGATGGTCAGTCCCATCATGCCGAAGAGCTTGAAATTGACCCATTGTTCCTCGGCCTCCCTGGCCGTCTGACACAGGCTTAGCAACTGACCACTGAACTGTGTTGCGCAATTTTCGATTTCCACAGGTGCGTTAGCAGCGGCGGTCAGTGCGGCATCCGCAACAAAATAAAAATTGGCGACATAAAGGTTGGCGAAGCCCATGGCAATGAAGAAAACCACCCAGCTCATATTCAGACGCTGCCAGGCCGGCAGGGGAATTTCGATGGCGTGACTCATCATGCGTTCGACCAGTGTTTTCTTACCAATGAACTGGCTGCCGACAAAGGCCAGGGCAAACATCCAGTTCACCGCAGTGGGTTTCCACATAATGAAGCTTTTGTCCTGCAATATCAGCGTGGCGCCGCCGAGCACGGTGATCAGGGCAAGTGTGACGAGGTGCATGTTTTCAAAACGCCGGTGGCGGAACCAGAAGAAGGCATTCTGGAGCATGGCCGCAGCGATCGCGACGGCCGTGGCCGCATAGATGCCGTAAAGCTTGTAGGCTATGAAAAACAGCAGGATCGGAAAAAAATCAAATAATAACTTCATGCTGGGGCAAGTTTATAATTGTAGGTCAGTTAATGTAAGGTTGGATTATTGGTGGCATTATAATATTTTTCCATTACCGTGCGCACATAATCCGGATAATCGATGGTGTGCATTTGTTGCATGCCTTCGCGGAAGAATTCGGCGGTATCATCCGGGAAGCGCTGCATTATATTTTCAAAGGCCTGCTCCATGATTGCCGGGCGTAGACTGCGGGTGGCGATAATCCCGTAATTAAAGTTCAGCAGCCGCCAGGGACGATGGGGATCGCTCTTGTCCTGATCCGCCTTAATCTCCGGCTTGATGGCGTCGATGATTTCACCCACTACCGAGGTTAGCGTACTCATGGTTTCTGCTTCAGACTGACGGTTGGCATAGTCAGAAACGGCAGTCACCAGAGGTTCAAGTGTGCTGAAATGGCATTGCTGGCGCGCACACCATAGCGCCAGGCCCAGGGTCAGTTCTTCCAGTTCGCCTATAGCATCTTCCAGTTGCAGGTGGACGGCCCAGTGATTGAGTGTGTTAATGACCTGTAAACCCAGGTCGGCCATCAGATCCCGATCGGTCTGCGGGCCTGAATCTGCTGCCGGAGCTGGATATTGCTCGCCCCTATGGATCAGATCGACGAATTTCAGAAACCGGTCGATGTCTGCATCCAGTTGATCCGGTTCATGATTCTGG
>VAPH01043877.1_pt1 | contig 18113 bp, 16 predicted proteins | sample 3393861 | NCBI WGS metagenome assembly VAPH01 (sample SAMN08290439, study PRJNA428436) | hydrothermal vent metagenome | isolation source: Deep-sea hydrothermal vent chimney | place: Atlantic Ocean: South-mid Altantic Ridge | reverse complement strand
GTGCAAAGTTTTTTCCGTTTAAACGGATATCCCAATTCACTAAATTCTTTATGAATTATATTGTAATCGAAATTGACATTATGCGCTACAAAAATACAGTCTTTGGTTATTTCAATCACCTTTTTGGCTATTTCGAAAAACTTTGGCGCTTTCGCCACCATTGCATTGTTGATACCGGTTAATTGGGTTATAGCGAAGGGAATATTACATTCAGGGTTAATCAAAGTATGGTAAGTATCTATTACTTCTTTTCCATCATGAATAAAAATAGCAATCTCGGTAATTTTATTGCCTTGAATTCCCATTCCGGTGGTTTCGATGTCTGTTATTGCAAATTTCATTTATATATGTTGGTTTATATTCATTTTGAATAGTCAATTAACAAAAATATTTATTTTATTCTAGTAATCAATAATATACAGAAAGTAATCTAATCCTATACTTCAATATTTAATTTTCAAATTAATTCATAACTCTTTTCAACGCTTTCAATTCTACTCCCAATTCATTGAACATATTGATAATACTGCTCAATTTCAATTCGTTTTCGTCGTATTCCTGTGTATTGATACTACAAGTAAATTCCCATAATTCTAATACTTCGTCTGCATATACGTAATACGGATCGTATTTTTTATTGTCAGACACCATCTTTAAAGCATTTTTTTCTTCTATTTCGTCATAAACCCTTTTGTATACAATACCATCGTTTAGTGTAAGAACAATATATGTATGCCCGCTTTTCAGGTCACGGATATCTTCAATAAACTTAGCCACGATATAGGAACCGCTCTTTACCGGCAGCATAGAATCTCCTTTTATAGGAAAAGCACGGTGTTTTCCGGTGGGTAAAAAAGGTAACTTTATCTTATCTAAATGCTCAATATATTCCGGATCGGAATAACCCTGTAAATAACCTGCCGATGCCTTTACAGGAATCACTTCGATCAGATCTTCATTTTCTCCATCAACGGTTATCGGGAACAATACACGCTGGTTTCCTATTTCTATAAAGGAAGCATCCTCTGCAGCCGTCAGGTCATTTTTTACCAATACGTCTATGGGTAAATTAAAATAGGAGGAGATACGCATTAAAGTTTCTATAGATGGCTCTGAACGCCCTTCTTCATAAGACCCTATACGTGAGCGGGATATTTCAAGATCATCAGCAAATTGCTCCTGGGTGAGGCCTTTGATCTTTCTTAAATGCCTTAAATTCTTTGTAATATTTTTTGATATATTTTTCATAATACTACAAATATAGGTAATCAATACTCAAAAATGTAGTTAATTTTGTAAAAAAACAAACAGGTTACTCCTACGGAGTTTGGTTAATAAGAAAAAGTATCGTGTTAAAAGCAGTTTGCCTCTCTGAGGCTATTATATGAGAAACATTATAGCTAGTTGAAATAATGCTTTAAAAAACAAGAATAGAGCAGTAATCAGCTCCGTAGAAGCCAACAGTTAGTAGCTTAAGCGAAACAAGAAAGATTAGAACCCCATCGGGGTGACCCGTTTGTTATGATTGTGTAAAAAAACAAACAGATCGCTCCTCTGGAGCTTGGTGCAATTAATAATCTATAAATGATATCGTGTTTTATTCGCGAGACTATAAAAAATTTATTTAACAGGTTTTTATGTATCTAAACACACATACTTATTATAGTTTACGCTACGGCTCTATTAAGCCGGAAACCTTGTTGCAACTGGTAAAGAAGAACGAAGTACAGCGTTTTGCTTTAACCGATATCAACAATACTTCGGCTTGCTTGGAAGTGGTTCGTTTGGCAAAAAAGTACGATATCAAACCCGTTTTAGGGGTAGATTTCAGGAATGGAGCCCGACAGGAGTTTGTAATCCTGGCAAAAAACAACAAGGGATTCTTAAATATCAATAATTATTTGTCGGAACTACTGCACCGGCCTGAGTTTGAAGTACCCGAACAAGCTCCTGTTTTAGAGGATACATTTGTTATTTATCCTTTTAAAAAGCAGGATCGGTTTGCATTACAAAAGCATGAGTTTTTAGGTATTTCTCCTTTTGAGGTGAATCAATTGCTGTTTTCGGCCTGGAAAAAAAAGTTAAATAAATTGGTGGTTTTGCAAACAGTATCTTTCCGGGATAAAAGGGGTTTTAACGCACATCGTTTGTTACGTGCTATAGATAATAATCTATTACTTAGTAAATTACCTTTGGTAGAGCAGGGGAGGGAAGAGCACCAAATGTTAGCCCTAACAAGCCTCGAACAGTATTTTAAAGCCTACCCCCAAATCCTGCAAAACACCAAAAATATTTTAAAGAACTGCAGTATTTCTTTTGATGTTATTAATGCAGTGCCTAAAAATCAAAAAACCTATACAAACAGTGAAGCACTGGATTTTTTATTGTTAAAAAAACTCGCTTATGAAGGCTTGCCTTACCGTTACCAAAAGTTGGGAGAACGCATTTTTGCCCGTTTGGAAAAAGAATTAAAAATTATCAAAGAAAAAGGCTTTGTCTCTTATTTTTTGATCAATTGGAAAATTTTAAAATACGCCCGCAGCAAAGGTTATTACTATGTAGGCAGGGGTAGTGGTGCCAATAGTATTGTTGCCTATTTATTGCGAATTACCGATGTTGATCCTGTTGAGCTAGACTTGTATTTTGAGCGTTTTATCAATCTGTTTCGTAAAAATCCGCCCGATTTTGATATTGATTTTTCCTGGCGTGACCGCGATGATATCACCAATTTTATCTTTAAACAATTTAAACACACCGCCTTAATTTCGGTTTATAATACCTTTAAATACAAGGCTTCGGTTCGTGAATTGGGAAAGGTATTTGGTTTACCCAAATCGGAGATGGATAAATTATCACGGGGTGATTTTGAGGCCAAACAGCTCGATAAACTTTCTAAACTGGTATTGGTATACAGCAAGTTAATACAGGGTTTTCCTAATTATCTGGGGATCCATGCAGGGGGAATTTTAATTTCAGAACGACCTATTCACTATTATACCGCCACCTTTTTCCCCCCGAAAGGGTTTTCCACCACCCAATTTGATATGGTAGTTGCCGAAGATGTTGGTTTGTACAAATTTGACATTTTAAGTCAGCGTGGTTTGGGTAAAATCCGCGAAGCTGTTGATATTGTCAGATACAATAAACCCAAGGATCCTTTTATCGATATACACGATATCAAACGCTTTAAGGAAGATGCAAAAATCAAGAACATCCTCAAAAATGCCAAAGCCATCGGGTGTTTTTATGTAGAATCTCCTGCCATGCGCATGCTGTTAAAAAAATTACAGGTAGATAATTATTTGGGCTTGGTAGCTGCCAGCTCGGTGATCAGGCCCGGGGTAGCAAAATCGGGGATGATGCGGGAATATATTTTACGATACCGGAATCCCAAAAGGAGAAAAGATGCACATCCTATTTTACTGGATATCATGCCCGAAACCTATGGCGTAATGGTATATCAGGAAGATGTGATAAAAGTGGCGCATTATTTTGGGGGCTTAACACTCGGTGAGGCCGATATGCTACGCCGCGGTATGTCAGGAAAATTCAGGTCGAGGGAAGAATTTTTAAAGGTAAAAGATCAATTCTTTAGCAATTGTGAGCAAAAAGGACATAATCCTAAGCTTACCGGTGAAATTTGGCGACAAATCGAGAGTTTCGCAGGCTATGCCTTTGCAAAAGGGCATTCGGCATCTTATGCGGTAGAAAGCTATCAAAGTCTGTTCTTAAAAGCCTACTACCCCCTGGAATATATGGTGGCAACGCTTAATAATTCGGGCGGTTTTTACCGACCCGAGCTCTATGTACACGAAGCGCGTATGCACGGTGGTATTATTTATGCACCACATATCAATAAATCGTACAGCGAAACCCGTATAGAAGGCAAGATCATTTATTTGGGCTTTGCTGTACTACGTGATTTTGAGAGTAATACAGCAAAAAAAATTGTGGCAGAGCGCTGTAAGAAGGGTCCTTTTTTGAATCTGGATGATTTTATTGACAGGGTAGCTATCTCTTTAGAGCAAATATCTATTCTGATAAAAGTAAATGCTTTTCAGCTATTTAATAAAAACAAACGGGAATTGCTTTGGGAAGCTTATATGAAAGTACATAAAGTGGTTTTGGAAGAACGTATCGATACTTTGTTCCAAACGGAAAGAATAAGCTATAAAACCCCTGAATTGCTGAGCTCTGATTTAGAAGATGCCTTTGATGAAATGGAATATATCGGTTATGCTTTGTGCTCTCCGTTTAATTTACTGACAAAACCCCTGAAGGAACGTATTTTTGCTGATGATCTGCTGAATTACGTACAGCAAACCGTTACCGTTTACGCTTATTATGTAACAACAAAACGCACCATGACCTCTAGAGCAGAACTGATGTATTTCGGTACTTTTTTAGATAGAAAAGGAGATTTTATCGATACCGTTCACTTTCCGCCAGTAGCGAAAAAATTCCTCTTTAAGGGAAGAGGAATATACCAGTTAACAGGAAAAGTGGTGGCAGAATTTGATTGTGTATCGATAGAGGTGAGTTATATGGAAAAACTGGCTATCGTTCAGGATCCGAGATATGCGGAAGGGGTTAATGAGATAATTTGATAATTTGATAATGTGATAATTTGATAATGAGGTGATTAGCCAATGGTAGAATGGAATAAATGAAAAAACATCAATATCTAAGCTTATGATGCGCTTTTTATTATACTTAAGATAAAGGTATATAAAAATGTGTAAATCAAAAGTATACAATAATTTTATAAAATTAAATAGTGCATATAGTGATTTTAGAAGTGGAGAATAATTAATGAGATAATGATAGAATGATAGAATAAGAATATCTACGCGATCAACGTGAAAGAATAAGTTAATTAAAATTATAAAAACCAGAGTAGATCAAACCATAATAAAAATTAAAGCATTAAATCATTGAATAATTTAGAACGTTCGATAGTACATATGGATCTGGATACATTTTTTGTATCCTGCGAGCGGTTGATAGATAGTAAATTAAATAATCGCCCGGTATTGATCGGTGGGACTTCCGATAGAGGTGTAGTGGCATCTTGCAGTTATGAAGCCCGTAAATACGGTATTCATTCGGCGATGCCCATGCGACTCGCCAGGCAATTATGTCCGGATGCAATAATTTTACGTGGTAATTCGGGTATTTATACTAAATATTCTACTCTGGTGACCGATGTGATCAAAGATGCTGTTCCGCTATACGAAAAATCGTCTATTGATGAGTTTTATATCGATCTAACGGGAATGGACAAGTTCTTTGGTTGTTATGACCTGGCAAAAGAACTCAGGCACAAGATCATAAAAGAAACCGGATTGCCCATTTCTTTTGGCTTATCGGTAAATAAAACGGTATCAAAGATCGCTACAGGTGAGGCCAAGCCCAACAACCAGATCAGAATCAACAGTGGTACAGAAAAGCCATTTTTAGCGCCTTTGTCTGTTCGAAAGATCCCTATGGTGGGTGAAAAAACATACCATACACTTTGTGACCTGGGCATTAAAAGGATCAAAACGGTACAAGAAATGCCGGTGGGGATGATGGCTAAGGTTTTTGGGAAAAGTGGTACAAGCATCTGGAAAAAAGCCAATGGCATAGATAATAGTCAGGTTATAAAGTACCAAGAGCGAAAATCTATTTCTACCGAACGTACTTTTGATAAAGATACTACCGATATTCAAAAATTGCACAGTATTATTGTGGCTATGGCCGAAAATCTGGCCTATCAATTGCGTCGCAGCAATAAATTAACGGCTTGTATTACCTTTAAGATCAGGTATTCGGATTTTCAAACCTATACCAAGCAAAAACACATCCCGTACAGCGCTTCTGATCACAGCATTTTACCAATTGTGCTGGATTTGTATAAAACCCTGTATCAAAGACGTTTATTGGTGCGTTTGATCGGTGTAAGGTTTAGTCACCTAGTTTCGGGCGGACACCAGATCAATTTATTTGAAGACAATGATAAGATCATGAATTTATATCAGGCTATGGATAGAATACGCAACCGCTATGGAGACAGGGCGGTTTTAAAAGCCGTAGGAATGGGAGTGAAGACCATTAGCAGAATGAATCCGTTTAATGGCGAACCGGCGCCGTTGTTACCGAATAGGAGAAAGTGAATTATGAATTATGAGCCCGCCTGCCGGCGTGGCAGGTTATTAATTATGAATTGCGTTTCTGAAATGGGTAGACTCCTTTAAATAGAGTTTCTTTAGATAATATATTATTACTTAATAAGCTTATATATAAATAGATATGATATTCTATTTAATTTTATTGTTCAATACTATTAAATTCAAATTAAGCAACTTAAAGTCCTTAAAAATATATAATTTTCTTTTCTTTTCTTTTCTTTTTTCGGATGAAAAAAGAAACAAAAAAATCTTTTCCTGTCCGAGGTGATTACTGCGCACCGTTCACTCTCATGCCTTCATGCTCTTTCCGTCAACTGACGGACGCAATTCCGGCCTTTCGTTCACTATCACTGACGGACAGGCCCTAAGCCATAATTTTTATACATTTAAAGAATTCATAACTCATAACTCTTCTTCACATAGACTTTTAAATAAACAAGTACAAATATCGAAAGCAGACCACCAATAGCAAAACCAATAAACAGTGGTAGGGCAGTATCTACAACAAATTTACCGATATAGGTACTAATTGGTACAGCCATCATGGTAGATATAAATCCGGTTATAGCCGAGGCAATTCCCGCAATATGGCCAACAGGTTCCATAGCAAGGGCTCTTAAATTCCCGAAAAGGAAACCCAGAGCAAAAAATTGTAAACCAAAGAAGATGAGTAAGACCACAACATTGGGATTTATTGTATTATAAAATAGTGCTATATACACTATTGATATAAGGAAAAATGCCACCAATGCCAGGGTAATTAATTTTTCCATACCGTATTTTAATACCAATGTCCCGTTTAAAAAGGTTGCTGTACCAACCGATATAGCCAAACCAGCGAAAATTATAGGAAACTGTTCGGTTAGATTGTACTGCAATTGAAATATTTGCTGGGCAGTACTCAGATAAACCATAAATGAACCGGTAACAAACCCCGAAATAATGGTAAAACCAATCGTTCTTTTGAATTTGATGAGTTCCTTAAAACCATCGGCAAAAATAGAGGAAGAGAACCTGATTCGTTTTGATTCCGGCAGGGTTTCGGGCTGTCGGACCCAAAACCACAGTGAAACTATTACGCTGAATATCAATTGGATATAAAATATTGCCTGCCAGTTATAATGATCTAAAACAAATTTACCCAAGGCAGGGGCAATGATCGGTACTAAAATAAAGACTACAGTAATAAACGACATGATCCTTGCCATATAATCGCCGCTATAAGAATCGCGAACCATGGCAACACTGATGGTTCGGGGTGCTGAAAGGCCGATTCCCTGTAAAATTCTACCGATGATCATCATTTCCAGGCTTTTGGCATAAATACTTATAAAACTCGCCATGATAAAAACTGCAAATCCCATAAAAACTACGGGTTTCCTACCCAAACTATCGGAAATAGGACCAAAAAGTAGCTGACCAAGACCAAGACCCAAAAAGATCATGGTAATGAGCAATTGATTGTCTGTTACTTGTTGAATACCGATGTCAAGCCCGATTTGATCTAAAGCCGGCAGCAAAGCATCAATTGACAATGCAACGATCGACATCAGGGAAGCCATTAAGGCTACAAATTCGAATTGAGATAATCTGCTTTTAAACATCGGGCAAAAATACAGTTTAGATTTTGTATTTTGTTGCATTAAAAAAAATAATATGGAATTAGACGTTTTAGAAAAGACAATTGGAGGAATTGATATCTATTTATTAGATCAAATTTTAAAAAACAGGTATTCGAATAACGATATTATTTTTGATGCGGGTTGTGGTAGTGGTAGGAATTTAAAATGGTTTTATAAAAACGGTTTTACTATTTATGGCATTGATAATAATAGCAAGGTGATTGATGTTGTTAAAAATAAGTTTAACATACAAAAAGAGCATTTTTCGGTACAAAGCCTGGATGCATTAGATTTTAAGAATGCAAAATTTGATCATATTATTAGTAATGCCGTTTTGCATTTTGCCCAAAACAGATCGCATTTTATAAATATGTTTTCTGAATTGATACGTGTTGTTAAAACCGGAGGAAGTATTTTTATTAGAATGGCTACCATTAAAGGAATTGAAGAACAGGTTACTTTAATATCTAATGGAATTTATAAACTACCGGACAATACGAATCGTTTTTTACTGACAGAAAATTTATTAAATGAAATTCAAAATAATTTTAATTTACAATTGGTAGAACCTTTTAAGTATATTTATATTGAAAATAAGGGATCTATGGCAACTTTAGTATTTAAAAAACAATAAGCGAGGGTAGGTATATTAAATACTCTATTTAACATAATAATAATTATAGAACATTTTGAGTAATTTCAGTATAGCCGTATTCACGGCTATTTTACATAATATCAGATATAATGCCTTTAGGCTTATATCGGCAGATATTATGTTAAAGGAAATTACAGCTCTAAATCTAAATTATTACTTTAAAAACCTTATAGAACAAATACAGTAATTTCCGTATAGCGCTGCAAAGCGATATTTACACATAATATCAGATATGACTTCCATCTGCGTTAGCTGATGGATCATATCGTCAGATATTATGCCTGCCAGTCCACTGACTGGTTAAAGGGAATTACGGCTCAAAAAACGCAATCGTAATATTATTTATAATTTTATATGAGGTGTAAAATATTCCAGAAACAGTTTTCTATCATATCAATATTCAGTACTCGGATCATCCCATCGTACCAATATAGACAACTTATTATTTTCCATTTTTGTTTTAGAATAAAGGGCTGACATTGTTTTTAATAAATAATTTTTACACCTTTATCATTTTCAAACTAAAATTAAAAACATAACCATTGAAAACCAGCAGGCATTGTTCCAGCAGCGCAATGAGCTGCAATGTAATCACCAACTGCAACACCAGCAACAATAGCCAACAATATAATTAATAAGGGTATCGCAAGAAAAATAATTGGTTTAACCAAAGGCCATTGAGCATGCCAAGGAGTAGATTTTTTGTAGGATCTAATTGCTTCTTCAAGTTCGGGTGAAAGTTTCATAATGTATTGTTATTTAAATTATTATTCCTTAAATATAATCAATTAATAAACTTGATTTCATTAAATTTAATAAAAGAAACTTTTCAGATTAAATTTTTTTAAGAAACTGTAGTATAAACTTTCGCTTTTATTAGCCAAAGCTTAAGTTACATAACGCAGTCCATTATAGAACAAATACAGTAATTTCCCGTATAACGCTTGTAAAGTATAAATAAGAACATTTAACATAATTTAAGTTACGGTTTAAATTTATTAGTCTCCTAATTATTAAAAATCAACAAAATCGTATCATAAACTTGTAAACATTTATTAATTTTAATGCACATTTAATTCTAAAATAAAAAACCATGAATAATTCCCTAATCCAATCCATGTTAAAACTGTTAGTTATCACCCTTTTTTTAGGAGGCACATTGAACAGCTTCGCTCAAGAAAAATTTGGTGGTTTAGCACTGTATACCGTTCGAGATGATATGAAAAAGGATGCTAAAGCTACCTTACAGGCGGTTGCTGATGCCGGTTATAAAAATATAGAGGCCGCAGGTTATAAGGATGGTAAATATTATAATATGTCGCCCGAATATTTTAAAAAATATCTAAAACAGTTGGGATTAGTGCCAATTAGCACACATCAATCAAGCATAACGCTGGATAATGCGGATGTTATGTTCACCGATGCAAAAGCAGCCGGTTTTACCTATTTTGTAGTACCGGTACCTCCAATGGGGCTTTTTAAATATTTTAAAGAATCACAAACTATGGGAATGACCGGAGGTGCGGCTAATCTGGCAGAAATATTGAATACGCTAGGCGAAAAATGTAAAAAAGCCGGATTAAAATTATTGTACCACAACCACGATTTTGAATATAAAAAAGATAAAGAAGGAATTGTTCCTATAGACTATTTACTGGAAAATACCAACCCTGACTATGTGAACTTTCAAATGGATCTGTTTTGGGTAACTAAAGCCGGCGCTGATCCTATAGCCTATTTTAATAAATACCCGGGGCGATTTAAAATGTGGCATGTTAAAGATATGGATGATCAGGGTAAATTTACCACTGTTGGAAACGGACACATCGATTTTTCAACGATTCTTGCAAACAAAGAACTATCGGGTATGGAATATTATATGGTAGAGCAAGACAAAACCTTTAAAATGACACCTCTTGAGGCTATTATAGTAAGCCATAAAGGCTTAGATAAAATCGGTTTTAAATAAATTTTTGGCACTACCCCATTTTGTAACTTATTCAATTATGACTTTAATATATCAATCATAAACTACTCTATATTAATTGTTTCTCCATCATCCGGAATATATACTTTATTATGCAAGCTATTCTTTTCTAGTAAATTTTTTAACTGTTCTCTTGTAGTCGGACAATGATTAAGAGATTCCATATGATTGGCATATACTTTTTTAGGTGATCTATTAACGAATTTCACTATATCCTTTAAATTCATAAATAAAGGTTTTCCGATGTCCAGTTGTGCCGTACCTGATGCCAGTACGGTTAAGTCGGGTTTAAATTCAGTTAATACTTTTTCAACGGCATCTGTATAAATAGTATCTGAACTTATATAAATTGAAGGTGCATCCCGTAATTTTAAATAAAAACCCATAACGTTTCCCATAGTGGCAGCCACAAAACCATAGCCGTGTTTGGCCGGTACACCCATAATGGTACCATCTAAATGACACTCTTTTTGCCAATATTTTAAACTATTGGTAATATGCAGTCCATCCTTTTTTAAAATTTCAGCATCTTTTATACTGCAAATAACAGGTATGTTGTTTTTTATTAAAAATTGTTTTCCTGTACTGTCTAAATGATCAGCATGCAGGTGGCTAATCAAACATTGGGTAACTTTCTCTAAAACAGATTGGTAATTTTCAGGGAGCTCTACTGTCGGGTTTCTCCTTGCCTTAAAACGAATATAAGTAAAAGCGGGTATAGAACCCATCTCTCCCAACATGGGATCAACCAATATGTACCTATCCCCTGCTTCTATTACAAAGGTGGCATTACGTATATGATGTATTTTTATATTAATTTGCATGTGTAATATATTTTAAATAAAAAAAAAAAAGCACAAAGCTTAAAGATTCTTGTTTCTATTTATTAATATATTGGTATTTAAAATTTATATTTGATGTGCTATCCTCATTATAAGCAAAAAAAACATGAATCGCAGAGCTAACCATTTTCCGGAAGTCAGAGAAATTCAAAACTTTATAGATACGCATTCCATTGTAACCGGCTGGAGCAGAGCCAGTATAGTAGATATAAACCTGGTTCCGATGGAATTAAAAATAGGTGCTCAAACTTATACTATTCATGTGATGGATGAATACAATGATTTGAATTATTACAACCCATTATTAAATTTTGTTCTGGTATTTAGAGAACTGGAATTAATAAATGATAGTTCCAATTATACGGATTGGTGCAGGCAACAAGGAATAAACGCAAATAATGATTCGTTAAGAAGCTACTATATTGATGTTGCCGTAACAATTCCCGAAATAAGTAATTATTTTTCGAATAAGGAAATCACTTCGTTTATAGTAGATCTGGATTTTCAACTCAATTCGGGTGCTGTACAATACCTGAGAATATAAAAGGGTAGAAATACATATTTGATCATTGCAATTGATGAAGATCCTATAAAATTTAAAAAGTTCTACCAGGGTTTGGAAGATGTTATTGGCGAAACAGATATAAAATTGGTGAGCTTAAAAATAATCAGAGGCGATGAAACGATAGAAACAGTAGTTTACTTAAAATAGTTTTAATCTTCATTCAGAATATGAATTAAAAGGGGCTGAATAATTTCAGCCCCTTTTAGTTAAATTACAATCAATAGCATCCATTATGAAATATGGATAGTTTTTGCAGGCTTTTGTTTAGCCTCTTCTTTTTTAGGAAGATGAATACTCAAAACACCATCAGTGTATTTTGCTTTGATCTTATTATCATCTACAGATTCGGGTAAAGAAAAAATTCTTTTGAAAGAAGAGTAGCCGTACTCTTTGCGAGTAAAATGTTCTTCTTTAGTCTCATTTTCTTCCTCTATTTCAGTAGAGATAGATAATGACCCGTTATTAATATCAATATGGAAATCTGATTTTTTTAAACCAGGAGCAGCCATTTCAACAAAATATGCATCGGATGTTTCTTTGATATTAACTTTTGGTAGTGTCATACCATTGTTAAAGCTTGAATTGAATACGGATGGTAGATCACTGTTAAATAAATCATCTATCCAACTAGACCATGCTGGAAAGTTTAGATTAGAGTTAACTTTTGCTAAACTTCCTCTTTTAGGAACATTAATTAAAGTGCTCATAATAACAAAGTTTTAAAATTAAACAATAAATCAAAATAAAATTCAAAAAATTACCTTCAAATTAAATGCCAAACTAAAAATTGTTTTTTGAAAATATCATATTTTTTTAATCAAGTCGGGCTTATTAAAATGTAAGACAAAATGACATTTTTTTTATAAAATCTAAATGCCAATATGTCTTTTTTTTAACATCATATTAAGAAAAATATGACAATTTTTATTCTTTGTTTTAATTTATGAATTTAATGTTGTTTGGTATTTTATTTGCTGGATACTTGTATCAAAATTAATTGAAATGGATATTTTTTATTGGGGTTAAATAAAGTTAAATATAAAATTTAATTAAAATGAAAATTAGAAATTTATTACTAGCGGTGGTGCTTGCCCTTTTTGTTAGTTCGTGTAAAGGACAAGAACAAAAGACAATAGTCAAAAAGGAAACAGATGAAAGTTTTACTTATAATAATAAGCCAAAAGGAAGCTGGAAAGTGAATAAAGAATTTGATGATAATGGAAACATAATTCGTTATGATTCTATCTACTCATGGACGACAACAGATAAAAATAATGATAAGAGCATTCGTGAAATGGAAAACTTAATGCAATCTTATCGTTCTTTGATCGATAGACGTTTTTTAGAGCTGGAAAATGATGAAGATTTACACAACTTTTTTCTTAAAGATTCTATATTTCCTAAAAACTATAATAGTCGTGATTTATTTGGGTTTAATAGTCAGGATTTATTTGGGAGAAATCTAAATCAAAATTTTATGCAAATGGATTCTATCCAAATGGGTATGGAGAAAATCAGATCAGAAATGCTGAGTGATATATTCCCTAAAAGTTCCAAGGAATAATTTCACAAAACCTTTGAATAGAGTTATTCAAAGGTTTTTTAATGCAATATTTAATTTTCGGTTTTGCTCAACTGTATACTTGCTTTCAAATAATTGTTTTGTAATTTCCTAATTGTTATATGTATTTACAATAAAAAATGTTGTTTATGAACAGATAAAAGATCTGTGGGCTTAAAAATAATAAGGAGCAATCAAAAAATGGAAGCGGTTGTTCATTTAAAATAATATATGGCGGCAAACAGATAATTTCACGGCAATATTATACATCATTTTATATTATAAACCATTTTCATAGCATATATCCCGATAATAAGGTAACAAAAGCGTAAAACCATTAAAATAAATAAGATACTTCTACCTTTATTTTCTTGATTAAATAATTTTGCAACTAACTTTCCATCCAAAACTTATATTTTTAAGTGGATTATTTATCTATAAAAATTGCTTCAACTAAGTTGCTAAAATTTTTATCGAAGCTCAATACCCTACCTTGGGTATTTTTTAAATGTAAATATTTTATTTTTAGGATTTTGTTATTTTATGCTAAACAATTAGCTGCTATCACCATCCCTTCCCTCCTATTAAATACGTAACTCCTGAAGATTTAAACTTTAAGTTTGTCAAATGTTTTCTTCAGAATTTTAATCTTTTCCAACAAGTCTTTGTCAGTGTCAGACAGGTCTTCTCCTAATTCCTTAATCAGCTCCATAGCTTCTTTTACCTGATTAATTTTTTCGATAATATTTTCAAGTTTTATTTTACTGGCACTTTTATTTGCTTCTTCTGTAATATTCTTTATAAGTTTATTTGCTTTAGCAAGGATATCTGCTGTTTTTGAAATACTTGCCAATGCTTTTTCCATCCCAAACTCACTCATGTCATTAAGAGCCTGTCGGGCTATTTCATCGAGGTATTCTACTTTCTGTGGCGACTTTTTGATAAACAAAATCAACTTGTCTCTGGCCTCTGTTCTAGCGTCAAAATCTTCGTCTTTTATAGCTTTTGTTGCATCGGCAATAAATCCTTTTAAAAGGTCGGTCCATTCTTGTATAGTATGATTCATAATTATTTACTGTTTATGTATTGATCGTATGTATCTTTTATTTCCGTAGAAATACTTAATATATTTTCAAATGAAATTTTTTGTTTTTTATCAAAGAAATTACGCATTTCACTATGCTTATTTTGCCAGATCTGTACTGCTTTTATCGATTTTTCGATAAGTCGGCTATTTGTTTTGGCCAGATCCCTGATCTTTATTTCCCTCTGATTGAACGCTTCGATAATTTTATCATACTTTTCAATTTCTTTTCGTATGAATGACAATTCATTTTGCAGAGTTTTAAGTCTGTATTCTATGTTGATACTACTAATTACTTTAGTATTAATATCATACCTTGAAAACAATATAGTTTTGGATGAAACCATACCCGGATACTTACCGAGAAGTTTTTTTCTTATCAAGGGTTTTGTTTTTTTGTTTAGTTCGTTTATTTTTTCAATTTTTTCAGATGGACTGAGATCCGAATTATTTACTATACGATCTATTTCCAAAGACAGGTCGATCAAATTAAGTTTATCGCGTGATAGTGCATCTTCTAATATAAAAGCTACTAGAGATTCAGGATCTCCAGATTCATAGTTATTGATCAGTGTAATTTTTTTGATGTTTTTTAATTCCTTTTTTACTAAGGAATTGTAATAATTGTTATAGGCGTCTTCTTTTTTATTAAAATGTTGTGTCAGCAAAATAGTCTCGGCTGCAAAATTTAAATTCCATAGAGCCCGGAGGTTTTTTATGAGTTCTCCGGCAATGACCTGAATGGTTGTATCGGCCGGGTAAATGACTTGTTTGAGGGTATTGGCCGATCGTATTTCGGCTATTTTACCATAAACAAATTTCCCGATTTCTGTAGCTCCCACTGAAATCGGGGCAATTCCAACTACCCCCGCCAGATCGTTTAATGAGTTTGCCAGGTTGTTAAATGACTCCTTGCCATTTTTCCCTGATTTGCTTATACTACTCAAAGCATCCGAATAATCTACCATTGCACCCAAGGTTTGATCTACTACCTTCCATTTCTTCTTAATTTCTTTGGGATAGTCCTTTTTATCGATTTTTATACTTTCAAAAATATCTTGCTCAATCTCTTGTTTTTCATAACTTTCAGTTAATAAATCCAATGTTTCACGTGCACTATTTTTTATAGCTTCTGCCATTTTCGATGTAGCTTCAGAAAATTTACTTACGTCGGGTACCGGGCAGGCTGTACAAAGAAAAGTAAGTGCTGTAAACAGTAAAATTCTCTTGATCATAATTATTATTTTTTAATGTGGGCTACAATTTGTAGTAAAAATTAAATAAAAATTTCTTGAAACCAACTATCCCCGAGGCAGAGCCTCGAGGAATTCTTTTCGATTAAACCTATTTTCTTATCGGACACCACTCCCAACAATTGGTATTTTTAGTTTTAAATTCCGGATTATTGATAAGCGAATAGTTAATTATTAAAGTTATTTAATATAAGGTTGGTAGTTTTTATACCAAATCAAACGCATAGCTGTACATCATTAAATGTGTGAATGATTTTATTTTCAATTTGCTGTTTATATTTTTTCGGTGTTGTTCTACCGTAAACCTGCTTATAAAAAGTTGCTCTGCGATTTCCGGATTGTTGTATCCATATGCCAATAACTGAATGACCTCTTTTTCTCTGTGGGTAAGACTTTGAAAATTCTTTACATTTTTATTAACAAATTCGATTTCTTTTTGGATACGAATTAATTTATGTAAAAGACAATGTCTCAGAAATACAGATTGGTCTTTTTTTTGGATCTCCGCATTTTTGATGTCAAAATCGAACGAATTGTACTTTTCATTATTAATCTTGCTAATACGTTTTGATGAGTCAAAGGCTATACCATAATCTGTCAACAAAGTTTTTTGCATTTCCAGAACTAGTTTTTTCAACTTAACAGGATCCAGAACAAAATTTTGATGCCTGGAATTATTACTACTATGTTCTAAAATTTTTAGTTTCACCTGTAATTAATAAAAGTTTCAAATCCACCATAATCAATCACCATTATACAATGGCAATTTATTTTTATTGGAGTATCCTGAGTACTTCGAATTTGGTTAATTTATTATTAGAGGTCAATTGGATTGTCTTTTTTAAGGGGAGTTAAGTACCTTTTTTTTCATGAACAAGGTAATTAAAAAAATCCGGTAACAGATGAGGATTTAACCTATAAAAAGTATGGTTTTCCCTTACTTATTAATGGTAGATAAAAGGAAAATCTCGTACTGTATTACAGTACATTTACAGTAATTTCGGCTCTATCAATTGAAGGGTTTACATAATATCAATATTTTTAATCCGGCGAGAAGTATTATTTCAATGGAGCTTGGAGTAATCAGTTTCAGAAATCCTGTTTCTGATACTTTTTAACATTTTACTGTAATTTTTAAGGTGAATTTCGTACTCTTCTTTGCTAAGAATTGCTTTGATCTCTCCTTCCTGTTTTAATAGCAATTCGTCTAATTTTTGTAAAATTTCCTCTTTTGAATTCCCCATGTCTTTATCATCCAGACGGCCCATTTTTACGAGATAGAATATAAGGATGTTGTTGTATTCTTCTTCTTTGGCTTCTGATAAGTTCATTAGTTTTACCTTTTCATTAAACCAAATTTGCAGGTTATCCCTTTCTTTAACCGTAAATATTTGAACCTTATTTTTTTCGTATTCCAGTTGCTTTTGTGTAAGACTTTGTGCATTTGAATTTAAGAATGAAGCAAGAAAGAAGCTGATAAATAAGAATATGCATTTTGTTTTCATTTAGATCTAAATTTTCTTAACACGAACAGCATTCATGCCTTTCATGCCCCTTTCCAGTTCGAAGGAAACCTTGTCATTTTCGACAATCTCGTCTATTATACCACTAACATGGGTAAAATATTTTTCCTGGTTTTCTGAATCGATTATAAATCCAAATCCTTTGGAAGAATCAAAGAATGATACCTTTCCATTTCTAATAGGATCTAATTCTTCTTTGTCACTTGCCAGTTTTTTAGGAATACCTATTTCAATATCTTCAGCATCGATCTTTATTTTCATCGAAGGGTCAGGAGGGGTATCTGTTAGATTTCCTAAATGATCAACATAGGCAAATTCAATACCCTTTTTACCACTTTCTTTTGCTGCAGCTCTACGAGCTTCCATTTTCTTTTTTTTATCTTCACGTTTTTTTAAACGTTTTTTCTCTTTTTCTGACTTATTAAAGGTTTGTTGGGATTTTGCCATTTGGTTTTTTTAATTAAAATATGAGATTATAGTCTAAAAAGAAATTAAAAACATTGTGCATGTTTGTAAAAAATAAATAACTGTTTAATCTATATATTTATCCAAAGATATTATAACTGGCAGTCATTACCATCTCTTTTAGCTGTTACAAATATAAGATTTTTATTTTAAGATTATCTAAAAAAATTAAATCCATACACTAAAATGTATTATCAAATACGATATGAGAAGAACAAAAGATTTAAAACAACGATTGTTAATTTTATATAAACTTACTTTTTAGTATTTTTATCACACAAACCTAACATTCATGGAAATTAAAAACACAACCTGTAGAAATTGCGATAAAGAATTTAACGAAGATTTTGAGTTTTGTCCACATTGCGGCCAAAAGGCAAAAGACT
>VAPH01053744.1_pt1 | contig 18131 bp, 9 predicted proteins | sample 3393861 | NCBI WGS metagenome assembly VAPH01 (sample SAMN08290439, study PRJNA428436) | hydrothermal vent metagenome | isolation source: Deep-sea hydrothermal vent chimney | place: Atlantic Ocean: South-mid Altantic Ridge | reverse complement strand
GGCTGTCGGCGAGGCCATGGAAAAAGCAGTGATCAGTCATCTGATGACCGATGTCCCTTACGGCGTTCTGCTTTCCGGGGGGCTGGACTCATCCATTATCGCTGCATTGACGCAGAAACACGCAGGCATGCGGGTGGAAGACAAGGAGCGCAGCCCGGCCTGGTGGCCGCGGCTGCATTCATTCGCCGTCGGACTCGAAGGCTCGCCCGACCTGGCTGCGGCAGAAAAAGTTGCAGCCCATATCGGTACGGTACACCACGGCTTTACGTTTACGCTCCAGGAAGGGCTGGACGCATTGGACGAAGTGATCTACCACCTTGAAACCTACGATGTGACGACCATACGCGCGGCCACGCCGATGTATCTGCTGGCACGAAAAATTCACGCCATGGGCATCAAGATGGTGTTGTCTGGCGAGGGTGCTGATGAAGTATTTGGTGGCTACCTGTACTTTCACAAGGCACCTGATGCACGCGCTTTCCATGAAGAAACGGTGCGTAAGCTATCCCGCCTGCACAGCTATGATTGCCTGCGTGCCAACAAGGCCATGGCTGCCTGGGGGGTAGAGGCCCGCGTGCCGTTCCTGGATCGTGAGTTCCTGGATGTGGCCATGTCGCTGAACCCGCAAGACAAAATGATTACCGCAGGCAAGATGGAAAAACAGATACTGCGCGAAGCTTTCAGTGACCTGTTGCCAGAGGAAATTGTCTGGCGGCAAAAAGAACAGTTTTCCGACGGTGTGGGTTATAGCTGGATAGACGGCATACGTGACCATGCAAAGGGCGAAGTCAGTACGCAGCAATTGCGCCACGCAGCCAAGCGGTTCCCGTTCAACACACCGGCAACGGAAGAGGCCTACCTGTTCCGGCGTTTATTTGAAAACCACTATCCGCAGGCCAGTGCCGCCGAGTGCGTACCAGGGGGGCCGTCGGTTGCCTGCAGTACGCCGGAAGCGGTTTTATGGGATGCCAGCCTGCAGGAACTGGATGACCCGTCCGGCCGCGCGGTTCGTTCGGTCCACCAGGAAGCGTATTGATGCACAGAATAACAAAAACACAGGTGAATTCCCGGAGTAGCCACGCATGTTGATTCAGAAATTTGGAGGCTCCTCACTGGCGAGCGTGAAAGGGTTTCTCGCTGCAGCCGATATCATCAGTGACGTGGCGCGGGATGAAAAGGTTATCGTGGTGCTGTCAGCCGTTTACGGAATCACAGACCTGTTGGAAAAGGCGATCACATCAGCAGTCAGCGGTGAGGATTTCAGGCGCGTGCTCGATGGCGCCGAAGGCAAGCAGCAGGAAATCCTGGACGAAATGCAGGTGGCAGGTTTTGACTGTCCCACTGCAGCAGCTTTTCTGCAGCAGCAGCAAAAACGCCTGGGGTCACTTTTGGAAGGTGCGGCATTGCTTGAGCAGTGTCCCGCTCAGGCACGTGCCGAGATCCTGTCGGCCGGCGAAGGGTTTAGCAGTCGTCTGATGAGCGACCTGTTGCAGGCCCAGGGGCATGCTGCCCGCTGGTCGGATACCGACGTATTGCCGCCAGCCAATGACAGCTACAGCGACAGCCTGGTGGATATTGAGGCTGCAGCACCACTGCTGCAACAGGCATTGAGCGGCGAGCACAGCATTCTGGTCCTGCCGGGCTTTTATGGTCGCAATGCCGACGACAGACCGCAACTGATGGGTCGCAACGGCTCGGACTACTCCGCTTCCGCAGTGGCCGCAGCACTTGCAGCACGCAGCCTGCAGATATGGAAGGATGTAGATGGTTTCTTTACCGCCGACCCGCGCATCGTAGCCAGTGCAAAATGTCTGGAAGAGGCCAGCTATGAAGAGGCCATGGAGCTGTCATTTTTTGGTGCCAGGGTCATCAGCGCCAAAGCTTTGACACCGTTAATGAGCGCCGGCATTCCCTGTGAGATCAAAAACACCTACCATCCCGATCTCGCCGGCACGCTGATTCATGCCAACACCCGTAAACCGACCGTTGTCAGGGGCATTTCGCACCTCGATGATGTGGCCAGTATTACCCTGCAGGGCGGCGGCATGCGCGGGCGCATTGGCGTCGCACGGCGTGTGATGGAAGCATTGGCAAGCCAGGCTATTTCGGTGTTGCTGATCGTGCAGTCCTCATCGGAATACAGCATCACACTGTGCGTGCGCAGCAATGATGCAAAACGGGCGCGCAACGCACTGACGGAAGAGTTTCATTTTGAATTGCTGCATGGACTGATCAGCGGCATTTCGGTGCTCGATCAGCGTTCGGTCATTACCCTGGTTGGTGATGGCATGAAACGCTATCGTGGCATTGCTGCGCGGTTTTTGAGTGCCGTGTCTGCCGCCGGTGTCAATGTAGAGGTGATCGCGCAAGGCTCGACCGAGTGCGCCATTGCCGTGGTGGTCGAAAAACAGGCGGCAAAACCCGCTTTAAGGGCGTGTCATACGGCATTCTTCAGCCACACCAGCCACATGGATGTGATCCTGTTGGGCTGCGGCAACGTCGGGTCAGTGTTATTGCAACAGTTCCAGAAACAGGAGAGCACGCTGGTAGCCGGCCATAAGGCCTTGCATGTACGTGCGATAGCCAACAGCCGGAAGCTGCTGGTTGGCCACGATACAGTTGATCTGTCCAACTGGAAGCAGGATCTGGAAGAGCGCGGCAGCGCCTGGACGATTGATGACGTCATCGGGATCCGCAAGCAACTGGGCCTGCTGAACCCGACCATTATCGACTGCACATCGGATGAAGCACTGGCCGCTGAGTATGCCAATTTCCTGGCGAATGGTTTCAATGTCGTGGCGGCCAACAAAAAAGCCAATACAACCAGCATGGCGTATTACCGTGAAATGCGGATTGTCGCTGCACGGCATTTTCGTAAATTCATGTATGAAACCAATGTGGGGGCCGGCTTGCCGGTCATCGACACGTTGCAATCGCTGATGCGCTCAGGTGACGAACTCAAGTCATTTGGCGGCATATTATCCGGCTCGCTATCGATGATTTTCGGCATGCTCGAAGACGGTGTGGCGTTTTCGGCTGCGGTCAAAAAAGCCATGCAACTGGGCTTTACAGAACCGGACCCGAGAGATGATTTATCCGGCATGGATGTGGCGCGCAAACTGCTGATTATTGCACGCGAGGTTGGCCTCGAACTCGAACTGGATGATATTAAAGTCGAGCCGGTAATCAAAAACGGATTTGCTGCTGATGCCGATAACCATGAACTCATTGCACGTATGCAAACGCTGGATGAAGCGTTTGCCGCGCGCGTGGAAGATGCCCGGGCCGAAGGCGGTGTTCTGCGCTACATAGGCCGGATTGAAGATGGCCAGTGCAGTGTTTCGGTGGATGTTGTTCCGAAAAATATGCCGCTGGGCTCAATTCGCGATGGCGAAAATGCACTGGTATTGCATACCCGTTATTACCAGCCCATTCCGCTGGTATTGCGCGGCTACGGAGCCGGTGCGGATGTAACCGCTGCCGGCGTGTTTGGTGATCTGTTACGCACGGCATGGAGGCCGCTGGACCTGTGAGCGACAGCATACTGACAGTCTATGCGCCGGCATCGACCGGCAATCTCTCGGTAGGTTTCGACGCCCTGGGTTTGGCACTGGTCCCGGTGGACAGCAACCTGCTTGGCGACTGTGTCAGTATTATGCCCGGCACACCGTATGATTGGACCCTGTGCCTGGACGGGCCCTTTGCGCACGCATTGCCGCAGGATCAGGAACAGAATATTGTCATCACCTCGTGCCGGCGGTTTGAGCAGGCTGCCCGGGCTACCGGGGTTAATGTTCAGCCCATGAACATCACCCTGAAAAAACATTTGCCGGTGGGCAGCGGGCTGGGGTCGAGCGCCAGTTCGATTGTCGCCACGCTGGTGGCGTTGAACCAGTATTTTGGTCGCCCGCTGGATCGCCCTGCACTGCTCCGGTTGATGGCGGAAATGGAGGCCAGCATCAGTGGTGAGGTCCACCTGGATAACATCGCCCCATGCCTGCTCGGTGGCTTGCGTTTATGCATGCCCGGCGGCGCACGCCAGTATGCGCTGCCGTGGCCTGGCCACTGGCAGTCGGTGGTGGCCTGGCCAGGCAGTCGGTTGGAAACCCGCCCGGCACGGGAAGTTTTACCTCCCACCTATGACCGCGATACGGTCGTTGCACATGGGGCGCAGTTCGCCTTGTTCGTGCATGCCCTGCACCAGGGCGAAGCCGGAGCCGCCGCCGAGTGCCTGGTGGACTTGCTGGCTGAACCGTACCGCAAGTCTTTGCTTCCGGGTTTTGCACAGGCGCGCATTGAGCTGACCCGCATGGGGGCGCTGGCGGTTGGAATATCCGGCTCTGGCCCAACCATATTCTGTATCGTGGACGACAGCCATGTGGCGGAAGCTGCGGCACAATGGTTACAGCAGCACTATCTGCAAAATGAAGCAGGTTTTGTGCGCATTTGCCGGGCGGACCTGGCCGGTGCCAGAGAGGTCTGAAACCGTAGCCCATGCAATTCATTAACATCAATTACCCGCAGCAAAGTGTGGATTTTCCAGAGGCTGTTGTGACCGGGCTGGGTCGGGACCAGGGCCTGTTTTTCCCGGGCCGGCTTGAACCCCTGGATGATATTCAGGGCCTGCTGGAGATGGGTTTCGTCGCTCGCAGCACGGCTATATTGCAGCACCTGGTGGGCGGGTCCATGCCGGCGGATGTATTACAGAATTGTGTTGAGCAGGCCTTTGATTTCCCCGTTCCGCTGGTGAAAGTGTCCGCCGGGGTACATGCACTTGAGCTGTTTCATGGCCCATCGCTGGCATTCAAGGACTTCGGTGCCCGGTTCATGGCACAGTGTCTGGCCAGCTTCAGCAGCGGTCAGCGAACCACCATACTGACAGCAACTTCCGGCGACACCGGGGCTGCCGTGGCACTGGCGTTTTATGGTCAACCGGGCATTGATGTGGTGGTGCTGTACCCGCAGGGCAAGGTCACGCCATTGCAGGAGAAGCTGTTCTGCACATTGGGCGGTAACATCCGCACCGTTGCCATCGAGGATGATTTTGATGCCTGCCAACAACTGGTCAAGCAGTCTTTTGATGATGCACAACTGGTCGCTGAGGTGGGGCTTAATTCAGCCAATTCCATCAACGTTGCCCGCTTGCTCGCACAGGTTTGTTATTACTTTGAGGCCGTCGCCAGCCTGCCGACCGGCAGCAGGCCAGTTTTTTGCGTTCCGAGCGGTAATTTCGGCAATGTGACAGCCGGTTTGCTGGCCCACGCCATCGGTCTGCCGGTCAAACGTTTGATCGCGGCCACCAATCGCAACGATACGGTGCCGCGCTACTTTCGCTCGGGCAAGTGGCAGCCCCGGCCGACGGTAGCCACACTCACCAATGCGATGGATATTTCTCTGCCAAATAATTTCCCGCGCGTGCTCGAACTGGGCGAGCGTCACGGACTGCCGTTACAAAAACTGCTGTTTTCTGTCTCAATTACAGACGCAGAAACACTGGAGGCTGTGCAAGCGCTGGATGCCATGGGCTACCTGGCAGACCCGCACAGTGCACTGGCCTGGAAGGCGCTGCAGGATAGCCTGGCTGACGACGAGACAGGCGTGTTTCTATGTACGGCGCACCCAGCCAAGTTCAGGGAGACACTGGAAGCTGCATTGAAGTGTTGCGTTAAACTGCCTGCAGCATTACAGGCAGTGGCAGATAAAGAGGTGCTGAGCACGGTCATGCCGGCAGATTTTGAGAGGCTCAAAAGCTTTTTACTCAGGCACTGAACAGAGGCCCACCCCCACCAGGCTTTTCCAGGCCTTGCAAAAGAAGGAGCCCCAATGAAACTGCTAACCATCGTGCAGCCCTACAGTGAAGCATTTACGCTGCTTGTTTAGGCGAGCAAAGTCACGGGCAAATCAGTTCGCCTGCAAGATATCAGCGGCCGCCTTGCGAATCTCCGGCCAGGCGAGCAGCGCCTCCGCAAAACCACCCCAGGTCTTCCGCCAAAACTCAATCAACCCGTCGTCATTTACTGACTGGGGCTGCCCTCTCAGCGGGAAGTCTCCCTGGCTGGCCTGGTCAAATGCCTTGCTGAGTTGCCCGATGCCGTTTTTCAGGTATTCCTGCCAATCAGCGGGTGCGGAACCGGCCTTGGCCAGCAGGTCATCCAGATGCCGTAATTGTCCTGCCAGGTCACGCAGGAAAGCATCCCGGTGGTTTGCCAGCAGTGTGTCAGCCGGTGTGGTGGCCAGGTCATTGAAAAAAGACGCCAATGCTGCCAAGCGCTGCGCAGGCCCCTCAGCGTGACAGGAAATTTTGTTCTCCGGTATCTGCTCATTAAAGAGGAGCGGGAATGACGCCCCGGGACTGAAGTCACGGTCCTGGTCCTGCCACGCCCGTTGCGGAATCGGGAGGTGCGGTATCGCCCAGGGATAATCCAGTGTGACAGCGGCTGGAAAGATAAAATTCAGAAAGTAACCGAACAGCCGGTCTTCGCCCCGCAATATGGGGAAATAGGGTGGCAATGGTTGCCGGTTATCAAAACCGGTGATTTGCGACATGTTCGGCCGTGGCGAAAAATGCGGCTGGTTGCGGCCGACCCAGGCCATGCGTATGTTCAGCGCATTGCTGGTTTTCTGCCCGGATGAGAGCATTCGGTCAATCGAAGCGGGCGCCATATCGGGCAGCCAGGTATTGGTGTTGGTGCCGGGGCAGCCAAATGAGCCGCACTCGGTCATAAGCACCGGTGAATTCAGTTGTAGATCAGCGACCTGCTGGGCGTTTGCATTGGAGAGCCCGGCGGGTTTCAGGTTGTTTTTCCCAAGCACATCAAGGGCCTCGGAAAACGTCAGGCCCAGGCATTGCATGTGCCGGTCAACCGGATCCGGGTTCAAGGGCATCCTTTGTGCCACCCACTCCTGTTCGTTGCGGAAAAAATCCGCCTCACGGGGGCTGTCGGAAAACGTGATGTCAGGCCGCAGGAGGCCTGGATCAAAAACATCGCAAAGCGTGTCATCATCAAGCATCACCAAGCGGTGGCCGCAGGATAAAAGCAATGCCAGGTTGCGGGCCAGGCCACTGGTCCACTGGTCGCGCCAGCGGGACTGATCGGCCAGAAAGCGGATTGCCTTTTCATGTGCAGGTAGCTGCCTGGCCAGGTTATCCAGCAGAGATTGCTGCTCTGCCTGGCCAAAATACTGGATAGGTTTTTTTGTATCAAGTGCAAACTTTGCCGTCAACTCGCGGTTTTTATGAATGTTTTCCGGTTTTCTTGAATCATCAACTACATACAGCTGGTGAAACTTTCCAATGTCACAGTTTGCATAGATGGATTTGAGCAGGCGTTCCAGCGCGACTGGCCGCTCCCAGGTGAGGATTACCACGACCGGAAAGTCGCCCGCTCGGCCCTCGTGCTTACCGGCTTGTGCCTGTTCGGCCGGCCGCTTGAGTGCATCGCAGGTTCTTTTGGCGGAAATCATAATGTTGCTAGCCAACATGGATTGCAGCACATCACGTATATTGGCCTGCGGACCCTGCTTATCCTGCATGTTCGGGTGGCCGCTCACGATGCGCTTCGCATGTTCATCCAGCGTACGAAACCGGTCACAGCTGAGCAACGCGGCGTAGACTTCAGGTGTCACCATCGCACGTGCGTCCGCGCGCGTATTGCGCAACAGCAAGTTGCCGCCGGGTAAGGGGTATGCCTTGCACAGATCAAACGCAACCAGGTCGGGCAGCGGCTTGAAACCGGTTGCCGGATCTACCGTGACCTCCAGCGAGAATTCAGTCTTGTTGTTCATTAGAAGTCCGCACCATTATATTTATCCAGGCTTGCAACAAATTTCTTATTAGGGCAACTATATTGGTTGGATTGTAAGATAGATGGTGGGGGCTGTCCTGCTTTTGTTCGACCCGTTCTGATCAGGCATAAAAAAATGGACGCTTCTTCTGAAGCGCCCATTCTTTGTCAACCCTGTACATTTGTTAGTTGCGGCGAATTAGAATCACTAGAGTGGAAATTGTCGCTGTTAAGCTAGCAGTCTATTGCTCCACGTCCGTTTTTCAACCGCCCGGTGTACAGCGGGTGGCGAAACTATTTTTCAAGTACGTGCAACCGGAGATTTGACCCTAGTTTTCTTCCGCGTTGCGGATCAGGATAATCAGGAACCCCCCCTAAAAATCACTAACCAGCGCATATAATAGTGCAACGCAGGATAAAATGCAAATTTGGCTAAAAAGCAAGTTAAGTTGTTGATTAATCAGGGTTTCATTTTGCGGGCTTTAGAAGGCCCCGGCCGGTCCCGGGAACACCACCGGGCTTTCATTGCCGTCAACAGCAACACTGGCTACGCCAAACAGGTAATTATCGATGACAATGTTGTTAAGGGTGTAAGAATCAACCTTGCCCACCCAGCGGCTATGGGTCCATTCTGGCTCGGTTGTCAGGCGCCAATACACACGATAGCCCGCCAGGTTCCTGTCTTCCCCGAGCGTCCATTTAAGGGTTGTGCTGGCTTGCACCATGCCTTCGATTTCCACATTTGATGGTGGCGCCGGTGCCCAGGCCATACCAGCCAGTGCCACGGCATTGAGGGCAGTCAGCTTGGCAGCAAATTCAAAATCAACAAACTCAATGGTGTCGCCAAACTCCCGGCCATCTTCGACGCGAAGGTCCTGATGTTGGCGATCGTAGTTTTCATTGACCTCCATGATTCTCACACCGGGAAAGCCGGCCTCGTTAAACGGGCGGTGGTGGCCGCCACGGCCGAAACGGTCAAGTCGGTAGACCATCATCAGGTCCAGGTTGCTTATATATTGTTCGCCGATACGTTTGATGTAACGAGCCAGGTTGCGCGAAGCCGAATCGACTTCGCCGCCGGTAAAGTAGCGTTTACGGGCTTCCTCTTTCGTCTCTACCCAGCGCACCCCTTCCGAAAAAATGCGGGCGCTGTGGTTGTCAATAACACCGTTAATGCCGGCAATATTGCCAATCATGTCATTGTTGAGTACCGCATCGATATTCCAGCCCAGTTTTTTTGCCCTGGCCGCGACAATCTTGCCGCCAAACAGGCCTTGTTCTTCACCGGCCAGACCCATGTAGACAATGCTGGCGGAAAACTTGTAACGGCTTAACACCCGGGCAGCCTCGAGCACACCCGCCATACCGGATGCGTTGTCGTTGGCGCCTGGGGATGTGTCAGTGGCATTCATCGGGTCAGAAATCCGGGAATCAATATCCCCACTCATCAAAACCATGCGGTTCGGGTCATCCTGGCCGCGCTGGATGGCAATGATACTGACGATTTCGTGGGGCTCCGGAATGCGCTTTTCGCCGCTGATGGTATCGCCGATGGTCATCACTTCAAGGCAGCCGCCACAATCTTTTGATATGGCTTCAAACTCTGCTTTGATCCAGCGCCTTGCGGCACCGATGCCACGGGTGTCAGAGCGTGTTTCGGAGAGGCTGTGGCGGGTGCCGAAGCCCACCAGCCTGGCAATGTCATCACCAATTCGCTGAGCCGATGTGGCTCCGGCGACATCATAGAGACGCATATCCTCGGATGGCGGTACCTGGGCAGCGAGGCTGGTGCTGATTAGGGCGGTGCATGCAGCCAGGAGTTTTTTGGTCATGGTGGTTCCGTTGTTAGTGGGGGAGTCTTGAACTGGATATTATCATTTAATGTGCGAGACTGAGAGGCCTCGTGCCGTTCATCCATAATCTGGATATTCCGTTCATCCATAATATATGCGCTGTGCGAGCCTGACAGGCTTCGCATCGCACATCCTCTATCGATGTGCCCTGCTAGTCTGAAAGGCTTCGCATCGCACATCCTCTATCGATGTGCCCTGCTAGTCTGAAAGGCTTCGCATCGCACATCCATGTGCTCTATTGCGAAGTACCGTTCATCCTGAACATAACCGTACATCCTGTACATAAAAAAGCCGGGCTCAAAGCTGAGCCCGGCTAACGAGGAGGAAGAGTATCACTCAACCACTATGGTTGATAGGTGGTCACGGGAACTGGCTGTGGCACTGAACTTGAACGGGAGCGTTGTGCAAATTCGTTCTCGAAAGTCAGCTGTTGCCACATGGTTCGCAAAATATTTGGCTCAATATGCATGGATGGACTGATACCCATCTGCAGTTTAAGAGCAAAAATTTCTTTGCGACTCATATTCCAGTTCCTCGCGACACACCAATATGACAGTAAAAATGTCTGAATGTTTTCAGTGAATGCGACGAACCGAATCATGAATACTGGTGACTTGAATGGTGGATTTACAGCTTGTGTATTTACTCGCCAGAACAGCTGGGGCACCATATCAGGAATCCCGCTGAACATCGTCGTCAGCAATGGAAAAACGCGGAGCATTGCACCTGTTTTATGCAGCAATCAATCGTCACAACAGCGACCGGCAAACTGGAATACACCATTGCCCACCGACCACGGGTGACCCGGCGGCTACACCTGGAAGTGGATGAGTGCGGTGGCCTTGTGATCGTGGCACCTAAGCATTGGAGCAGGGCCCATATCCATGCGACCCTGTCACAAAATACCGGGCGTGTGGTGCGTTTTCTGGCCGATGCCCGTCAGCGGCTGTTGCCACCGTTGCAGTATGCCCAGGGTGAGCAACACCTGTTCATGGGCACAGCGTATTCGCTGGTGCTGGTTACCGGAGCAGCCGGAAGACGGCGAAATACCCCCCGCGTGGTCATTTCCGGTCGAGAACTGCAGGTGAATACAGCGCGGCCCGGCGCGCACGCAGTCAAACCTGCATTGACGGCCTGGTATCGTCAGCAGGCCAGGAACATTTTTAACGAACGATTACAGATGATGGCCACCAAAGCCCCGTGGACTGCGGGCAGAACATTATCGTTACAGCTCAGAAGCATGCGCCGCACCTGGGGAAACTGTTCTGCAAAAGGGATCATCAAGCTTAATACACACCTGATAAAAACCCCGCTGTCAATGCTTGATGCGGTGATTGCGCATGAGTTGTGCCACCTTCAGGAAATGAATCACAGCCGGGCTTTTTACGCTTTACTGGAAAGCCTGAATCCGAAGTGGCGACAGGACAGGGCTATGTTGCGTTCACAAGGCCACCTGTATTTGCGCACCTGAACCGGTTAAAACGTTAATGCAACGGGAGTGCATGGATACGCGCAGGCATGTAGGATAGGAGGTTCCCCGACAAACAACCCAGGGCGGGGGTTGGTCACGGAAACATATGGAACAACGCGCACACATCAAAGGCCTGTACGAACCGGAAAACACCAAGGAGAGTTGTGGCTTCGGGCTCATTGCCCATCAGCAGGGCGAGGCCAGTCATGCACTGGTGAAAACCGCCTGTCTGGCGTTGACCCGCATGACACACCGTGGTGCAGTTGCGGTGGATGGCAAGACGGGTGATGGCTGTGGTTTGTTATTGCAGTTTCCGGAGGCGTTTTTCCGCCAGGTGGCTGAGGAAGAGGGCATGTGGCTGGGCCAGCGTTTTGCGGTCGGCATGATATTCCTGGATGCTGATCCTGAAGTTGCAGCACGGTCCCGCAAGATCCTCAAGCGTCACATAAGGAATGAAACGCTGGATATCGCGGGTTGGCGTGTGGTCCCCACCAACCCGTCGGTGTGTGGAAAGATTGCACTGCGCTCAATGCCGATTATTGAGCAGGTGTTCATTAATATCCCTGACGGCTGGTCCCATTTTGATGCTGAAAGGCGGATGTTCGTAGCCCGTCGCATGGCTGTGGCTGAGCATATGAAACTGGCGGAGCCGGACACAAGTTTTTACGTTGCGACATTGTCGGGCCTGACCACCGTCTACAAGGGCATGGTCATGCCCGAGAATCTGCCAGAGTTTTTCCCGGACCTGAAGGACCCACGCTTGAAAAGTGCTATCTGCTTGTTCCATCAGCGCTTTTCAACCAACACCCTGCCCAACTGGAAGTATGCACAGCCCTTCCGGTACCTGGCCCATAATGGTGAAATCAATACGATCGAAGGCAACCGCAGTTGGTCAGAAGCGCGTACGCCGAAATTCCAGACGCCGCTGCTGCCTGACCTGCAAAAGATTCGTCCGCTGGTCAACCAGGAAGGCTCCGATTCGTCCTCGCTCGACAATATGCTCGAGTTATTCCTCGCCGGCGGCATGGATGTGTTTCGGGCCATGCGAATCCTGATACCGCCCGCCTGGCAGGCGGAGCCGGATATGGCACCGGAGTTACGGGCCTTTTATGAATTTAATTCGATGCATGTTGAGCCCTGGGATGGGCCTGCGGGTATCGTCATGACCAATGGTCGCGTGGCGGCCTGCAACCTTGATCGTAATGGCCTGCGCCCGGCGCGTTATGTGATCACCAAAAATGGCTGGGTGACGCTCGCGTCAGAGGTCGGTGTGTGGGATTACGATGAGGTGGACGTGGTTAAAAAGGGCCGGGTCGGGCCTGGCGAAATGTTCGCTGTGGACACGCTGAACGGCAGACTGTGGCACTCACGAGAGATTGATGACGCGCTCAAGTCGCGCCATCCTTACGCCGACTGGCTGGCCGAAAACATCATCCGCATTATCAACAACGACGAGCAGGAGGCCGCCGCGGCCGCGGCCTTCATGCGTGAGAGCCCGTATAACTTTCCGATATTTCAGAAGCTGTTTGGGGTCAGCAACGAAGAGCGCGAACATGTTATCCGGGTGATGGCTGAAGACCAGGTGGAAGCAACTGGCTCAATGGGTGACGACACACCGGTGGCCATCATGTCGCGCCAGCAACGCCCGGTATACGACTATTTCCGCCAGCAGTTCGCGCAGGTCACGAACCCTGCAATTGACTCGTTGCGCGAGCGTTCATCCATGTCGCTGGAGACGCTCATTGGGCGTGAACACAATATTTTCCAGGAGACCAGCACACATGCGCATCGCGTGGTGCTGCCGTGGCCGGTTCTGAACATCGTCAAGTACCGCAAATTGCTGACACTGGACCAGCGTTGGTACCGGAAAGAGACCTTCAGCCTGAATTATGACCACAGCGATAACCTGAAGACTGCGTTGGAAAGGCTTTGTGATCAGGTGTCTGCAGTCGCCGCTGATGGTGCAGTCATCATCGTACTGAGTGATCGCGACATTGCCGCTGATAAATTGCCCATGCATGCAGCGCTGGCCACCGGTGCCGTACACCAGCGTTTGATCAATGATGGTCTGCGCTGTGACTGCAACATCATTGTCGAGACCGGCACCGCACGTGACGCACATCACTTTGCAGTATTGCTTGGCCTGGGTGCGACAGCCGTCTATCCATACCTGGCGTTCCAGATCATCAATGACCTGCATTCCAGAGGCGCGCTTACGGGAGACCTGTTACAGCATCGCAAATACTATCGCCGCGGCGTGCGTAAGGGGCTGCTCAAGATTTTGTCCAAAATGGGTATTTCATGTGTATCCAGTTATCGCGGTGCGCAATTGTTCGAGACGGTCGGATTGGGCAGCGAGATTACCGACGTGTGTTGTCCGGGCGCGGCCGGGAATATTGGCGGCGCAGGTTTCCGTGAGATCGAGGCCGACCAGCGCATCCTGGCACAGGCTGCCTGGAACAGCGGCCAGCCTATTACCCAGGGGGGTTTACTGAAATTCACGTGGGGTGGAGAGTTTCACGCTTACCACCCGGAAGTGATCACGTCATTGCAAAAGGCGGTGCAAAGCGCCAGCCAGAAAGATTATGCGAGGTTCGCGCAGCTCGTTAATCAGCGCTCGCCAGCCGCTTTGCGTGACCTGCTGAAACTGAAGCCGGCAGAACAGCCCATGGCGCTGGAAGACATTGAACCACCCGCAGCACTGTTTCCACGCTTTGATACCGCCGCCATGTCCATCGGCGCACTGTCTCCGGAAGCCCACGAGGCATTGGCGGTGGCGATGAATACGCTCGGTGGCCGCTCCAATTCCGGTGAGGGGGGCGAAGACCCCGCGCGCTTCAACAGCAAGCGCAACTCAAGCATCAAGCAGGTCGCCTCGGGTCGCTTCGGTGTAACGGCTCACTACCTGGTGAACGCTGATGTGCTGCAAATTAAAATTGCGCAAGGCGCCAAGCCAGGTGAAGGTGGCCAACTGCCGGGACACAAGGTTTCTGCCTATATCGCGGCCCTGCGCCACTCGGTTCCCGGCGTCACGCTGATTTCACCGCCGCCACACCATGATATCTACTCGATTGAAGATCTGGCCCAGCTGATATTCGATTTAAAGCAGGTGAACCCACGTGCCGAAGTATCGGTGAAGCTGGTGGCTGAGCGAGGTGTCGGCACCATTGCAGCGGGTGTGGCCAAGGCCTATGCCGACTGCATTACCATTGCCGGTCATGATGGCGGGACCGGTGCGAGCCCACTGACATCGGTAAAGTATGCCGGCTCACCATGGGAGACCGGGTTACCTGAAGTACACCACGCGCTGGTTGAAAACGGCCTGCGCGAGCGGGTTCGCCTGCAGGTGGATGGTGGTCTCAAAACGGGTCTGGATGTTATCAAGGGGGCGATCCTGGGTGCGGACAGCTTTGGTTTCGGCACCGGACCGATGGTGGCACTGGGCTGTAAATATCTGCGCATCTGCCATCTGAATAATTGTGCCACGGGCATTGCCACCCAGGATGAGCAACTGCGCCGCGAGCATTTCCATGGCCTGCCGGACATGGTCATGAATTACTTCCAATTCATTGCCGGGGAAGTTCGCGAGCACCTGGCTTACCTGGGGTTTGAAAAACTGGAAGATATTATCGGTCGCAGTGATTTACTGGAAAAAATCGAGCCGCTGACAGACAAACAACGCAGCATTGATCTCGACCCGATCCTTGCCAGTGCCGGCGTGGCTGGCTTGCAGGGTGCAGGCTTCCAGGGTATCCGCAATCACCCGCATGACAAGGGCCGGCTCAATGCCGAAATTGTTGCGAGCCTTGCGACCCAACTGGAACATCGCCAGAGCGCTGAGCGTCAGTTTGAGATCTTCAATTATGATCGCTCGGTCGGTGCCGGCCTGGCCGGTGAGATTGCCCGTCGCCATGGACGTGACGGCCTGGACGGGGCAGTCTATGACCTCAAGTTCAACGGCACAGCCGGGCAAAGTTTTGGTGTGTGGATCACGACCGGGATGCACTTGCGCCTGCATGGTGACGCCAACGATTATGTCGGTAAAGGCATGAGTGGCGGGCGTATCGCCATCTCGCCACCCGAAGACTCATCCATCGTGGCCAAGCGCAGCGCCATCATCGGTAATACCTGCCTGTACGGGGCCACTGGTGGCGAATTGTTTGCAGCAGGCCAGGCGGGGGAGCGTTTTGCGGTGCGCAACTCGGGCGCCACTGCCGTGGTCGAAGCGGTCGGCTATCACGGCTGCGAGTACATGACTGGCGGAACGGTTGTGATCCTCGGGCGGACCGGCGCCAACTTCGCGGCCGGCATGACCGGTGGCCGCGCCTATGTGTTGGATATGAATGAAGATTTCGAGCGCCGCTGTAATCCTTCTCAGGTGAACATTACCAATCTGAACACCCGTGAAGACAGTCTTGAGCGAGCCGCGCTGACCACGTTGATCGAGCGCCATGTACGTTTCACCGGCAGCGAATGGGGCCAACGCATCCTCGAGAATTTCGATCACTTCATGTTCTTTTTCCGCGTCGTTGAGCCGCGCCAGAAAAAAGCCCTTACCGGTAGCATTCCGGTGCCGTTGAAGGTGGTGGGCAAGTGAGCAAGCTCAATATCCGCAGGCGGTTTGAATTTATTGATCGTGGGCGCGCGCAACCGCAGAAACATGCAACGGAATCACGCCGGCACGACTTTAAGGAGATTTACGAACCATTCAAAAAGCAGCAGGGCGAGGCACAATCGGAGCGCTGCATCGCCTGCGGCAACCCGTACTGTCAATGGAAATGTCCGGTGCATAACTACATTCCGGACTGGCTCAAACTGGCCGCAGAGGGCCGCATCATGGAAGCCGCCGAACTGGCGCACCAGACCAACAGCCTGCCGGAAATTTGTGGTCGTATCTGTCCGCAGGATCGCCTGTGCGAGAGCGCCTGTACGCTGAATACTGAATACGGTGCCGTTACGATCGGCGCGATCGAACGGCATATTACAGACACTGCTTTTGCCCGTGGTTGGCGCCCGGACCTGACCGGTGTGCGGCAGACCGGCAGAAAGGTTGCCATTATCGGTGCCGGGCCGGCGGGCCTGGCTTGTGCCGATGTGCTCGCCCGCAATGGCGTCAAGGCCATCGTCTATGACAAGCATCCTGAAATTGGGGGGTTACTGTCGTTTGGTATCCCTGAATTCAAGCTTGAGCAAAAGGTCATCAAAACCCGCCGGCGGATACTTGAGGGCATGGGTATCCAGTTCGTGCTGGGTGCCAATATCGGCCAGGAAATTTCTTTCAAGGAAGTGCTGGATAACCATGACGCCGTGTTCCTTGGGCTCGGCACCTACACACCGATGAAGGGCGACCTGCCGGGTGAGGATGCTGAAGGTGTCTATCGGGCACTGGACTACCTGATCGGCAATACCAAGTCACTGCTGGATATGCCGGCCGGTGAGCATCCGTTCATTAACCTGAAAGACCAACGGGTGGTGGTGCTGGGTGGTGGCGATACAGCGATGGATTGTGTACGCACCGCCATACGCCAGGGTGCCCGTGAAGTGCACTGCCTGTATCGACGCGACCGCGAGAACATGCCGGGATCACAACAAGAGGTGGACAACGCCATTGAAGAAGGCGTGCAGTTTCGCTTTAACTTGCAGCCGCTGGAGATCATTGAAAAGCAAGGCAAAGCCACGGCCATCAGGGTTATCGAAACCCGGCTCGGTTTACCGGATGAGAGTGGCCGCCAGCGCCCCGAACCCGTCAGGGGCAGCGAACACAACATTGAAGCCGATGCCGTCATTGTTGCTTTTGGTTTTCGCGCATCACCGGCAAACTGGTTCGAAGAATTTGATATCAAAACCAACCAATGGGGCCTGGTGGAGGCCAGCGGAGCGGACGAGTTTGCCTTTCAGACCAGTAACCCGAAAGTGTTTGCTGCCGGTGATATGGTGCGCGGCGCAGACCTGGTCGTCACCGCCATCGCCGATGCGCGTGCAGCCGCACTGGGATTGGTCGCCTACCTGAGAACCCATGCAAACAAGCAAGCTTGAGCAACTGAAGATTGAGCGTGAGCCGGAGGTGGAATCAGATCCGCGGCGCTGGCCGATGTTGCTGGTCATCGCAGTGGTGCTGGTGGCGGCTGCTGTGTGGTGGCTGCTGAAACCGGATCCGGCGGTTGAGGTGCGTACCGCAATTGCCAGAGAGGTATCGAACCGGACCGCGAACACGGTGTTGAATGCTTCGGGTTATGTCACTGCAAGGCGTCGGGCGACGGTGTCATCGAAGTTCACCGGCAAGGTGGTAGAGGTGCTGATCGAGGAGGGCATGCGGGTAGAGAAAGAGCAGGTACTGGCCCGGCTTGATGATGCGAATATACGCACCAGCTACGCGCTGGCGGAAGCGCAGTTGAGATCTTCTGAGACCTCACGCAAGGAAACCGAAGCTTTATTGACCGAAGCGCGCGCTATTTACAGACGTACGCAGAACCTGCTTGACCGAAAACTGGTCAGCGAGGCGGAAATGGACAGGGCCAGGGCAGGTTCCGAATCACTGGCGGCTCAGCTTGAGCGCAAGCAGGCAGATATACAGGTGGCTGAAAAACGGCTGGACGTGTATCGGCAACAACTGGAAGACACCATTATTCGAGCTCCGTTTGCCGGTGTTGTGGTGGCAAAAAATGCCCAGCCGGGTGAAATGATCTCGCCCGTATCGGCCGGTGGTGGTTTCACCCGCACCGGCATTGGCACCATTGTCGATATGAGTTCATTGGAAATCGAAATAGATGTAAACGAGACCTACATTAACCGGGTGGCTGCCGGCCAGGCGGTCGTGGCAACATTAGATGCCTATCCGGATTGGATAATCCCGAGCCATGTTATTGCGATCATTCCGACGGCAGACAGGCAACGGGCCACGGTTGAAGTGCGGGTGGGCTTTGACGAGCTGGATGCTCGAATTTTGCCGGATATGGGTGTGAAGGTCGCGTTCCAGGATGAAGCGGGTACATCCTCCCCCGGTCGCGCCGGGGTGCTGGTGCC
>VAPH01031974.1_pt1 | contig 18153 bp, 18 predicted proteins | sample 3393861 | NCBI WGS metagenome assembly VAPH01 (sample SAMN08290439, study PRJNA428436) | hydrothermal vent metagenome | isolation source: Deep-sea hydrothermal vent chimney | place: Atlantic Ocean: South-mid Altantic Ridge | reverse complement strand
TTCAGAATATATTCCGAATTGAACAGGACTTCGGTGCCTTGAATATAATTGAAATATGGGATGAAACACCCGTAGTAAAACTAATAAACGGCATCTGCTATGATGCAGCATTTAAGTAACACATTTATGAGCGCAAAACCAATAATGATACAAGGCACAGGTTCTGGCGTAGGCAAAAGTTTTATATGCGCAGGGCTATGTAGAATTTTCTCAGATATGGGACTTAGAGTAACTCCATTTAAAGCACAAAACATGGCACTGAATTCTTTTGTGACACTTGAGGGCGGTGAAATCGGTCGTGCCCAGGCCTTTCAGGCAGAGGCTGCCCGCGTAGAACCTGTAAATGATATTAACCCAGTGCTGCTTAAAACACAGTCGGATGCAGGATGTCAGGTTATTTTAAATGGCCGGGTACATTCCTCAATGACAGCTCGTGAGTATTATGCATTCAGGGAAGATGCATGGAATATTGTAAAAAATGCGTATGACAGACTTTCTAAAAAATTTGATGTGATAGTTTTGGAAGGAGCCGGAAGCCCTGCCGAAATAAATCTCGCAAAAGAAGAAATCGTTAATATGAACATGGCCAGATATGTAAATTCTCCGGTACTGCTGGTTGGAGATATCGACAAAGGCGGAGTATTTGCTTCGCTGTTTGGCACAATAGAACTTTTAAACGGCAAAGGCTCAGAGTTGATAAAAGCCTTTGTGATAAATAAATTCCGTGGTGATAAATCAATTCTGGATCCCGGCCTGGATATTATTCACGAAAAAACCGGCAGACCTGTAATAGGAGTCCTCCCTCACCTAGGAGACATGGGGATGCACGAAGAAGACGGCATTCCTGCAAACCGCATGCACTGGACAGGAACCCATGACTCTGTGAGAATCGCGGTTGTACGGCTTTCATCCATTTCGAACTTTACTGATTTTGATCCATTTATGTACGAGTCTGACGTGGATATTCACTATTCTCTCAGGAAAAACGATCTGGAACAGGCCGACCTTATCATTCTGCCAGGCACAAAGAACACTGTAAAGGATCTTCTCAAACTCAAAGAGACCGGAATCGATGTAGTAATAACAGACTGCGCAAAACGAGGGATACCGATTATCGGCATATGCGGAGGATACCAGATGCTCGGCCAGAAGATACTGGACCCTGACTGTATCGAAAGCCAGCACCCAGAGATAGAAGGGCTGGGTCTTTTGGATACAGTCACGATTATAGAAAGGGAAAAAATCACTCGCCAGGTAACAGCAGATATCCTGACACCGCCACCTGGCATCAAAAACGCGATAAACTCGATCCAGGGATATGAGATACACCAGGGCAGAACTACACCTACACCTACACCTTCCAATCCTCTTTTTAATCTACACCCAAGCGGCGCAGAGGACGTGCCTGACGGCACTACCAAAAATATGGTTTGGGGCACATACCTGCACGGCATATTTGATAACGATGCATTCAGACGAGAGTTAATCAATTCTCTCATAAAAAGTAAAGGGCTAAAGCCCTTAGGCAAAACAATATCTTACGAAGCAAAAAAGGATGAGGCCATAAATCGCTGGGCTGATGTGCTACGCGAACATATAAACATGAAATTCATATTTGATGCTATTGGGGTTAAGTGAGCTTAATGGTGATAAACACAGCCGGAGCCCTTGCGCTTGCATATCTGGTAGATTTAACAATAGGTGATCCACGTTTTATCCCCCACCCTGTTCGCTTTATCGGAGCTGCAATTAATCTTGTAGAAAAAAAGTTAAGGAAAAATCTCATGGGGAAAAATATTGAGCGCGCAGCCGGAATATTTTTGGTGATCATTATTGTTGCAGGCACATGGGTGATTACTTATGTTCTAATTGAGCGCATTCCCTGGGATTTTACATATTTAATCGAAATTCTAGGTGGTTTCCTTCTTGTTTGGCTTATCTCAACTACGTTGGCCACGCGTGAGCTTATAATGTCGGTTCGAAATGTAATTCAGGCCGTAAAGCAAAACAATATTGATACAGCAAGAAAATCACTTTCAATGATCGTAGGACGAGATACCAGGCAGCTGGAGAGCACGTCGATTCTGGCAGCATCTGTTGAGACACTAGCAGAAAACGCCTCAGACGGTATAATCGCCCCATTGTTTTATTACATGCTGGGCGGCCTGCCGCTTGCAATGGCATATAAGGCTGTTAACACTCTGGATTCTATGGTCGGCTACAAAAACGAAAAATACCGGAACTTTGGTTGGGCCGCTGCCAGACTCGATGATGTTTGTAATTATATTCCTGCTAGAATCACCGGCCTTTTAATTGTTGTATCATCAATATTAGTGAAAGGGATAGAGGCACGATCCGCGCTTACTGTGATGCTTAAAGACGGAAATAAGCATACCAGTCCAAACAGCGGAATTCCCGAAGCGGCAATGGCAGGCGCTCTTGAAGTAAGGCTTGGCGGACCAGCCTCTTACAACGGTCTGGAAGTAGAAAAACCATTTATAGGAACATCCTGTAATACGCTTACAGTTAATAGAGCAGAAATCGCCTTGACTATAACAATTATCACATCGTTACTTGGCTTTAGTCTGGCAATTATTTTTTCACTGATCACTGATCCCTGATGAGGACATAATTATGACCGAATACGAAACAGAACACGGAGGAGATGTATATTCGGCAGCCGAAGCTCTTAAAAAAATACCGGCCAACCGAATAATGGATTTTAGCGCCTCAATAAATCCGCTAGGTCCATCCAAAAAGGTTAAAGCCGAGATTCGAAAATCGTTAAAAAACCTCGGCACCTATCCTGACCCTGCCTGCCGCAGACTTTGTAAAAGAATAGGCCAAATATATAACATCGATCCATCAAGCATTATCTGCGGAAACGGCTCGAACGAACTTATATACCTTATGGTATCGGCGCTTAAGCCTAAAACAGTTTTGGTGAGCGCTCCTTCGTTTTCTGAATATTCACGAGCGGCAAAAATTACAGGAGCCGATGTAAAGAAAATTAACCTTGAAGAGAAAAATTCATTTCGTATAGATCCTAATCGATTCGCTCAGTCGATGGAGGGCTGCGACATGGCTTTTCTTGGCAATCCGAACAATCCAACCGGACATGTTCTTAGCAAAGATCAAGTTCTTTTCATTACAAATAAAGCAGCAGCAACAGGATGCATTTTGATTGTGGACGAGGCTTTTATCGATTTTTGTCCTGAGGAATCTGTAGTAACAGCAAACACTCTGAACTTATATAAAAATCTTGTAGTGCTGAGATCTCTTACTAAATTTCATGCTCTTGCCGGTCTTCGAATAGGTTTTGGAGTTTTCCCAAAAAATCTTATACCGAATCTTAAGGCTGCTAAAGATCCCTGGTCCGTAAACTCTCTGGCCCAGCGCGCAGCCTACGTGGCCCTTGGAGATAAGGTATTTGTTAAGGAAACAACTCAGTGGCTCAAACAGGAAAAAACCTTGCTGGAGTCAGAATTATCGAAGCTGGGTTTTACAGTTATTCCATCAGACGTCAACTTTCTTTTTGTCCGTCACCCGGAAGCCAGCACGATAAGAAACCGGCTCTACACACGGGGGTTACTTCTTCGTGACTGTTCGAGTTTCGATGGTCTAAACGACTCCTACCTAAGAATAGCTGTGCGCAGCCGAAAGGAAAACTCGCGGCTGATTAAAGAACTTAGGTTTTGTATTAATAGTTTTTTAAAAGCTGAAAATGTCTCATAAAGCTTTCATAATAGCTGCCGCAAGTAGCGGTTCAGGCAAAACAACACTTACACTTGGTCTGCTTGCAGCACTTAAAAAATACGGTAAATCAGTGCAGGCTTTTAAATGCGGGCCTGATTTTATCGATCCTACCCTGCACCAACTGATTACCGGCAGACCCTCGAGAAACCTGGATCTCTGGATGTGCGGGGAAGCTTTTGTAAAGGAGTGTTTTGAACGTCACTCGAGAGGTTCTAATATAGATGTATCAGTAGTGGAAGGAGTTATGGGACTCTTTGACGGCGGTGCATCAAGCACAGCCTCGCTTGCAAAAGCTTTAAAAAAACTTCCGGTGCTGCTGGTTCTTGATGCCGGAGGGATGGCGGAAAGCGCAGCAGCCGTGGTCAAGGGTTTTGAAACACTTGACCCGGACTTAAACATAATGGGCGTTATCTTTAATAATATAGGTAGCCAGCGCCACTATAAAATGATTACAGAGTCTGTCTCTAAACACTGCAAAACAAAATCTCTTGGTTATCTTCCTAAAAACGCAGGCTTCGAAATACCGCACCGGCATCTCGGCTTGCGTATGGGCGTAGAAAATCCCATAGATGCAGAAGCTCTGGAACGTCTGGCCGATACAGTCAAAGAACATATCGACCTGGAGGCCATATTGGTGAAGGCTGAAGTCAGCTCACCAGTCACCAATTCTTCACTCCACGGTTCTAAGTCCTCAACCCTTTCCTATTACAATAAAGTGAGTCTTGCCGTGGCAATGGACAGGGCTTTCTGCTTTTATTATGAAGATAATTTAGAGATGCTTCGCAGAGCCGGTGCAGAACTTCTGCCTTTTAGCCCACTTTCAGACAAGCACCTACCAACCGGCATAGACGGACTCTACCTTGGCGGCGGATACCCGGAGATGCACGCTGCTGAACTTTCGGCCAACACCTCTATGCTGGCATCAGTCAAGAAGTGGACCGATGGCGGAGGCGTTACATACGCCGAGTGCGGCGGATTTATGTACCTGACCGAAGGAATCACGGATTTCAAAGGGCGCTTTCATAGTATGGCTGGTTTGTTTCCAACCCGGTCCGTAATGAATAAAAAACGGGTACGCTTGGGATACCGAGAAGTTGAACTAAAAAAAAGCTCTTGTTTTGGTAAATCAGGGACACTGCTTCGCGGTCATGAATTTCACTACTCGGACATAAACGAAATGCCACAGAAAATCGAACGTGTCTTCAAACTTTCCAGCGGAAAACACGAGGGCTACCGAATTAAAAACACACTGGGCGGCTATATTCATATTCACTTCGGATTCAGCCCGGAGGCAGCCGAAAGTTTTGTGAAATTTTGTAAAAAAACAGATGTCACCACGTAGGACATACTTTTATCATGGGTTTGCAAATTAAACCCGGGAGAATTTAAGTTTAGTTGAAATGATCACATCTAAAAATCAACAGGAATAAAATCCAGTTTCACCATATCCCATAAGAACGACTTTATATGAGCAAACTTTCCATCTTTGACAGATATAACAATATGTAATGCACCTGGAAATTCCGGTTCTCCAAAAATGGTTTGCACTTCTTTATCTGTTTCTGAAAAATATGCATCATGGTCTGTATGGGAATGATAGAATGCTATAACCTCTTCACCACGGGCTTTTGCATCTGAAAATATTTGTTCAGCCTCTTTTCTGTCAATGGCATATGCTGTGCGCGCATCTCGTGAATGTAATACAGGATCTTCAGAATGAAGTTGATTCTGCATGTTGTTACATTCATGCAATATCTGGTGCGTTGTATTTTGAGTCACAATACCACAACACTCGTCGGGATATGTATTTAATGCATGTCTGCGTATGCCATTAATTATCTTTTCATTTATCTTTGTACTTATATTATATTTCATGGCTTAAATACCTGTCGCCACCATCCGGAAATATGACCACTATCATTCCTTCTTTTATATTTTCCGCTGTCTCCAGCGCTTTAGCCATAGCAGCGCCTGAAGAATGCCCAACAGCTAAACCTTCAATTGTTGTCAGTTTTTTTACCGTGTCATAAGCTTCATCAGTATTAACAAAAATAGTTTGATCCGGAAAACTCTGATCATAAATCCCCGGAACAATCGAGTTTTCCATGTGTTTCAGACCTTCAATGCCGTGCATGGCATCATCGGGCTGCACCGCTATCACTTGAATCTCCGGATTGAATTCTTTCAGCGCCCTGCCTGTACCCATAACAGTACCGCTGGTTCCAACACTGGCGACAAAATGAGTCACTTTGCCTTTAGTCTGCTCAATTATCTCTGGGCCGGTTGTAAGATAATGGGCTTTCCAGTTAGATGGATTATTATACTGGTCAGGTGAAAAATACCTATCCGGATTCTCATTGAATATTTCTTTTGCAAGATTAATAGCGCCGTCCGAACCTTCAAACTCACTTGAATAGATAATTTCAGCACCAAAGCCTGCTATAATTTTTTTCCTTTCAATACTTGCATTTTTAGGAATAACTATTTTTACCTTATACCCTTTGACTGCCGCAATCATGGCATAAGCGATTCCAGTATTGCCGGAGGTAGCATCAAGCATGATTTTATCTTTTGTCAGTACACCGGAATCTTCCGCATCTTTTATCATCTGATATGCGGGGCGGTCCTTGACAGAACCTCCAGGGTTGAAACGTTCAAGCTTTGCATAAATAGAGACACCGCTGCTTAAGTGCTCTGTAAGTTTCTTGATTCTAAGAAGAGGCGTTCCTCCTATAGTGTCAAGGATATTGCGATTTATTGTATCTATGGTAGATGAGTTCTTCATTATTGTATGAGGTTGTCAAATAGTTTCGTACTTAAGTATCTTTCACCGGTATCCGGGAATATCACTACAACCTTTTTGTCAGACCCAAGTTTTTCTGCCACCTTCATAGCCGCAAAAAGGTTTGCTCCTGAAGATATGCCACATAATATACCTTCTTCTCTGATGATCATCTTTGTTGTTTCATAAGCATCCTCATCCGAGACCTGAATTATATCGTCGATAATATCCTGATTAAGCACTTCAGGTATAAATCCTGCGCCTATTCCCTGGATTGCATGAAGGCCGGGTTTGCCTCCTGAAATAACAGCACTTTTTGACGGCTCTACTGCTACTACCAATACCTGATCGCCCATCTGTTCTTTTAAAACCTCTCCTACACCGGTAAGCGTGCCGCCAGTACCTACTCCGGCAACAAATGCGTCAGGTGCATTAATTTGATTCAGGATTTCCAGGGCGGTTGTATTTCTATGAGCTTCAGAGTTGGCAGGGTTCTTGAACTGTTGAGGTTGAAAGTAACCCTTTGTCTTTACCAAACGCTCAGCCTCTTTAACAGCGCCTGCCATATCCTCTTTACCTTCAGTAAGAATTAACTTCGCGCCGAAAGATTTAAGTATATTACTACGCTCAACACTCATCGTATCCGGCATTGTCAGTATAAGTTTATATCCTTTTGCAGCACAAACAAACGCTAATCCTATTCCAGTATTTCCTGATGTCGGCTCGACAACTGTGTCCCCGGGTTTTATGCTTCCCTGTCTCTCGGCAGCTTCAATCATCGAAAGACACATTCTGTCTTTTATCGAAGCACATGGATTAAAAAGTTCTATTTTGGCATAAATCTCAGCCCAACCATCCTTAACCAGTTTATTGATTTTAACCATCGGTGTGTTTCCAATGGTGTCGAACACAGACTCCGAGGCATTTTTATAGAAAAGTGATTTATTCATTCAAAGCGAAGTTCATTTTAATTTTTTATAAAGAAGGCAAAAGAAGTCGTAAAAAGATTTATTATAACAATTTACCGGCAATTTTCCTGTAAACTTCCTCCACCTGCCGGTTTGTTTCATTCTCCGGTCCGCTGTTATCTATAATATAGTCTGCCTGAGCTTCTTTTTCTTCCTGGCTCAACTGTGTTTTTAAACGCGCCACGATTTCTTTTTTTGAAAATCCACGTTCTTTCAACCTGCTAAATATTTGCTCAACATGACATGTAACTACAATCACACTGTCCATAGAATTGCTGTAACCGGTTTCTATAAGTAGCGGAACTTCAAATATAATTATCTGCTTGGCATCTTTTTTATACGCTTCCTTTTTTTGAGACTCAGCATATCTAAACACATAAGGATGAAGCAGATTCTCCAAGTCCGTACGCTTGACATCGTCTGAAAACACTATGGACGCAAGATGTTTACGATTAAGACCGCCCTCCGGCAAAAGAACATCGCTGCCAAACATTTCGGCAATGTTGTTAAGCAGAACCGGTTCTCTCTCAATAACATCACGTACAATTCTGTCAGCCTCGATTGTAAAAGATCCAAGCCTTGCAAATACCTGAAGGACAGAAGACTTTCCCGCCCCGAAGATACCGGTAAGACCTATATACGGCATTGGATTGGTTTGCCCATGGCTGTTTATCTGATTGAATTTTACTCAGATTTAATAGCAAAAATAGAGTATAGTGCAAAGTATTAAAAAAATCCATTGGATCATATTATAAAAACATGGAAAACATTGACAAAATAAGGGTAAGCGAAGTAAATTTGTAGTAGTAATATTAGCAGCTTGTGCAAGGCTTTGGTTTGCGGCTTTGCCGTATTATTTGGAGGATGACTCTTATGTTTGGACACTGGGAACTAATATTAATACTGTTGATAGTTGTTGTCCTTTTTGGGGCCAAGAGGCTTCCTGAGCTTGGACGAGGAGTGGGCGAAGCCCTGAAAAACTTCAAAAAGGGAATAGCAAAAGAGGAAATTGACGTAACTCCTAGCAGCGATGTAAATCAGGAAGAGGAAGCAAAGAAGAACGAAGGGAAAAACAACTGAATTACACCACAGCCCATATTGATCTGGGCGCCATTCGATACAACTTCGAAAGGGTACGTTCCATCGTGGGGAATCGATCGATTTTGGCGGTCGTAAAAGCGGATGGCTATGGGCATGGGGCAGTTCAGGTTTCCAGAACGTTGTTAGAGGCAGGAGCCCACACGCTGGCAGTTGCCTATATCGAAGAAGCGCTGGAGATTCGGGAGGCCGGTATAGCCGCCCCTGTAATGGTACTTTTTGGTGTACCTTCTGACAAAGTGAGCTACTTTTTTGATTACAATCTTATCCCGGTGGTATGGAGTCTTGACCAAGCTTGTGCATTATCACAGGAGGCAACCAGGCGTTCTTCGAGAATCCCTATTCACATAAAGATAGACACAGGGATGGGACGACTTGGCTTTAATCCCGGCGAAGCAGTGGCATCTATCGCCAAAATCATAGATATGCCAGGGCTTGCTGTTGAGGGCATTTTCAGCCATTTTTCTGATGCCGAGCTTGCTGATACGGATATTTCCGAAGCACAATTAGAGTTGTTCCAGCAGGTTAGTTCAAAACTGCAAGACAGGGGTATTCGGATTCGATTCCGGCATATGGCAAACAGCGCTGCGATTATACGTTTCAGTAATTCTTTTCTGGACATGGTAAGACCTGGTTTAATGCTTTATGGCTACAATCCATTACCTGGCGGACAATCGGACGTAGACCTGAGACCTGCGATGACGATCAAAAGTACGCTAATTTCCCTGAAACACGTTAAATCCGGTACTTCAATTAGTTACGGAAGGACCTTTTACACCAAAAGAGAAAGCCTTATCGCAACAATGGCGGTAGGTTATGCTGATGGGTTTTCCACAGCCCTATCAAACCGTGGAAGTGTAATAGTGCGTGGAAAAATAGCGCCTGTGGTCGGACGCGTATGCATGGATCTGACGATGGTGGATGTTACCGAAGTCGATGGAGTATCTATTGGAGACGAAGTCATTCTTGTCGGAAAAAAAGAGGGGCATAAGCTCTGGGCCGATACTATGGCCGAGATTGTAGAAACCATTCCTTACGAGATTCTTACATCCGTGGGAAAACGTGTTAAGAGAGTTTATTACAATTGAACTCTGAAAAGTCGAGTACTTTTATTCTTCGTCCTATTGAACGCCTGGGAGAGGTATTTATGCGTCCTCTAGGCCTTCTTGGTAGTTTGACGACCATGCTCGTCAAAACAATCCGGCTTTCGCTGAGACCTCCGTATAATATCCGTAGCATTGTAAAACAGATGCTAGAAATAGGTGTTAATTCATTGCCTGTTGTTTTGATCACTGCCACCTTTACCGGAGGAGTGCTAGCCCTTCAGAGTTATACCGGCTTCAAGAGATTTAGCGCTGAAAGCCTTGTGGGAACAGTGGTTGCAATGTCCATGACACGTGAACTAGGGCCGGTACTCACAGGCCTTATTGTAGCAGGCAGAGCAGGGGCTGCTATGGCTGCGGAACTAGGCACCATGCGGGTTACCGAACAGATTGATGCTCTTGAGACGCTGGCTACCAATCCTATTAAACATCTTGTTGTTCCGAGGTTTTTAGGAGGCCTTTTTATGCTTCCGGCCTTAACGGTCTTCTCAGATGCCGTAGGAATTCTTGGCGGTTTTTTTGTCAGCACAGAACTTCTCGGAGCCAACCCTACCACCTATCTTACAAGAACGTGGGATTACCTTAAGGTTATGGATATCTACCATGGAATTCTGAAGGCTTTTTTCTTCGGAGCGGCTATCGCATTAATCAGTAGTTATCAGGGCTTCAACTCCAAAGGCGGTGCTGAAGGTGTAGGCAAAGCGACTACCCGTGCGGTTGTGCTATCGTCTATGACTATTCTCATATCAGACTATTTTCTTTCCGCCTGGATGTTTAAATGAGTTCCCCCCTGGAAACAGGGCAGTTAATTCGTATAGAGGGGCTCTACAAAAGCTTCGGAAAAAAACGAGTTCTTGACGGTGTTGACCTTGAGGTTACAAAAGGCGAGAGCATGGTGGTGATAGGTGGAAGCGGCACCGGAAAAAGCGTGCTTATAAAGCATGTTATCGGACTTTTAAAGCCGGATGCCGGGCGTATTGTTGTTGCTGGTCAGGATATGTCGACCATGAATATACGCGAAATTAATACGCTTAGAAAAAGAATGGGTATGCTTTTTCAAAATGCCGCTTTGTTTGATTCTCTACCAGTTTGGGAGAACGTCGGATTTGCTCTTAAGCAGCATACCAAGCTGTCTTCTAAAGAGATAAAAAAGATTGCTGTGGATAAACTCAAGATGGTGGGCTTAAGTGACGATGTATCCGACATAATGCCGGCAGATCTTTCTGGCGGAATGCGAAAGAGAGTAGGTTTGGCACGAGCTATCGCGGTAGATCCGGAAATAATTTTATATGATGAACCTACCACCGGCCTTGACCCGATAATGGCAGACGTAATTAATGACCTGATTATAGCGCTACAGAAAAAATTAAACGTAACCTCTATCAGTATCACTCACGATATGACCAGCGCTTATAAAATAGCTGATAGAATAGCTATGCTTTACCAGGGTAAAATCATCGAAGTTGGAACTCCTGACGAGATCCGAAACTCAGACAATGAAATTGTAAGACAGTTTGTTTCAGGAAGCGCTGTCGGACCAATAACTGTAGAGGTTATGAGGGCATGAAAAGTATGTCTGCGGAACTTAAAGTTGGTTTATTCGTTATTTTTGTCATTTTGACCCTATCTTTTATGACTTTTAAGGTTGGAGGACTTACATTTTCAAAGAAGGACGGCTATAGGATTTATGCCCATTTTGATAATACTCTGGGGGCAGATAAAAATACCCGGGTTAAGCTGGCTGGAGTTAATGTTGGCATAATAGAAAATATCAACATTGTAAATGGCATGGCCAAGTTGACCATGCGCATAAATCCGGGTGTACAGATACACACAGACTCTCTTGCCTCTGTTCGCGCCCTTGGCCTCCTCGGTGACAAATACGTGGCCATATCAAGTGGATCAAAGAGTGCTCCTCTACTAAAAGAGGGTGATACAATCGAAAGTACCAAACAACCTACTGATTACGATACTCTTGTCACGAATCTCTCGGATATGTCAGCTAAGTTTGCAATTTTAGCCAGTGCTCTTAATCGCTCCATCGGTAGCGACGAAAGCCAGAAAGCTATTATAGATAGCATTAAAAATCTCAAACTGATAACAGAACATCTTAACAGGGCCATAACTGTAAACGATAGGAAACTAGGTACCTTGCTGGATCGGCTTTCAAATCTTACAGACTCTGTAAATGCTATGGTAAACGAAGACAGGGAGCCGCTTTCAAATGCTATTTCCAATTTCAGTTCTTTTTCCAACAAGCTAAAAGATGAAGGACCGGCGCTTATGGAAGAGATTTCCGGAGTCGCTGAGGATCTGAGGAACTTTGTCGCTGATGTACGCCAGCCACTTTTGGCGACTGCAAAAAATCTAGAACAAGGTTCTAGCAAAATCCAGTCTGCTCTTCAGTCCATTAGCCGTGTAACCGATAAAATAGATAAAGGCGAAGGGACTATTGGCAAACTTATGACAGATGACAGCCTTTATAATTCGGTGAACAAAACTGCTGTTAGTATCGGTCAACAGATTGACAAAGTGAATAAATTCAAAATTTTTATGGAATTTAAAACTGAAAATTTAACAGGCGTTGGAAAAGCAAAAGGATATTTTAATATTAAACTACAGCCCAGAAAAGAAAGATACTATCTATTTGGAGTAGTACAAGATCCGGTTAGCAATATCAACACTAGTGAGACAATTACCACTGAGAACTCCATAACGACCAGTACTACCAGAACGAATGTGGAAACCGGTCTTGAATTTACCGCTTTGTATGCCGGACGCTTTGATGATGCTGTTCTTAAAATAGGTTTGATCGAAAGTACATTTGGCTTTGGAGCTGATTATAATTTTATCGGAGATAAACTTACAGTTACCGCTGAGGCATGGGACTTTGATAAGAACGAAGATGGATCTCAGTACCCGCATATTAAAATAGGAGCGGATTATCGCTTAACCAAACACATCATGCTCAGCACAGGCTATGACAACCTGCTAAACAAAACATATAAAGGCCTATTCTTCGGGGGCGGAATTCGCTTTGAAGACAAGGACCTTAAATATCTCCTGGGAGTTCTTCCGAGTTTCACTGTAAATTAAAATTAAATTAAATTTTAATAAATTAGATTAAATAAATCAGATTAAATTAAAATGCCAAAACGTATAGGTGAAATACTGATAGAGCTTGAGTTGATAGCTTCCTCGCAGATAGAGACGGCGCTTGAGATTCAGCGTTCAGAGGCCTCCTCGAAACGTCTGGGAGAAATTCTGATAGGACTCGGTCTGGGCAAAGAAGACTTCCTTAAGGCTTTGAGTATCCAGCTTGGATATCCATATATAACTTCCGATAACTTTCCAAAAGATAGCTCCGTAGATCACCCGATAGCTTTTGATTTTTTAAAAGAGCACTGCATCTTTCCGGTAAAGATGACAGATGAAACTCTCACAGTAGTGGTGGCCAACCCTAATGACCACGCAGGGCTGAGTAACCTGAAAACCGCCCTTGGCAGACAGCTCGAACTCTTCATAGGCTTTGAGGAGGATATTCTGGAATCACTCGAAGCATTCTATGGATCGCGCGGCGCTGTAATGAAACGCATCCTCGATGTGGTTGAAGAGGAAGATGTGGAAGACTCCGGCACTGTAACTGCTTTGCAGGATACCGGAGAGATCAACCAACTTAAAGATCTGGCCCAGGATCGCGGAATTATACAGCTTGTAAGCATGATCATAGAAAACGCGGTTAATGACAGAGTTAGTGATATTCATGTTGAACCGTTCGAGAACTCTCTTTGTGTACGATACCGTGTTGATGGAATTCTGCATGAGGCACAGTCACTGTCCAAGCGGATGCAACCAGCTGTCACATCTCGTCTTAAGCTTATGGCACAAATGAATATCGCAGAACGGAGACTTCCTCAGGACGGCAGAATCAAAGGTCGATACTCAGGTAAAGATATCGATATTCGTGTCTCCACTCTGCCTACCATTTATGGCGAAAGCATAGTGATGAGGATTCTGGACAAAACATCAGCTTTTTTCTCGATGGAAGAACTGGGTTTTTCAAAGCCGCTCCAGAAAACATATAAAAAACTGATAAATTTTCCTTACGGTATGTTTCTTATTACAGGACCGACCGGAAGTGGTAAGACGACAACTCTTTATGCTTCTCTTGATAAATTAAACTCTCCTACAAAAAAAATCATTACAGTTGAAGAACCTGTTGAGTACCAACTCCAGGGTGTTAATCAGATTCAGGTTCGACCCAAGATAGGTCTTAACTTCTCAAACGGTTTAAGACATATTGTCCGGCAGGACCCTGACATAATCATGGTAGGTGAGATTCGGGATCTGGAAACAGCTAACATCGCCATTCATTCAGCACTTACCGGGCATTTTCTTTTCAGCACGCTCCACACCAATGATGCCCCGGGTGCTATAACAAGGCTCATGGATATGGGCGTCGAAAATTTTCTGGTTTCCTCAACTCTGATAGGTGTGTTGGCACAACGCCTTGTGAGAAAAATATGCCCTGATTGCCGCGAGCATTACAAGCCTGGAAAGGAAGTTGAACACGTTTTCGGACACAAGGTTGATATTCTCTACAGAGGACGAGGTTGCGAATGCTGTAAAGGCACCGGATATCGCAGTCGAATCGGGATATATGAGCTGCTATCCATAGACGACACCCTGCGGCGTATGATCATGGAAAACGCCACAGCAAACCAAATGAAAGAGTACGCCATTAAGTCCGGGATGAAAACACTTAGCCAAGACGGGTTATTTAAGACCTTGAGCGGGCAGACCACACTGGACGAGGTGCACCGTGTAACACAAATAGAATTATGATCTTAAAGGGCGAAATACAAAGAGTGAGATCTAAGGTAAAAGAGAAAAAAGGTATTGCTCTAATGATGACCCTCTGGATCGTGGTTCTGCTTGCCGTCGTAGCCGCCTCCTTTGCAATGAGCATGCGTACCGGCACTGCCAGTGTCAGAAACTTCAAAGAAGATATATCCGCATACTATTACGCAGTAGCAGCATACGAGGATGCTATCAAGTTTCTTCTTAATGACACGGACAACGCTGTAGACTATGCTGATCAGGATGGAAAAATGATCGTAGAGACAGAAGGTGAAACATTTAAAGAAAACAGAAAGTTGCAATTTGGAAGCGTGGAAGTGCGCATTATTGACGAAAGCTCCAAAGTAAATCTTAATTCACTTTCACAAATCAAATGGATAGGACTTCTTGAACGATCAGGAGTAGAGTTTGAGGAAGCGCGAGAAATAGCTGATTCAATTCTGGATTGGATCGACGTTGACGATTTGCGCTACGAATACGGAGCAGAAACTGACTATTACGAAGAGCTTGGATATCGCGCAAAAAACGCTCCCTTTAGTACAGTGGAGGAACTCCTGCTTGTAAAAGGCATGGATGAGGATATTTTGTACGGAAGTGCAGAGTTGGAGTTGACAGGCATTTACGACCATCTTTCCGTATGTTCCGGCAGGGGTATAAACATTAACACAGTGTCGGAAACTACAATGGAAATACTAGGAATTCCGAGTTTCGATATGGACAGCATTCTGGCTCAGCGTGCGGAAGGCCCGGTTATAGCTATACCTGCTTCACTTAGAAAGTTAGGCATCAAAGCCACCACCATTTCAAACTGCTTTAAGATTAGATCTTCGGTAACACCAACCGGCACAAGCTATACACGAACCATCGAGACTGTTATCAAAAGGGTTTCAAAAGGTTCCGGTTATGAGGTGAAGGTCATGTACTGGAGAGACGATGTTTAGTAAAAGGCTGGCCATAGCGAGGCTTGAACCCGATTCGGCCCGTTATACGTTGATCGAAAAAAGTTGGATTTCAAGCAGAGTGCTGGAGGAAGGTAGCTGGAGTACTGAACCCGAAACCTCGCTCCCTGACATTCTGATCAAAGAGCTACAGGCAAAGAAAGTTGGAATTGTCAGGCTTGAGCTTCCCCTGAACAATGTGGTTATTCACATACTCGAAATGCCTGCGATAAAACGCTCCGATATTAAAAAGGCCGTTCCCTTCGAGCTGGAAAGAAAAATGCCTATTTCACTTGATAATTTCTATTGGTCATTCAGCATCCTTGAGTCTGGAGGAAACAAGACCAGAGTTCTTACCGCCGGGGTTCGGAAAAAATATCTATCACCATTCATTGATCGCCTCTTAAAAGGCGGTATTACTATCGGATCTATTGAGTTAGGGGCTTTAAGTTTTCTCGGGAAACTGAAACCTGATGATAACGTTATTTATCTTGGCCTGAACGAAAATAGTTTTGATATGACAGTAGTAAAGCAAGGCAGCCCGGCTATGCTTAAGTCTATCGAAAAGTCTTTTGTTGATCCGGAAAACTTACTTGAAACAGTAGCCAGCACAATCAGACACGATATTGAACAGAACCAGTGTGATCGTGTAGAAATTTACGGACCTATCGACAAGTTTGAACTGGAAAAAATAGGAGCACTCCTGCCGGCAGGAGTCTCATCCCTCGGTCATACAGCAGCTCGCAGCATTATCGCTGATAAACTTGGCGAATTTCTGCCGGTTAAGGTTTTTCCGGTAAAGAATCCCAAAAACGGTAGTGCAAGAGGAAAAACAACACCTTCGGGTCCATTTAAACTTAATATCCTACCTATCGAGCTTCGTAAAAAACAGGATCCTCACAACATAATACTCGCTGTTCTTCTTGCATGTCTGATGGTAAGTGTTTATTTTCAAGGACACGAAAAGATAAAGAAGGATAAACTTGCCCTTGAGGAAGTAAACCGTGAACTCATAGAAATTCGTAAAAGAGTGGGTGGAAAAGTAGAAGAGGTTTCTGGAACCCTTAGAGAACACGAAAGTGTTCTTCGTTCTTTGATGGTTCTGAGGCCTTACTTTTCGGGCCGGAACAGGCCTATTATTGCGATACAGGAATTGAACAGAATTATTCCTCAAAATACATGGATTGTAAATTTTGTTATGGATGAAAAGGGCAAGCTTGAAATAGATGGTTACTCAACTAATTCATCTGACCTTGTGAAATTGATCGAAAAGTCTGACAAGTTTACCGGCGCGGAAATGGCCGGTCCTATCAGGATGCAGCAACTTGGAGAACATTTCTCCATCAGAATGTACTGGGAAGATAGCAGTAATAAAGTTTCTGAAGAAGTTTCTGAAAAAACTGCAAAATGAAGAATATGGAAATAAAGAATAAGAAGGCCCTTGCTGTTATGCTCATTGGAGCCGCACTTGCATCTCTGTTTATGATACAACCCTGGGTAAACTCAACAGACATAGAGGAAGAGCTTTTCAGCCAGTACAGATTGCTTTCAAAGTACCGTTCTCTGGCTGAAGAGTCAGAAAGTATAGGTGGAAATGTCGAGACATTAAAAAAAGAACTCGAATCATATGAGAGTAGACTTCTTGAAGGAAGTAATCCCTCCCTGGGGTTTGCTGAACTACAGCAAGTTGTCAGCAAACATGTCCAGAGTTCCGGTCTAAAACTCCTGACAGTGAAACCCATGGCACTTTTGGAACATAGCGAATACGTTGAGATTCCACTTCAGGTTGACCTACAAGGAGATATGAAATCATTCCGCAATCTTGTACGAAAGCTGGAAGGCGAACATCTGGCTTTAAAAATAAGCAAACTATCAATATCCGTAGCAGACGTAAGAAAGCCCTATAAACTGAATATCAAAATTGCGATACATGGAATAATAAAGTTATGATACGTAAGGTTGCACTGGAAGTTGTTCTTTTCTGCCTGCTTGCATATTCGGTAACAATGGTCAGAAGTATCGCTGTCGATTATGATCCTCTTGCCGACATTAAGGATTCGGGAGCTTCCATTAGCCGTAGCTCTTCAAATCTGCCACCAATGGAATATACAGCAACCGGCGGAAAAGGCATTCTTAAAAAACAGATTTTTCACCCTAGTCGAAGCAGCAGAGTTGAGACTCCTGCACTAAACCCGGAAACGCCATCTGCAGCGCCTGCTATCATGCCTAATCTTTTGTTGGTTGGAATTTTAGAAAATCCCAAAGGGGAACGATTAGCAATACTGGAAGTAGAAGGTGGAAAGGCAAATTCGTACAGTGTTGGTGATGTTTTTGCAGGCTTCAAGATTGTTGAGGTAGGTATGCTGGAAGTTAAACTTGAACGCGACGGAGAACCGTTGAAACTCAAGCTTCGTAACCAAGCGATTTCTAAAAAACGAAATTCCTCAAAAAATAAATCATCTAAACGAAGAAACTCAAGGCGTAGGTCGTCAAGAGACAGACTCTCAAGGGAGAGGCCCTCAAGAGGGAGATAGCAAGCGGTCAGATTGATCGCTTTAACTAAATTTAGTTAAAATTTATTCATGGGGAGAAACTCATGCGAAGATTAATACCTGTTCAGATAGTTCTTATCATTGTGATGTTTACGG
>VAPH01059808.1_pt1 | contig 18167 bp, 16 predicted proteins | sample 3393861 | NCBI WGS metagenome assembly VAPH01 (sample SAMN08290439, study PRJNA428436) | hydrothermal vent metagenome | isolation source: Deep-sea hydrothermal vent chimney | place: Atlantic Ocean: South-mid Altantic Ridge | reverse complement strand
GGTAAATGCCGCGATATGAAGTGGTGTGTTCATGACGAGACCCTACCAACCACCGAGCGACTCAAAAACGTCCCCAAGTCCTCGTTCTGGCGTCCATTTGGGCCATATATCGCCCAAATGGACGCCAGAACGGAGAGAGTTGCTTGCGGAAGCGGGAAATCGCGGTAGGGTTTTCTCCAGGGCGATCGGGGTAGGAACCACGACAAAGGGGCTTCTCCGCATGGCTTTACTTCTCCGACTCGCGCTTTCTCTTGCGCTCGTCGCAACAGCCGCCACCACTGTGCAAGCCGCGGCTGGCGATCCGATCGAACCCGGCGCGACACGTGTCGACGCCACTTTCGTCAACCTCGGCGTGACATGGACCGTCAGCGGCGATACCAATCTCAACTCAACCATGACGATGCGATTCCGGGTGAAGGGAACCTCAACTTGGCGTGACGGCGCCGATGCGGTCCGGGCCTACCCGACGATTATCGTCCAGGGGAGCCCCCTCAACCTTGACCAGTGGGGAGCGAGCGCGATGTTCCTCACACCGGCCACGACTTACGAACTCGAGCTCACCCTCACCGACCCCGATGGGGGATCGCAGACTCGGGTCGTTGAGGGGACCACACGGTCAGTGCCGACAGCAAGCTCCAACGCAACGGTTCGCTACGTCGTTCCCGGAAGCGGGGGCGGCGACGGGACCGCAGGCGATCCGTTCCGCGGGCTCCAGGCAGCCGCCGACATCGCGTCACCAGGGGACGTCTTCGAGATCGCCGCCGGCGCATACAGCCCCTTCACGATTCAACGCTCGGGACAACCCGACAATCCCATTGTGTTTCGCGGCCCGACGGACGGTGAGGCAATCGTCGAAGGTGGCAACACGAATCGAGGGGTCGTCACAATCGGTGACACCGGTGGACCGTTGAGCTGGATCATCATTGAGAATCTCACCATCCGCAACGGCCGCTGGGGCGTCGACGCCCAGCACACACAGAACATCGTGATCTCCAATAACAAGATCACCGACGTCGACTACGGCGTGCTCAACCGGCGTGATGCCGCGAACGAAATGAACCAGACCGTATGCGACAACGTCATTATCGGCAGGACGGTGTGGCCCAACACCGGCATACCGGGCGAACGCGGCATCGACCTGCGTGGGACGGGCAATGTCGTGTGTTACAACACGGTCCAGTACTTCGGCGACTGTGTGTCCCTGCAACCCTTCACCGGTCGCTCCTGGGGCAACGACGTCTACGGCAACGATGCAAGCTTTTGCGTCGATGACGGCATCGAGATCGACTACAACCAAGCCAATGTGCGCGTCTGGAACAACCGCGTCACGAACGCCCGGATGGGGGTCTCGGTGCAACCGATCGCCGGCGGCCCGGCGTACATCTTCCGGAACCAGCTCTTCAATATCCAGAGCGAACCCATCAAGATGCACAACTACACCACCGGACTCGTTATCGCCCAGAACACCGGTGTCAAGACAGGCAACGGCTACGGTGACGCCGGCTCCATGTGGCGCAACGCCATCCTGCGCAACAATCTCTTTCTCGGTACCGAGTATGCGTTCGAATTCACCACAACACCCGATGAGGGTTTCCGTGACTTCGACTACAACGCATGGGGCACGACACGGACCAACCCACCCCTGTTCAAATGGAACAATGTGCGCTACGACACCATCGCCGACCTCCCGACCGGTGTCGAAGACAACGGGATCATGATCGGCTTCGGTGACCTTGTTAATGCCGCTCTCCCGAGCGGTTGGAATGTCGCCGCGGGTGCGTACGACCTGCACCCGGTCGGGACGTCAAGCGTCATTGATGCCGGCATTCCGCTGCGCAACCTCAACGACGGGACCGCACTAGACGGCGCACCCGACCTGGGAGCACTGGAGTTTGGGGCGCCGTTACCGATCTACGGCCCCAGGACAGACCTTCCCGGAGGTCGCTTCATCGATGTGTCTACCGAGAACGTGTTCTTCGATGCGATCGAATGGCTTGCAGAGCAGGGCATCACGAAGGGATGCAACCCTCCGGCGAACGATCGGTATTGCCCGAGCGCCCTCGTCACTCGCGGCCAGATGGCGACGTTCATCGTCCGTGCGTTCGGTCTCGCCACCGGTCCCGGCACAACCTTCACAGATACCGCTGCGTCGGTACATGTGGCGGGCATTGAAGCGCTCGCCGCGGCCGGGATCACCAAGGGATGCAACCCCCCGGCAAACGACCGATTCTGCCCCGACTCCCCCGTCACTCGAGCACAGATGGCGACGTTCCTTACGCGAGTGCTGAATCTGCCCACCGGCACCGAAGGCCGCTTCCTCGACACCGCCGGATCGGTCCATCTGGCAGCGATCGAGGCCCTCGCGGACGCAGGGATCACCAAAGGGTGCAACCCCCCGGCGAACGACCGATTCTGCCCCGGCTCTCCCGTCAGTCGCGAACAGATGGCAGCTTTTCTTCAGCGCTCTGCCAGCCTCCCGTAGTGCCCTAAAACACCTCGGACGGTGATCGAAACCCACCAGGAGCCGGTTCACGCTATCTGACTGTTCTCCGGTGGTTGCTATCGTCGTGTGCTGTAGAGACGGATACGGACCGGAGAGTTTCGATGGGCAAGACACGCGGGATTTTGGATATCGATGAGCTAACCGCGCTGGTGGAGACCGGTGACATCGACACCGTGATGGTCGCATTCACCGACCACTATGGTCGCGTCCATGGTAAGCGGTTCGACGCGACGTTCTTTCTTGATGATGTCGCCGGCGTAGGAACCCATGGCTGTGACTATCTCCTCACTGTTGACATGGAAATGGAACCGGTCCCCGGGTATCGCTACTCCAACTGGGAGCTCGGGTACGGCGACTTCCACATGGTGCCCGACATGGCAACGCTACGGGTGGCAAGTTGGCTGGAATCAACTGCGATCGTGTTGTGCGATCTCATCGACGACACCACGCACGACTACGTTCCCGTTGCCCCGCGCTCGATCCTCCGTCGTCAGATCGATCGGCTTGCAGCACTCGACCTGACGGCGAAAGCGGCGTCGGAGCTTGAGTACTACCTCTATGAAGAGTCGTACCGTGATGCTGCAAACAACGGCCACCGAGATCTCACCCCGGTGAGTTGGTACTCAGAGGACTACCACCTCATGCAAGGGGCACGCGAGGAGTACTACAACGGAGCCGTGCGGCGCCACCTGGCCGCATCGGGGATCCCGGTGGAGAACTCCAAGGGAGAGACCGGATTCGGCCAACACGAGATGAACATCCGGTACACCGACGTTCTCGAGATGGCGGACCGCCACACGATTATGAAACTATTGATGAAGGACACCGCCGACCAAATCGGGATCAGTGCCACGTTCATGGCGAAGCCCGTCGGCGACCAGGCAGGTTCGAGCTGCCATGTTCATCTGTCTGTGTGGAGCGGTGAAGACAATGTGTTCTGCGGCAACAACGAGATCGGCCCAATCTGCTGCTCAAACACCTTCACTCAATTTCTTGGGGGGTGGATGAAACATGTCGAGGCGCTCATGCCCTTCCTCGCCCCGACGGTGAACTCCTACAAACGTTTTCAGGAGGCATCGTGGGCACCGACCAACATTGCGTGGAGCTATGACAACCGGACAGCAGGCTTTCGCATCGTCGGTACCGGGTCAAGCCTTCGCATCGAATGCAGGATTCCCGGCGCCGATGCGAACCCGTATCTTGTGTACGCCGCGGCTCTGGCAGCGGGAATCGACGGAATCGAAAACCAAACCGAGCCACCACCGATGTTTTCCGGTGACGTCTACGCCGCGCAAGACCTTCCCAGCGTGCCAGGGACCCTGCGTGCAGCAATCACGACATTCGCCGACAGCGATTTCGTGCGCGACGCGTTTACCGCTGATGTCCACGACCACTACACACACTTCTACACCAACGAGGCCACGGCTTACGATGCCGCGGTAACCGACTGGGAACGCGCTCGATATTTCGACCGGATCTAGCTCGACCCTCCGCCACAATCTGCCACCCATCTCCCCTACACGAAACGGACAGAACAATGAGTCGCCTACAAGGGAAAGTCGCGCTAATAACCGGCGCCGGAAGCGGCATCGGCCGCGAGTCAGCGATACTTTTTGCATCGGAGGGCGCACAGGTGGTCTGTGTCGACCTCGACGAAGCTTCAGTGGGGGCGACGGCTGACTCAGTCGTCAAAGCCGGCGGGCAGGCGATTCCCGTGTGTGCCGATGTCTCGTCAGCGGACGACTCCGCCACCATGGTTGCCATGGCAGAAGATGTCTTCGGCGGTCTCCATGTGATGTTTAACAACGCCGGGATCATGCACAGCGACGACGGTGACGCGCAGGATACGAGTGAAGCCATCTGGGATTTGACGATGAACGTAAACGCCAAGGGGGTTTTCCTTGGATGCAAATACGGAATCCCCGCGATCCGTCGGTCGGGGGGCGGATCAATCATCAACACGGCGTCGTTCGTGGCCCATCTGGGTGCGGCCACACCACAGGTCGCCTATACGGCATCCAAGGGAGCGGTCCTCGCACTCACACGAGAGCTTGCGGTGGTCCACGCCCGCCAAGGTGTCCGGGTGAACGCACTGTGTCCCGGACCGCTTCGCACGGAGCTTCTCATGAAGTTCCTCGACACCGACGAGAAGAGGCAGCGACGCCTCGTTCATGTCCCAATGGGTCGGTTTGGTCTCGCCGAAGAGATGGCGAAGTCCGCCCTCTTCCTTGCATCGGACGATTCTTCATACATCACGGGGAGTGAATTCCTCGTCGACGGCGGTATCACCGCCGCATACATCACCCCGGAGTAGATATGACAACCGAGTTTGAGGGCATGCTCATCGACGGTGAGCGAGTCACAAGTACAGCGGGTGCGACGGCCATTGTCGATCCTGCATCCGGATCGTCGATTTCGTCGGTCGCCATTGGCGGTAGAGAGGATGTCGACCGGGCAGTTCTTGTCGCAAAAGACAGATTCTCTGCCGGATCGTGGCGCACGATGGCGCCAGACGACCGCGGTGCCGTCCTCGGACGAATCGCAGATGGAATCACCGCGAATCGCGATGCTCTCGCGGCCGCTGAATCGGCGAACGCCGGGAAGCCGATCGGGGCCGCGCTCGGAGAGGTCGACGCCGCTGCCAGAACCTTCCGCTTTTACTCGGGTGCCATCGACAAGTTCCATGGCCAAACGATTCCGTCGCGCGCCGACGGGACGCTGCTGACGTTTCGCGAACCGCTCGGAGTCGTCGGGGTCATCATTCCCTGGAACTTTCCCATGCTCATCCTGGCGTGGAAGGTTGCTCCGGCATTGGCGATGGGCAACACAGTGGTGGCCAAGCCGGCAGGAGTAACCCCGCTTTCAGCGCTCATGCTCGGCGACGTCGCTCTCAAGGCAGGCGTTCCGCCCGGAGTGTTCAATGTCGTCCCCGGCCCGGGGTCCACCGTAGGCTCCGCTCTCGTCACACACCCGGATGTGCGCAAGATCTCCTTCACCGGATCAACCGAGGTAGGTGCAGGGGTGATGAAGGCTGCGGCCGATGACATCAAGCGGGTCTCGCTTGAACTCGGAGGCAAGTCCGCATCGATCGTGTTTGCGGATGCCGATATGTCCGAAGCAGTCGAGTCGTCAATCTGGGCAGTATTCGACAACGCCGGCCAGGATTGCTGCGCTCGGAGCCGCATCCTGGTCGAGAAGCCGACATTCGATAGTTTTGTCGCAGCTTTCACAGAGCGAACCAGTCAACTGTCGGTGGGTGACACTTCCGACGATGCAACCGAGATGGGCCCACTGATCACTGCGTCGCATCGAGCGTCGGTAGAGGACCACATGCAACGGGCCGAGGATGAGGGGGCTTTGAGAGTCTGTGGTGGCGAACGTCTCGGCGGCGACCTCAGCGGTGGCAACTTCCTCACTCCTGCGGTATACGTCAACGTGCAGCCCTCGATGTCCATCATGCGCGAAGAGGTGTTCGGGCCGGTTGTTGCGATCATGCCGTTCTTCGACGAAGCCGACGCGGTGGCAATCGCCAATGATTCGGAGTATGGGCTGTCCGGCTCGATCTGGACACGCGATATCGGGCGGGCAATGCGCGTCGCTCGCGCCTTCGATACCGGGATGATCTCGATCAATACAAGTTCAAGCGTGCACATCGAGGCACCGTTCGGTGGCGTGAAACGCAGTGGTGTCGGCCGGGAACAGGGCATGGTGGCCCTCGACCACTACAGCGAGTACAAGTCCGTGTTCATCGGTAACAACTGACATGCGAATCGGCCTCCTCAAATGTGATCACGTCCTCGACCGGTTCGAGTCAATCGCAGGCGACTATCACCAGATGGTCGCGACAATGCTCGAACAACACCCCGCAGAGCTCGTGGTTTTCGACGCCTATGCCTACGAACTCCCCGACCGACCGAATGCTTGCGACGCCTACATCATCTCCGGATCATCGGCATCGGTATTCGAGGACAAACAGTGGATCCGGGATCTTGAGTCGTTCGTACGAAAGGCGGCGACGGAATCGGTTCCTGTCTTCGGGATTTGCTTTGGCCTCCAGGTCATGGCGACCGCACTCGGTGGAGCGGTCGAGCGCTCTGATCGGGGTTGGGGCGTCGGTGTTCACACGATGCAGGTGAACAAGAACAGGCCGTGGATGCAGCCGCACGAGGACACCATCTCGTTGATCATGCTCCACCAGGACCAGGTCGTCGCACTCCCGGACGGGGCGACCGTGCTCGGTTCGAGCGACCACTGTCCAAACTTTCTGGTGGAGTTCGGACCCGGTCTCGTCGGTGTGCAGGGTCACCCCGAATTCCCGCCTGCCTACGCCGAAGCGCTCTACAGCGACAGGCGGGATCGCCTCGGAGACCTCACCGAACCGGCCATTGAGTCCCTGGCGTCATCGACCTCCGAAACTGTGATCAGCAAATGGATGCACGCACTGTTCCAGTCTCTAGTGGTTTGACGGCTGCAATTGCGCCTTGCCTGTCGCGACTGACTAGCATCGACGCCACGCTTGGTCGCATGTGCGCGCACCGAGCTCTCCCGGCACCACGTGCCGGGTATGGAAAAGGAGATATACATGAAGTACCGACTCATGGTCTTGGCAGCTGCAATCGCACTGGTTGCTGCTGCCTGTGGAGGCGGCGCTGATGCCACCACGACCACTGCTGCCGACGCCGGCGACGGCACACCTGCCGCCACTGAGGCGCCGGGCGGCGGCGAACCGATCGACATTGATTTCTGGGTTGCATTTTCTGACGAGAAGCGACTCGGCTTCGCTCAGGACAGAGCAGCAGAGTTCAATACAGCCCACCCTGAATACAACGTCAAGGTGACGTCGTTTGCGTCTTACAACGACGTATTCGATGCAGCCGTTCTCGCTGTGGACAGCGGTGAGCCGCCAGCGCTCATCCACTTCTTCGAGGCTGCCACCCGGCAAGCGCTTGATGCGGTGGACTCGAGCGGTAACAAGATCTTCAAGTCAGTCACCGAAGCAATCGGCGGCCGTACTGAGATCCTCGGCGAGCCCGTAGTGCTCGACAACGTTGTGAGCGCAGCCCGCGACTACTACACAATCGACGGCGAGTTGTTCTCAATGCCTTGGAACACATCCAGCACCGTGCTTTTGTCCAACATGGACATCTTGAACGCTGCGGGCGTGACCAAGCCACCAGAGACCTGGGGTGAAGTGACCGCTGCCTGCGAAAAGGTCATGGCAATGACAGATGCTCCAAGTGGTTGCATCTCGTGGCCGAACCACTCATGGTTCGCCGAGCAGAGCCTTGGTCAGCAGGGCGAGCTTCTCGCCAACAACGACAATGGCCGTTCCGGCCGCGCAACTGAGGTGTTCCTCAACTCCAAGGGCATGATCGACTATGTCACCTGGTGGAAGGATCTCGCCGACAAGGGTTACTACACCTACACCGGTCAGCAGCGTGACTGGGGTGGCGTCGATAGTGCATACCTCGCCGGTGAACTCGCGATGATGGTGGACTCAAGCTCCGATACCGTCATCCACACTGAGGAAGCGAAGGAACTCGGATTCGAGCTCCTGGCGAGCTTCATGCCACGCAACGAGAACGTGCCGTACGTCGGCAACCTCATTGGTGGAGCAACCATCTGGATGCTCGACGGCATGGACACCAAGAAGGAAGACGGCGCACTTGCGTTCATGAACTTCTTCTCGAACCCTGAGAATGCAGCCGCATGGCATCAGCTGACCGGGTACGTCCCGATCACCGAAGACGCCGTCGACCTGCTCAACGCTGAGGGTTGGTACGAAGCAGAACCGAACGCCAAGGTGGCTTCTGATCAGCTCGCCGCAGCAGCGAACACACCGGCTTCGCTCGGTGCGTTGATCGGTAACTTCGTCGGAATCCGCGACATCCTCACGATCGCGATCGAGGACATCCTCGTGAACGACCTTGATGTTGCTACCCGCTTGGGACAAGCCAACGAGGAAGCCAACAAGTCACTGGCCGAGTACGAATCGCTCTTCGGCAACTAGAGAGCACATAAGTCAAGGGGTGGGGTGTTTGCCCCACCCCTTTTCTTAGAACCGGATGGGACTTCGATGAGAGCTGTAGATCTATGCTGATTGCCGGTCTGATTGTTGCGGCATTCCTTGGACCCCTCTTCGTCTGGAGAAAGTCCGACAGCCCATCTGTAGCTCGATACGGCATCGCTTCGGCTGCTGCAGTCGTCGGTGCAGCGGTCACTCCGATCGGCATGGGCCAATGCGCATTCGCCGAGGAAACCTCCGGCGTTGATCACCTCCTAGCCTGGGCCCTGATGGCAGGTGGCGCCTGGCTCGCCCTCATCATTACACAGGCGGCATTTGATCGATTCGACGGCAAATCGACCGGCGGCGGAGTCGCCGGAGAAATCCGGACCGGTGGTTTTCGAATGGGGTGGTGGGTGCCCTGGTTACTCCTCTCACCCACTCTAATTATTCTGGCGGTGTTCCTGTATACACCTGCAATCCAGACCTTCACTCTTTCATCGAAGCTGACCCGACTCGGAGCACCTAGGTCCAAGGACGTCTGCTTTGGAAACTTCTCGGAGCTCTTGATTACCGATCCGGTTCGCCTCGTCGCTTACCCGTTGCTTGCGATCGGATTCATCTACGCAGCCCGTCTCTGGGTCAAACGCTCAACCCCGGACACCTGGAGCCGGCGTGGAGCAGACATCACCACAGTCATCGCAATGCTCTCGGCCTTCGTTGCCTTTTACGCCATGTTCTCCGCCGGTGGAGAAGGGCAGGTCGCCTACCGCCCCGTCTACCTCAACACCGTCATCATCTCGGTTGGCATTGTGGTCTTCGGTATGGCCGGTGGTCTCGCAATCGCCTATCTCGCCTTCCGTCAGATCAAAGGCGGCGGCGTCTACCGCACACTCCTCATCTGGCCATACGCCATTTCTCCGGCTGTTGCGGGACTTCTTTTCTTCATGATCTTCGATCCCACTGCCGGCATCTTCACCTACACCATGGAGAATTGGTTCGGGATCGACGTCCCCAACTATCGCGAAAGCGCGATCCTGGCGCAGATGGCGATCATCCTGGCAAGCAGTTGGAAGATCATCGGGTACAACATCCTCTTCTACCTCGCAGGGTTACAGACGGTGTCCATCGATCAGGTCGAAGCTTCTCTCATCGACGGCGCCTCGGCTCGTCAGCGGTTCACGAAGATCGTGCTGCCCGCCTTGTCACCGATCACGTTCTTCCTTCTGGTCACCAACCTCACGTACGCCTTCTTCGAGGTATACGGAACCATTGACTTCATGACGAAGGGTGCTCCCGCGGGTAAGACGTCGGTGGCGATCTACGAAATCATCCGAGTTGGTGTCAACAACGGTGACCTCGGTCGCGGTGCCGCTCAGTCAGTTCTCTTGTTCCTCGCCGTTATCGGTATCACGCTGTGGCAGTTCAGAACTAGCGGCGAGCGCGTCAGTTACGGGGGTTCGTGATGAAGGGTCTTTCACCAGGAGTTCGCAAGAAGACGTTCTTCCGGGGCCGTCGTTGGCCGTATCACATCGGGCTTACCATCACCGCGTTCATCATTGCGTTCCCGCTGTTGTACGCAATGTTGGTCGCCACTCAGACGAACGCTGAAACGTACGCGTTTCAGTTCACACCTGGATCCGCGTTTTGGCGCAATCTCGAGGTCGTATGGGTGAGGCGCGACTTCGCAGGCTCAATGTTGAACTCATTGCAGCAGGCGATACTCGTGACAACGGGCAAGACAGTCCTCTCGCTGCTAGCCGGTCTCGCATTCGTATACTTCAAGTTCCGCGGCAAGTGGATCGTGTTCGGACTTGTGCTGATCACCTTGATGATGCCGACGGAAGTCATGATCCTCGCCATGTTCCGATTGGTCGGCGGTTTCGGATGGCAGGACACCATGGCTGCTCTCGTTGTGCCGTTCCTCGCCTCAGCTACGGGTGCATTCTTGTTCCGACAACATTTTGCGAACATGCCCACGGAGTTACTTGAAGCTTCGCAGATCGATGGCGCCTCACCCATGCAGTTCCTGCGCAAGGTGCTGATCCCGCTCTCGTGGAATGTCATCGCTGCGCTGTTCGTCATCCAGTTCGTATACACCTGGAACATGTTCCTGTGGCCCAGCCTCATCATCCGGGACGAGTCGAAACAGGTCGTCCAGGCTGCACTTCAGACGCTGACGAATATCGATGGATCCCTCAACTTCGGACCCTTGATGCTTGCCGCTGTTCTCGCGTCAATCCCTCCGGGACTTGTGTTTATCCTCATGCAGAAGCCATTCATGAGTGGTTTCGCGATCGGCCAGGACAAGTAGCGGCGCGAGATCCCCGGCCGCCCTACCCGAAGGGGTCGGCCTTCTGCCCGTTGTCATTCGCTCCGGCTACTCCCACGTGCTCCGGAGCCGCGTACCGCGGGGCCTGCATCGATCCGTCCGTGGACGAGTCCATATGCGATACACGCGCCAGAGCGGAATCGGTAGCATCTCGTTCAGCAGCGTCGCTCTCGGTAGACACGTACTGAGTCCGTACTTCTTCGGCAGACGGCGGGTCCTCAAGGCTCTTCGTAAGCTCGTCGATCGCCTCCAACATCGACTCATCAACAAGAGTCTCGCCTTGACCGGCATCCCACTGTTTCGTCTCACCATGTAAGACCGCTACCGGCGACCCTTTCTCAACCGAAGGCTGGGAAGAGGAAACGGAATCATCCTTCGGAAGGTCAAACTCGATCGGTAAGTTCTTGCCACGAGGGCTTTGAACCGCTTCGAGTATCGAACCCCAGTCGCGACGCGTCGCACAGGTCGTGCAGTAAACGGCAGCATCCCTGCGAACGGATCCCTCGCCACCGCACGTTACACAACTCATTTGTGAAGCCCTCCAAGTAACAGCAATAACTTCTCTAGAGTCATCGGCGAAACCGCCAAAACGCTTGAGTGTCATGCGGTGTCTATATTCAAATAGCACACTCGGTCTGGTCACGGTCGTACACCCAGCTCGATTGGCCGGTTGGATGCAATGATGATCGGGGGCTACGTAGAGGTCTGCTCGTCGAGAAGGATTGCGAGATCCTTCACCTCGACAGCCTCGTTGCCGAGTTCCTTCACACCATCGTCAATCATGATGTAACAGAACGGGCAACCGGTAGCGATCACATCAGCGCCTGTGGCAATCGCCTCCTCTGTCCGTTCGATGTTCACCTTCTTGCCGGTGTGTTCCTCCATAAACATCCGACCTCCACCGGCACCGCAGCAGAACGCACCCGTCCCGTTACGCTCCATCTCAACTCGGCCACCGGCGATGTCCACGAGGCCACGCGGTGCCGTGTACACGTCGTTGTGGCGCCCCAGATAGCACGGGTCGTGATAGGTGATCGTCTTCGACGAGTCATGTTTGGGTGTCAATGCACCCTCGTCGACAAGGCTCATCAATAGCTCCGAGTGGTGCATCACTTCGTAGTGGCCGCCGAACTGCGGATACTCATTCTGCATCGTGTTGAAACAGTGCGGGCATTGGGTGATGAGCTTGGTGATGCCGAGGTCGTTGAGCGTTTCGATGTTCTGGAGCGCCAGACCCTGAAAAACATACTCGTTCCCGGTGCGCCGAGCCGGATCGCCGGTGCACAGCTCACGAGGGCCGAGGATCGCAAAGTCAACACCTGCCTTGTGGAGAAGTTTTGCGGTCGAGATCGTGACCTTGCGGTTGCGATCGTCGAAACTTCCCGCGCACCCGACCCAGTAGAGGTACTCGGCCTCGACTCCGGCATCACCGAGAACCTTTACCTCGAAATCGAGCTCGTCGGTCCAGTCACCCCGGGTGGCCTGGCTCATGCCGTAGACGTTCGACTGGTTCTCGAGATTGATATACGCCTTGCCCAATTCCGATGGGAAGTCGGCCTCCATGAGGGAGAGGTAACGTCTCATGTCAAGGATCTTGTCGACGATTTCGATATCGACGGGACAAGCCTCGTCACACGCACGGCATGTCGTGCAAGCCCACAACTCTTCGGAGGTGATCCGTTCGAAGACGTTGTCGGAAGTGACCGTGATACCGGCATCGACACCCACGGGAGGAGATACCGCGGGACTACCGGATCGTGCGGCAACCTCGCCGAGTTTGAGAACAATCTCTCGAGGATCTAGCGGTTTGCCTGTTGTGTTTGCCGGACAGACCGCGGTACAACGACCACAGGTCGTGCACGCATCGGTGTCCAGCAACTGTTTCCACGTGAAGTCTGCAATGACCGAAGCGCCGACAGTCTCAATGTCCTCTGCCTCAAGCAGGTTTGGCATTTCGCGCATGGCGCCCTTCGGACGTTCACGCGGGCCGAGGGCCATGTTGGCGGGTGACGTCACGGCATGACGGAGCTTGGTCGTCGGCAACATGACCAGGAACACCAGGAACAAGGCGGCATGGATCGCCCAGAACACCTGATGAAGACCCGACGCCACCGACGCCGGAATGAAACCGGCAAGCGCCATGCCGACAAACGACCAGCTCTCCCACTCGGGCACACCGATGAGTTGAATACGCGCCGCCTCCACGAGGAGACCGGAGATACCGATCGCGGCGAGCAGGGTAAGTATCCAGAAATCTTCCGGGCGGGTCTTGGAGCGTGTTCGCCATGGTTTGGTCATGTAGCGGCGCACGTACGCCATTGCGATTCCGGCCAGGAACACGACAGCGGCAACGTCGAGGATCAACGAGTACCCCTGGTAGACGCGACCGTTGAGAAACTGAACATTGGTCGGGAGAAGGTGATCGATCTCAAGGGTGAGAGTGCCCAGGAAAAGAACCACGAACCCGTAGTAGATCGCGGCATGCATGACTCCGGCGCTCGGGTCACGCATCAGCGTCTTCATGGAGAGACCCTCGCGGGCAGCGTGGATTCGCCGTTTCCACATCCGCGTTCGGTCGTCGGATGCGCCCCGCTCCCAGTTCTTTGCGCGTTGGGCAAACAGATAGAACGTCATTCCGAGAAAAACGGCAACCGCCACATAGAACGTCGCGATCATCACCGCCGGAATGTTGCCAAAGATAGGGCGTGCAATCTCGTGATCAGGAATCGCGATGAGCGACCCAATCCAACCCGAGGCGAGCACGGTGAGGACGCTAACCGCGGCCAGACCCATCAACACTTCACTAGCTTTGAAAGTTCGCCGCGGTTTCGATGGCTCTTGCTCTGTCTCTTCCGGCCGTGTCTCGGTGTCGGTCGCCAATCCCTGCTCCTCTTTTCAGCGAGTCTAGATCGCGTTCTCTACCGAGCGGAACCGCACTCTTGTAAAACGAACGTTCGTTTGTTATCTTGAGGTACACCACGGTCCAGGAGACGGAGATATCGATGCAGATAACCGAGGGTGAGGTTCGCTTCCACGAACTCCTCGACGCGGACGAGAAAATCGAACCGCGCGACTGGATGCCCGACGGATACCGCAAAACACTCATCCGTCAGATCGCCCAGCACGCCCACTCCGAAGTCATCGGCATGCAGCCCGAAGCGAACTGGATCACGCGGGCGCCGACCCTGCAACGCAAGATGACCCTCATTGCGAAGGTACAGGACGAAGCCGGCCACGGACTCTATCTCTACTCCGCGGCCGAGACTCTCGGCATCTCCCGCGACGAGATGCAGCAGCTCCTCCACGAGGGCAAGCAAAAGTACTCGTCCATCTTCAACTATCCAACCCTGTCCTGGGCAGACATGGGGACCATCGGGTGGCTGGTTGATGGTGCGGCCATTGTGAACCAGATTGCTCTCCAGCGCACGTCGTACGGACCGTATGCACGGGCCATGGTGAAGATCTGCAAGGAGGAGAGTTTTCACGCCCGCCAGGGGTACTCGATCCTCCTGGCGCTCAGCCGCGGCACCGAGGAACAACGAGCCATGCTCCAGGATTCCATCAACCGGTGGTGGTGGCCGTCATTGATGATGTTCGGTCCTCACGACTCCGAGTCGGCGAATTCCCCGCAGTCGATCGAGTGGAAAATCAAACGGGTCACCAACGACGAACTCCGCCAGCTCTACATCGATCAGACAGTTCCCCAGGCTCACTACCTTGGCTGCACCGTGCCCGATCCGGATCTGTCGTTCGATGCGGACACCGGCCACTGGAGCATCGGTGCCATCGACTGGGATGAGTTCTGGGACACCGTGAAGGGCAACGGACGCCTCAACCGCGAACGAATCGCTCACAAGGTGAAGGCGTGGGACGACGGTGCGTGGGTCCGTGACGCCGCGACGGCCTATGCACGTAAACAACACGCGAAACTTGAGAAGACGGCATGACCTACGAAGTACCCGACATTCCCGGTGAGAAGACCGAAGAGGATTCGTTCAGCTTCGACAGTCGTGGTTGGCCCCTGTGGGAAGTGTTTGTCCGCCCTAAGCGGGGTCTTAACCACGCTCATGTCGGCTCGTTGCACGCACCCGATGCAGAGACTGCGGTCCAGAATGCCCGGGACAGCTACACGCGCCGTGCCGAAGGCGTCAGCGTGTGGGTCGTCCCATCAACAGAAATAGTTGCATCCGACGACTCGGAGTCGCTGTTCGAGCCGTTCGCCGACAAGCCGTACCGCCACCCTACCTTCTACGACATCCCGCCCGAGGTCGGCCAACTGTGAGTTCCACAACCATCGCCGACCCGGTCGCCAGGTATGTCGTACGACACGCGGACGACAACCTGGTCATTGGCCAGCGTCTTGCCGAGTACATCTCCGAAGCACCGGAACTTGAAGAAGATCTCGCGATCGGCAATCTGTCGCTGGACCACATCGGGGTGGCAATGCACCTCTACCAGTACGCCGCATCGCTCGGCGGTGCAGGCACCACGGCCGACAGAATCGCTTTTCTTCGAACTGAGAGGGAGTTCACAAACGTGCTGTTGGTGGAGCAACCTCACAACGGGTTTGGTGATGTCATTGCGCGCCAGTTCATGTTTGCCGCCTATCAGACGTTGCTGTGGGAGGCCCTCTCCTCGTCTTCCGATGAGATGCTTTCCGGAATTGCCGCCAAGGCACTCAAGGAAGCGACCTATCACCTACGCCATGCCGCGGGCTGGGTAGTGCGTCTCGGTGACGGGACTGCTGAGAGTCACACCCGGATGCAGGCTGCCATCGACGGATTGTGGCGTTTCACCGGCGAACTCTTTGAGAATGATGATCTCGTTGATGAAATGGTTCTCGCCGGCATCGGTGTTGATCCTGCGAGCTTGAAAGCAGCTTGGGAAACGAGGGTCAATGCCGTGCTTTCCGAGGCGACGCTCACGCGCCCTGACGATCCGTATCAGGCGGCCGGCGGACGGACCGGAATGCACACCGAGCATCTCGGGTACATGCTTGCCGAGATGCAGTGGATGCAGCGCACCTATCCGGATATGGAGTGGTGATGGCAACGACAACGAACGTCGAGAACATCCGCGAGATTCTCGAAACGGTCACCGATCCAGAGATACCAGTGCTCACGATCGCAGGTCTGGGAATCCTTCGTGACGTGGCAACAGAGGACGATGGGTCGGTCACGGTCACGATCACACCGACCTACAGCGGTTGCCCCGCCATGGGTGTCATCGTTGAGGACATCCAGACGGCACTCAACGACGCCGGTTACGACCGGGTCGATGTGCGGACCGTGTTCACACCGGCGTGGACAACCGATTGGATGACCGACGACGCGAAGGAGACGATCGCCGCCTTCGGTATCGCACCCCCGACGGCCACGGGATCCACACCCGAAGCGATCCTGTGTCCCCAGTGCGCATCAGGAGAAACAAAGACCGTTTCCGAGTTCGGCTCGACGGCATGCAAGGCCTTGATGGTCTGCAGCGAGTGTCTCGAACCGTTTGACTATTTCAAGGCAATTTGATGACTGCTGCCGAATTTCACACCCTGACCGTTGGTTCGGTCGATACGCTCACTGACGACTCGGTGGTCGTCACGTTCGACGTGCCGGACGAATTGGCGGAGTCCTATCGGTTCACACCCGGCCAGCATGTCATCGTCCGTGCCGATATCGACGGTGTGGATGTACGTCGGTCGTACTCCATTTGTTCGAGCGTGGCTTCCCGGGATCTGCGTGTGGCGGTTCGCCAGATCGACGGCGGTGTGTTCTCGACCTTTGCGAATACCCAGCTTGCCGCTGGAGACACCCTCAGCGTCACACCCCCGACCGGCGAGTTCATCCTCCCACCCGATTCGTCGAACTCGATGCACTATCTCGCGATTGCAGCCGGTTCTGGAATCACACCGATCATGTCGATGATCGCCACAACACTTGAGGAAGAGCCAGAGAGCGTTTTCACGTTGCTGTTCGGCAACCGGGACGGGCTGTCCATTATGTTCCTTGAGGAGCTCGCAGCCCTGAAGGACCGGTTCCCTGCGCGATTCGTGTTGATGCACTTTCTGAGTCGCGAAATGAATACGATCCCACTGTTTGAGGGGCGCATCGATGCCGAGAAGCTTGAGACGTTGTTCGCATCGGTGATCGATGCCGACTCGGTCGACAAATGGTATCTCTGCGGACCCGCAGCCATGGTGGATGATGCGATTGCACTTCTCCGCAATCGTGGTGTGTCGGACACTGCGATCCACCAGGAACTGTTCTTTGCGGACCGCGGCGTGGTGCGGACCGCTCCCCCGGTTCCCGCTACTGAAGAAGGGGCTGTAGTGAACTTCACGCTTGGAGGTCGTACCACGACCACCGTCGTTCCAACCGATGGGGCTCCCATCCTCGACTACGTCCTGTCCGTACGTCGTGACGCTCCGTTCTCGTGTCGCAACGGTGCGTGTGCCTCGTGCCGATCGATCGTTCTCGAAGGAGAAGTCACCATGGACCACAACTGGTGTCTCACCCAGGAAGAGGTCGATGCCGGCCAGATCCTCACCTGTCAGTCCCATCCGGTTTCTGACACCGTCGTGCTGAGTTTCGACATATGACGCGGGTCACGCGCGAGGATGTCGTACGGACCGCTGGTCGGTTGTTCTCGCTGTACGGCTATCACGGCACGTCGATGCGTGACCTGGGTCGCGAACTCGGGTTGCTCGGATCGTCGTTGTATGCCCATGTTGATGGGAAACAGCAGCTCCTCGTGGAGGTTGTCGAACGTGGTGCACGGTTCTTCCAGGCATCGGCCGACGCTGTCGGTGCGGTGGAGGGGACCGCGGCGGAGCGGCTCCGGATACTGATCGAGGGCCATGTGGACGTCGTGCTTGAGCACCGTGATGAGGTGCGCACCTATCTCTATGAAGCGACCGCTCTCGATGACGATGCCCGCCGCAACGTGCTCGATGCGCGCAACCGGTACGAGGCCGTGTTCACGTCGGTCATGAAACAAGGTGCGGCGGACGGAAGTTTGCGTATGGACCTCGACCCGAAAACCGCCACGATCTTCACGCTGTCCATTCTCAACGCCATCGACCGCTGGTACTCGGAAAGCGGCCGCATGTCCCGCAAGAAACTCGTCGACGAAATCTGGACGTTCATCCTCAAAGGCCTCAGCCCCACCAGTTGACTCGCCACCCTCTCCCCGTTTTGGTGACGCTCGACAGGAATAATCCGGTCTGAACGTCACCAAAACGGTGAGCGTCGGAGTCAGGGCTCCCGGGTCAGCGCCCGCAGCGTCCCCAAGACCTCGTCGACAGGCTTACCTCGTAGTCGGTCGGCGAGCCCCCC
>VAPH01073896.1_pt1 | contig 18177 bp, 14 predicted proteins | sample 3393861 | NCBI WGS metagenome assembly VAPH01 (sample SAMN08290439, study PRJNA428436) | hydrothermal vent metagenome | isolation source: Deep-sea hydrothermal vent chimney | place: Atlantic Ocean: South-mid Altantic Ridge | reverse complement strand
TTTACAAAGTTTAGTATATTTTGACCTTTAAATTTATCCATATCTCTTATATTTACTGATAACAAGATACAGAATTTATATTAATAACTCAATAAAATAAAATGAAAAATATAATTAGTCTGTTAATAATTGTAATCAGTTTTGGGTCAAATCTTTTCGGTCAGTCTGAAATTTCAACAAAATTGTACAAAATTGCAGAAGCACCATCTGCCGAGAGAATAGAAAAAGACATTAAAAAGTTAGTCGGCTTTGGTACACGTCACACCTTATCGGATACCATTTCAAAAACACATGGAATTGGAGCAGCCAGAAGATGGATAAAATCAGAATTTGAAAAAATATCTTCAGAATGCAATAATTGTTTGGATGTGCAATTTCAACGAAATCTGGTTCCGAAAGACAATAGAAGAATCATAAAAGACACCTGGGTTGTTAATGTTTTGGCAATTCAAAAAGGCACCAAGTTTCCAAATCGTTATGTGATCATGTCGGGTGATATTGATTCGAGAGTAAGCGACCCTAACAATTTTACGTCAGATTCACCCGGAGCCAATGACAATGCTTCAGGTATGGCCGGAACAATTGAAACAGCAAGGGTTTTAAGTAAGTATAATTTTCCTGTATCTATAATTTATCTTGGACTTTCGGGAGAAGAACAAGGCCTGTATGGAGGTAAATATATGGCTCAGATTGCCAAAGAAAAAGGATGGGATATAATAGGAATAATTAATAATGATATGATTGGAAATATTCACGGAATTGACGGGGTGATAGATAATACCACTTTCAGGGTGTTTTCTGAAGCTATTTCTATGAAAATGACTGATAAACAAAAAAATGCCATGCGTTATTACGGAGGTGAAGTTGATGGGCCTTCACGGCAATTGGCCAGATATATTGATAAATTAACCGATACTTATATGACGAATTTAGATGCAATTATGATATATCGATTAGATCGATTTGGTAGAGGTGGACATCATCGGCCATTTAATGATGAAGGATTTACCGGAGTAAGAATTATGGAAACCCATGAAAATTATAACCGCCAACATCAGGATATTAGAGAAGAAAATGGTATAAAATACGGAGATGTCATAGAAGGTGTTGACTTTGATTATGCCGCAAAACTTACAGCTGTAAATGCTATATCATTGGCATCATTAGCTTCTGCTCCTCAAAAACCACAAAATGTAATGATAGGTGGGGCAGTGCAACCATCAACAAAATTACAATGGGATGCAGTTGACGATGAAAATTTATTGGGTTATAAAATATATTGGCGAGATACCACTTCACCGGTTTGGCAGCACAGTAAATTTATTGGTACCCAAACAAAATACACTTTAAAGAATATAGTAATTGATAATTACTTTTTTGGGCTTGCAAGTGTTGGTAAGAATGGAGCGGAAAGTTTGGTTCAATTTCCTCAAAAATTAATACCGAGAAAATAAATTGTAAGTTGTAATATTGTATGGATTCAATCGTCTTAGATTTACAAAGAGAATAGATCATGAAGAATAAAATAACTTTTACATTCATATTAATGTTATTGTCACTTAATTTGTTGGCTCAAAAAAATCAAATAAAAATGAATAACGATTTAGAAATTGCAACTTTTGCGAATGGTTGTTTTTGGTGTACAGAAGCCATATTCCAAAGGTTGGAAGGTGTTGAAAAAGTATTACCTGGCTATATAGGTGGAAAAGTTAAAAACCCCAGTTATAAAGAGGTTTCAAGCGGTACTACAGGGCACGCTGAGGCCTTGCAAATACAATTTGATCCTAAGATAATTAGTTATCGGGAGTTGTTAGATATTTTTTTTTACACACATGACCCTACTACTTTAAATCGTCAGGGCTATGATGTTGGTACCCAATACAGGTCTGCTATATTTTTCCATGATGAGAACCAAAAAAAAGATGCTGAGAAAATCATTTCACAATTAGAGAAAGAAAAAGTCTACACTGATAATATTGTTACAGAAATTACACCGTATGATATTTTTTATGTAGCAGAAGACTACCATCAAAACTATTATAACAACAATAAAAATCAAGGATATTGCAGGGCTGTGATCAACCCGAAATTAGATAAGTTTATGAAGAAATACGGTTCGAAAATTAAATAGTCATTGAAAAAATTCTTGTTTCCGGTTTGTTTTCAATTAAACGAAGATCAAATGCCATACAGATATTTCGAATAAACATTCGGCCTTCTTCTTTAACGGTTATTTTATCAATGGAAACTTCTATTAGATCATCATCAATTATTTCTTGTAATCGACCCAGGATTTCATTTTTGATTTGATCATTTACACCAATGGTCCATTTCGTTTCTAAATTACACATTAAATTTAATATGTGTTTTCTAATAATCAGATCTGTATTTGTTAACAAATGACCTCTGAAAATCGGCAAAATTCCTCGGTTAACCTTTTCAGTATACGCTTCAACCGATTTTTCGTTCTGAGCGAATGCATACCATGAATCACTTATTGACGACATCCCCAAACCTATCATAAGTTGTGTTTTACCTGCCGTATAACCCATAAAATTTCGATGAATTTTCTTTGATTCCATTGCTTTTGATAAAGAATCTGATGGCAAGGCAAAATGGTCCATTCCAATTTCTTTGTATCCGGCTTCAAAAAATAATTGCTTACCCAGTTCGTACAAATATCTCTTTTCCTGATCTTTTGGTAGATCATTTTCAGCAAAACCACGTTGTCCCACACCTTTGATCCAGGGAACATGAGCATAACTATAATAGGCTATTCTATCAGGTTTCAATGCAATTGTATTTTTAATAGTATTGCGTATACTTTCTTCTGTTTGAAATGGAAGCCCGAAAATTAAATCATGACTTATAGACTCATAACCTATTTTTTTAGAAAGATCATGAACTTTTTTCACCTGATCAAAACTCTGGATTCTATGAATAGCCTTTTGAACTACCGGGTCATAATCCTGAATACCAAAACTATTTCTTCTTGAGCCCAGATCATAAAGTGTTTGCAATTGCTCTTCGGAAGTGTGATTTGGGTGTCCTTCATAACTGAATTCAAAATCTTTAAATTTATCAGCCCTTTTAAAAATGCCATCTATTAATTTTTTTAAATTTTCCGATGAAAAAAAGGTAGGTGTACCACCACCTAAATGAACTTCTCTGATTTTAGGTCTTTTGCTGAGTAAATCGCAATAAAGATCCCATTCCTTTAAAACTGTATCTAAATAAGGTTCTTCTACACTATGGCGTTTGGTTATTCTTTTATGACATGCACAAAATGTACATAGACTTTCACAAAAGGGTAAGTGGATGTACAAACTGATACCTTCAGAATCATTACTTTCATTAAAGGATTTTAGAACAGAATTTTTCCAATCTTCCATACCAACACCTTTTTTATCCCAAAACGGAACGGTAGGGTAACTGGTGTATCTCGGACCGGGAATATTGTATTTTTGAATTAAGTTTTTCATTTGTTTTTTATGGTTGCTGGTTACTGGTTGCCGGTTTTTGAGATCTAACAACCAACAACTAACAACTATTTTTCATACTCCTTCACCGCATCAATAAAAGCTTTTGCATTATCTAAAGGCACATTTGGTAAAATACCATGACCCAAATTTACGATGTATTTGTCTTTCCCAAAATCATTTATCATTTGTGTAACCAGTCTTTTTATTTCTTTGGGAGGAGATAACAATCGAGTTGGATCTAAATTACCTTGCAAAGTTACTTTATTGTTAGTTAGCTTTCTAGCCATATGAGGACTAATAGTCCAATCAACACCCAAGGCTGAAACATTTGAATTTGACATTTCTTCTAAGGCATACCAACATCCTTTAGCAAAAGCAATTACCGGAATATCATCTTTAAGTGCTTCAATAATTTGTTGGATATATTTCCAGGAAAATTCTTGATAATCGATTGGTGAGAGCATCCCACCCCATGAGTCAAAAATTTGGACTACATCAACACCAGCTTTGACTTTTTCTTTCAAATAAGCTATCGTTGTATCTGTTATTTTTTGTAATAAAGTATGTGCAGCAACAGGTTGTGTAAAGCAAAATTCTTTGGCTTTATCAAAAGTTTTTGATCCTTGCCCCTGTACACAATAGCATAAAATTGTCCATGGTGAACCGGCAAAACCAATTAACGGAATTTCATCGTTCAACATCTCTTTGGTAAGTTTTATGGCATCCATTACATAAGCCAAAGTTTCATTGATATCAGGAACTATTGTAGCATCAACATCTTTTTGAGAACGAATTGGATTTGGTAAATAAGGCCCCAATCCTTCTTTCATTTCAAACGGAATGTTCATGGCTTGAGGTATGACTAAAATATCTGAAAATAATATTGCCGCATCCATTCCAAATCTGCGAATGGGTTGTACCGTAATTTCTGATGCCAACTCAGGAGTTCTACATCGTGTAAAAAAATCATATTTATCACGAATAGCAATAAATTCGGGTAAATAACGACCTGCCTGACGCATCATCCATACAGGGGGACGCTCAACAGATTCTCCTTTTAGAGCTTTTAAGAAAAGATCGTTCTTCATATTTAGTTTTTGGATTTTAGCTTTTAGCTATTTTTAATTTAGGTTATTAATCCGTTTATCATTATCCCTTCTTTTATAATTAATTGAGTTTTCAATCCAAATAAAGAACCTTTCGAAATTTCTTAATATCGTTTGAATTCAATATCAATATTTCTACTACATCCTTCAGTAATATTTGATGGTATAGAAACTATGGCTCTTTTAATCTGACTTTTTAAGCCATACATTTCCTCATAATTTTAACTATTTCTAAAAGCTAAAGGCCAAAAGCTAATTGCTAGCATTTGAAACCTCCTTCATCGCCACATTCACCGCATCTTTTACTTTCTGCATATCTTTCTTATTGAATTTGGTAGATAAAAACCAGGATTCAAATTGTGATGGTGGTAAGAACACACCATTTTCGATCATTTTCCAGAAAAAGGTTTTAAACTTTTCAGTATCACTGGATTGAGCTGTTTTAAAATCAACAACTTTAATTTTTGTAAAAAACGGATTGATCATTGAACCAAAACGATTTACCTGCAAATCAACCCCATTATCTTGTGCTGCTTCCAAAAGTATACTTTCTATTTCTTTTGCTTTTTTGTCAAATTTGGCATAAGGATCAATTTTTTTAATTTCTTTTAAAGTAGCAATTCCACATGCCATAGCTATTGGGTTACCGGATAAAGTTCCAGCCTGATACATATCTCCTAAAGGAGCTACCATTTCCATAATTTCATTTCTGGCCCCGTAAGCACCAACAGGAAAACCGCCACCTATAACTTTTCCTAAACAAGTGATATCAGCTTTTATCCCCAACAATTCTTGTGCTCCACCAAATTTTGAACGAAAACCAGTCATCACTTCATCAACAATTAGCAAAATATTATTTTCTGATACAATTGTTTTTAGCTCTTTGATGAAATTTGGTGATGGTTTAACAACTCCCATATTACCTGCTATAGGTTCAATAATAATTGCAGCAATATCACGGTGCTTTTCAATTTGTTTTTTAATACTTTCAATATTATTATACTCGGCTATCAAGGTATTTTTTACTGCGTCATTTGGTACACCTTTACTGCCCGGTAAACTCAAAGTTGCTAAACCAGATCCCGCCGCAACCAGCAAGGCGTCCGAATGTCCATGATAGCAACCAGCAAATTTTATTATTTTATTATTTCCTGTAAAGGCTCTAGCCAACCGAATGGCGCTTAAAACGGCTTCAGTACCCGAATTAACGAACCGAACCTTATCCATACCCGGAAATGCATCGCAAACCAATTTTGCAAGTTTGATTTCTCCTTCGGTAGAGGCACCAAAAGTAGTACCCTTTTTTAAAGCTTTTTTAATAGCTTTTCCTACTTTTTTATTTCTGTGCCCTAAGATCATGGGTCCGTAGGATAATACAAAATCTATATATTCATTATCGTCAACATCAATGATTTTATTGCCTTTGGCTTTTTTGATAAATAATGGAACACCTCCAACCGACTTAAATGCTCTGACAGGAGAATTTACAGCACCAACTAAATTTTTCTGTCCTTTTGAAAATAATTCTAATGATTTTTCTAGTTTCATTTTGTAGTATTATTATTAAATTGTTGGTTGTTGGTTGTTGGTTGTTGGTTGTTGGTTTTGGAGTTTTGTATTTAATACCTTCTTTTTACCTCTTGTAAATTATATAAATTCCGATAATATGATCAAAAAAAACATATCAACCTTTTAACAATTTAGCTACTTCTTTAGCAAAATACGTGATAATGATATCTGCACCTGCTCTTTTCATAGATAATAAACTTTCCATCATAACTTTTTTACCATCTATCCACCCTTTCTCGTCGGCAGCTTTGATCATGGCATATTCACCACTTACATTATAACAGGCAATAGGTTTATTAAAATTATTTTTTAGATCTCTAATGATATCTAAATAAGATAATGCCGGTTTAACCATCAGTATATCAGCTCCTTCCTGATCATCAAAAGTTGCTTCCCGAAGAGCCTCTGTTCTATTTGAAGGATCCATTTGGTAGGTTTTACGGTCACCAAACGAAGGTGCTGAATCGGCTGCATCTCTAAAAGGACCATAATATGCCGATGCATATTTTACTGCGTATGACATTATTGGCAGATTTACAAATCCTGAATTATCTAAAGCTTTGCGAATGGTATGTATCATTCCATCCATCATTCCGGAAGGAGCGACCATATCAACACCTGCTTTTGCGTGCGAAACTACTTGTTTTGCAATATTTGTTAAAGTGGAGTCATTATCCACATCATTTTCAACAATAATACCACAATGTCCATGACTGGTATATTCACAAAAACAAACATCGGAAATAACATATAAATCAGGATAATTTTTCTTAATAAACCGTATTGCTTTTTGCATTATTCCATTGTGATTCCATGTTTCTGAGCCAATTTCATCTTTTTTAGTTGGTATTCCAAAGAGTAAAACGGATGGAATTTTTAATGCTAGAACCTCGTCTAATTCATTGGATAATTTATCTATAGAAAACCTTTTTATTCCGGGCATGGAAACAATTTCATTTTCAATATTTTCACCTTCTTCAATAAATAATGGGTAGATGAGGTCATCAATATGCAAGCGATTTTCTCTAACCAATCGTCGTATATTTTCTGTTTTACGGAGGCGTCTTGTTCGATTCATTTTTTTATGAATATTAAAGAAAATAATTATTTACAGATTTTATGATACTATCAACGGTTGGTGAACTCGAGACGACAACATTTTTAAAATGCTTTTTTGCCAGATTTGCTGTAGTATCTCCAATACAAAATGCTACTTCATTACTGGCAGTGTTTTCCAATAAATAACTTTTTATACCTGTAGGACTATAAAATAGAATGCCATAGTAATGGTCACCCAATTTGTTTGGTGTTAAAATCGTTTTATAAGATTCGATTTCATTTACATCAAAATTGTTATTCTTTAAAATGTCGGGTAGTTCATCTCTTCTATTGTCACCACAAAAAAATGTCACATACTTTTCATCTATATTTTTAACCAGGTATTTGGCTAATTTTCCCGCAGAATTTTCTATATGAGTTACTTTTCCAATACTTTTTTCTATTAAGCTTTTGGTTCTTCTTCCAACACAATAGATATGGTCATAATTTAATTCAGAAGAAGAATAGCTATTTAAAACCGATTGTACAGCATTTTGACTTGTGAAAATAATATTTTTAAGATTATTTTTAATTAGGGCGGGTTTTAATCTGTTGAACTGAATAGTTATAAAATCACTCATAAAAACACCAATATCTGAAGATAAAGTGCGAGTTTGAACTAAAGAAAGGACCTTGGTTGAAAAAATTAGGGTTTCTTTCTTAATTTTAATTTCTTTGCGCATTAGTTTTTTACCTCCCCTGTCTAAAATAAATTTAGCAGCAAATTGAGCAAGATCCGTTGTGTGGTTTACCGGAACTGTTTTAGCAAACTCCAGTTTGTTTTCACCATTCAGGCTGAACAAAGCACCTTTAAATTTTAGCTCATCATCTTTTACTATTGCTAAGGCACCAATTGGAGCTGTACATCCACCTTCCAGGGCATGTAAAAACTCACGCTCAATATTTACGCAAATCTCAGTTTCTTTATCATTAAGTTCCTTACAAACATCTAATAGTTCCGTGTTTTTATCTAATGCCGCTATCATTACAGCTCCTTGTGCAGGAGCGGGTAACATCCAATCCAGTTTCAAGTGATTTTCAGGTAATAAATTAATTCTTTGCAGTCCGGCCATTGCAAATATAGCGCCATCCCAATCGTTGTTCTTTAGTTTTTGTATACGAGTATTTATATTTCCTCTTAACCCGGTAATTTTATGATTTGGATAACGGTATAGCCATTGAGATTTCCGTCTTAAACTACCTGTTGCAATAGTTGGTGCTTTATGAGCAAAGAAATCCTCATTGTTCTTTAAAACCAAAACATCGTTAAAATTTCCTCTTTTTAAAATCGCTGCTTGTACAATTCCTTTAGGTAAAATTGTAGGCACATCTTTTAAGGAGTGTACGGCAATGTCAATTTTGTCATTTAAAAGGGCGGAGTCTAAATTTTTTGTAAAAACTCCTATTGTACCCAAATCATATAATGGTTTGTTTAAAACTTGATCACCTATTGAATCAATATGTATAATTTTTGTTTCATGACCAAGGTGCTCTAATTGTTTTGAAACGGTATTTGCTTGCCAAAGTGCCAATTCACTAGATCGAGTTCCAATTCGTATAACATTTTTCATATCAATTTTCTAAGGCCTCGATCTTAAAAATCTGGTTTATCACTTTAATACTTTGATTCGCATGTGAATTCTCTTCTTTTAAATGCATTGCAAATTTGGATACAATTTTATTTACTATTTGTGTTGTTACATCTTCTATATATTCAGAATTAGTACCATTGTATTTTTTCGAATGAACTGAAATAGCATCTTTTTGGATGACTTCTAACGATTTTTTTAATGAATTAATTGCTGGTGTACTTCTTCTAAAGTGTAACCACTCATAAAATTCTGCCTTATATTTTTGAATGATCTTTTCAGCTAAAGGAATTTGTTTTTTTCTATTCTCAATGGTTTTTATTGTTTTTTCTGACAAAACATCAACATCGATTATTTTTTTATTGTTTAGAGATTTTATATTAGTATCCACATTACGAGGTATAGATAGGTCAATAATTAATTGTTTTTTCTCATCAGTAAATTGGTTAGCACACACAATTGGTTTAGAAGCACCGGTAGCAACAATTAAAATATCTGATTTTTGAATTTCAGATTCTAAATTAGCATGAATTTCAGGTTTAACATCTATTTCATTTGCTAATTTTAAAGCTATGCTATCGGTACGATTAATAACTGTTACATTACACTTATTTAAATATTTTACACAACTTTTAGCAGTACTGTCGCCTATATCACCTAAACCGTAAATTAAAATATTTTTATTAGCTAACTCTTCGATATTATTTTTGATATATAGAATTGCTGCATACGATACAGTAGTAGTTCCTGAACTTAAAGATGTTTTATTCTTAGTCTCTTTACTCGCTTGTAAAGCTACATTAAATAACCTTTCTAAATATGCATTAATCGTTCCTGCTCTTTTAGCTCGAGAAAAAGACTCTTTTAATTGCGCTACTATTTCATAATCTCCTAAAATTTGACTGTCTATACCAGTAGCTAATTTAATAATATGTTCTACTGCATCACTATTCTTATAAACATAAGAAACTTTGGCAAACTCTTCCATTGTACCGTTAGAATATTTACACAACAATGATATTAATTTAAAGGGATGATTTGCAAAGCCTATTATTTCTACCCTATTACAAGTAGAAAGAATAATTACATTCTTAATATTTATAGTTTTGGCTTCTATTAATAATTCTTCTTGCTTTTCTTTACTCAAACTAAAATTACTTCTAGTAACTACATCTGCTTTTTTATAATTGAGGCCAATCACATAAAACTTTTTGTTATCTATATTCTTATTCATTTCAACTAGGTTGATTAAAATTAATTTTTCTTATGAGAAAGTATCGCTACAAATTTACAATACAAGTATCATTGAAAAAATGATATTTATCACATAATATAAAATCTTATTTTTTAGGTATTTACTACCCAAGAATCAAACTGTACGTGCTATTACATCAATCTTACCCATTTAATCACTATAAATTTTGAATCTTGACAAAAATATATAGTTAGTCAGCTAAATGATATCGTATAAAATTAAAAAAACAACGATAAAAATATTTCATTTTTTTTATAATAATAATTAAGAATGAAGTGTAAAAAATTAAAAGGATTATATTTGCCGATAAAATTATTTAATTAATATAGTTCAAATTAATAGTGATTCAATTGGATAATAAAGCTGTACTTCTGATAAATTTGGGCTCTCCGGATTCTACCAATGTTAAAGATGTTAGAAAATATTTAGATGAATTTTTAATGGATGAAAGAGTTATTGATATTCCTTTTTGGAAGCGATTTTTACTCATAAAAGGAATCATATTAAATACACGACCAAAAAGATCTGCTGAAGCTTATAAAAAAATATGGTGGAAGGATGGCTCTCCTTTGGTTGTTATTTCTACCCTTTTCAAAGAAAAAATTGCTAAGAAAATAAATATTCCAGTTTCATTGGCGATGCGTTATGGATCAATGCGTATTAAGAATGCAATGCAAGAGTTGTATGATAAAGACGTAAATGAAATTTTGTTGATTCCGCTTTATCCACATTATGCTATGTCATCATACGAAACAGTTGTAGAAAAAGTGAAAGAGATTAAGTATAAATTTTTTCCAGAAATAAAAATAGACGTATTACCTGTTTTCTATAATAATGAGGATTATATGAATGTAATGGCTAAAAATTTAGAAGATCATTTAAAAGGCTTTGAGCATGATCATATTTTGTTTTCCTATCACGGAATTCCTGAACGCCATATCATTAAATCGGATACTACAAAGTCGCATTGTAAAATTGACGGAAAATGTTGTGAAATGCGATCAAAAGCTCATGAAACATGTTACAGGCATCAGTGTTTTGAAACTACAAAAGCCTTAGCTAAGAATTTACATTTAAAAGAAGGTACATATAGTAATTCTTTTCAATCCAGGTTGTTAAAAGATCCCTGGTTAAAGCCTTATACTGATTTTGAATTGGTTAATTTAGCAAAAGAAGGTGTTAAAAATTTGGTGGTAATAACTCCTTCCTTTGTTACAGATTGTTTAGAAACATTAGAAGAGATAGCCATTGAAGGAGAAAAACAGTTTTTAAATGCAGGAGGTGAAAAATTTAAGCATATTCCTTGTTTAAATGATAATGACCAGTGGGTAGACACTATGTGCAGTTGGATTAAAACCTGGCAATTGTCTAAAAATAAAATCTAAATTATTATGGAATATTTATATATAAAATCTTTACATATAATTTTTGTAACTACCTGGTTTGCAGGATTATTTTATATTATCAGACTTTTTATTTATTTTAAGGAAGCTGAAGAAAAAGACGAACCGGCTAAATCTATTTTACAAGTTCAATACACGCTTATGAGTAAGCGTTTATGGTATATAATTACTTGGCCATCAGCTATTTTAGCTAGTATTTTTGCTTATTGGATGTTGTTTTTAAATCCAACATTTTTAACTCAAAAGTGGATGTTAATAAAACTTGCTTTTGTAATTGCCTTGTATGCATACCACTGGTCTTGTCAGGTTATTTTAAATCAATTAGTAAAAGGATCAATAAAAACATCATCGTTTAAATTACGAATTTGGAATGAAGTTGCTACCATAATTTTATTTGCCACGGTTTTTTTAGTCGTACTAAAAAATGCAATTAACTGGGTTTTTGGAGTATTAGGTATTGTATTGGTATCTGTACTTTTGATGCTTGGTATTAAACTCTATAAAAAAATAAGAGTTCATAATAATTGGGATAAAACGTAGTATTTCTAAAAAACTAATTTAAACCGGTCAACTCTAATCGGGAAAGTTCATAATTAACAATTAATCGTTCAAATTAAATACTTTTCCCAATCCCATACGTCTTAGCATTTTTTTTTCAAAGTTCCAAAAGAATTTAAATTGACCAAAAAACCAGCCAACAACAGGTAAAGTAACTTGGTATATTGGAAATATAAGTAAAATTCTTAATGTTAAGTATAAAATATAAGGGTTTGTTGTTTCCGAACTTAATCCGAAAAATTCAGTAACAGGTTTAGCTACCCATGCTGCAAACGAGCCATTAATGCTAAAAACAGTAATAATTGCCAACACTTGCCAATTTGATGATAAACCCCAGCGTTGTTTTAATTTTTCCATTTAAAATGTTTTTGCAAAAGTAAAATTGCTTCGCTATTAAGAATAACCATAAACGTATTAAAAATATCGATAAAAACAAAAAGAATACTTTTAATAAATTAAGATTTAATAATTTTATTTGACGTTTCACCACTAAATTAATTTCACACAAGTACATATTTTATTATCTTCCCCAAAATTTAAATTAATTATGAAAAAAACAGCCCTACACTGGAAAATTTTAATAGGAATGGTCTTAGGTGTTTTGTTAGGATTTTTAATGGTAAGTTTTGATGGTGGAAAAGAAATAGTGCAGGATTGGGTCAAACCTTTTGGAACCATATTTATCAATTCCTTAAAATTAATAGCTGTTCCATTGATTTTAGGGTCTTTAATTAAGGGTGTGTCTGATTTAAAAGATATCTCGAAACTTTCTAAAATGGGAGGGAAAACAATATTAATATATATTTTAACTACGGTAATCGCTGTTTCTATAGGATTGTTTTTGGTAAATACTTTAAAGCCCGGAAATTCTATTTCAGAAAACACCAGAACTGAATTAGTGAGTAATTATTCTGATAATACACAAAAATACAAAGATGAGGCTGCAAGTCAAATAGAAAGTGGCCCTTTACAAGCACTGGTAGATTTGGTGCCGGAAAATATAATTGGAGCTTCAAGTGAAAACAAAAATATGCTCCAAGTTATTTTCTTTGCGATATTTTTTGGTGTCGGGCTTATTTTAATTCCCGAAAGTAAATCAAAGCCGGTTAAAGATTTTTTTGACGGTTTTAATGAGGTGATTCTAAAAATGATTGATTTGATTATGTTGGCAGCACCCTATGGTGTTCTGTCTTTGCTTGCTGCGTTAATAGTTGAGTCACCAAGTGCAGATCTGTTTAAAGCTCTAGGATGGTATGCTTTAACGGTAGTTTTAGGATTATTAATAATGATAGGGTTTTATATATTCTTAGTTTACATTTTTACCGGTAAGAAACCCAATGAATTTATCAAAGGTATATCTCCTGCTCAATTATTGGCATTTTCAACAAGTTCAAGTGCAGCAACTTTGCCGGTTACTATGGAAAGGGTACATGAGCATTTAGGTGTTGATGAAGAGGTAACTAGTTTTGTATTACCCATTGGGGCAACTATAAATATGGACGGCACAAGTCTTTATCAGGCAGTTGCAGCAGTTTTTATAGCTCAGGCATTTGGTATGGATTTATCATTTGGAGTGCAATTAGGTATAGTGGCTACTGCAACTTTAGCAAGTATTGGTTCAGCAGCGGTACCAGGTGCAGGAATGGTTATGTTAGTAATTGTTTTGGCTCAAGCAGGTATACCGGAAGCCGGTTTGGCGCTGATTTTTGCGGTTGATCGACCATTAGATATGTGTAGAACGGTTGTAAATGTAACAGGAGATGCTACAGTATCTATGTTGATTGCAAAATCAGAGGGTAAACTTAGTGAACCAAAAGTTAAACATTGGGATGATAATTATAAGCATTAATTTTATAATAATTAAACTTAATGAAAAGTGGGTCATTCCCACGAAAGTAGGAACCTCTTGTAGAAGAATTAGATTCCCTTTTGCAAGGGAATGACAATCATGTTTCTAAGAAAGAATTTACTACCACCTTATAACAACACTTCCCCAGGTAAACCCACTACCGAAAGCAGCTAAAATTATCAAATCATTGTCTTTGATTTTTCCTTTTTCCCAGGCTTCACTTAAAGCAATAATTATGGATGCAGCTGTAGTATTTCCGTAATCCATAATATTATTATATACTTGATCATCTCTTAATTTGAACTTTTGTTGTACAAATTGAGAGATTCGTAAATTTGCCTGATGGGGTATGAAAAGATCAATATCTGACAGACTTAAATTATTTGCTGATAAACCTTCCATAATAACTTCACTAAATCTTACAACAGCATTTTTAAAAACAAATGTGCCATCCATATACGGGAAGTAAGAAATATCTTCACCTTTCGATTCTAATAATTCGGGAACCCAGTGTTTAATACTCGGAGATTTAACTATTAATTTATCTGCATATTTACCTTCACTGTGTAAATGAGAAGACAAGATTCCTTTTTTATTATCTTTAGTTCTTGTTAACACACAAGCACCTGCTCCATCTCCAAATATTACCGATACATCTCTACCCCGAGTACTTTTATCCAATCCATTGGAATGGTATTCAGCTCCGATCACTAGCACATTTTTATACATGCCGGTTTTGATGAATTGATCAGCAGTTGAAAGGGCATAAACAAACCCCGAGCATTGATTTCTTATATCAATGGCACCTATGGTTTTCATTTCAAGCATCTCTTGAATTTGTACTCCACATCCGGGGAAGTAAAAATCAGGACTCAAAGTGGCAAATACGATAAAATCAATGTCGTCTTTACTTATACCTGCTTTTTCAATAGCAATCTTTGCTGCTTTGGCACCCATAATTGCAGAAGTGTCTTCGCTTCCATCCGGTATCCAATGTCGTTCCTTTATTCCGGTTCGTTCTTGTATCCACTCATCATTGGTATCCATAATTTTAGATAGATCATCATTTGTTACCACATTATCAGGTACATAAAAACCAAGACCTGTTATTTTTGAATTATACATTTTTATTTTTATTTTCTAATTAGCTAATTGTAAAGTGCAATTTTAATAAAATTTTGAAGTAAAACTTATAGAATCATTAAAAATAAACTTTTAAAATGAAACTGTCAAATTTTTGTGATTTTTCACCAAATACTTGAACGAAAAAGATATTTTTTAATTGAAGTGATTAATATTACATTTACATAATTAAATGTTTAATAAGTCTTACAATTATCAAAATTATACCTCCAATTATCAAAATTTAACCTCACTAAATAAAATTTTTTATGATTTCACAAAAACTCAAAACTCGAATATTTTTATTTGCTAGTATTATTCTCAGTTTTTTAGCTTGCAATACAGAAAATAGTGGTGACAAATCAAGTACTAAATTTTCAATTGATTTTGAAAAGTATAAATTAGAAAATGGATTAGAAGTTGTATTGCATCAAGACAGATCAGATCCCATAATTTCTGTTGCAATACAATATCACGTGGGTTCAAATAGAGAGAAACCTGGAAGAACGGGATTTGCACATTTGTTTGAACATATGCTGTTTCAGGAATCGGAAAATGTAGCTCAAGACCAATTTTTTAAAAAAATTCAGGATGTGGGAGGTACTTTAAATGGTGGAACCTGGCAAGATGGGACCATATATTACGAAGTAGTGCCAAAAAATGCAATGGAAATGGTGTTTTGGTTAGAAAGTGACCGTATGGGATATTTAATTAATACGGTAACGGAGGCTGCTTTTAATAACCAACAGGAAGTGGTTCAAAATGAAAAGAGACAACGTGTTGATAACAGACCTTATGGCCATACCAATTGGGTAATTGATAAAAACATTTATCCCGAAGGGCATCCTTACAATTGGCAGGTAATAGGAGAGTTGATTGATCTGCAAAATGCAACTGTTGAGGATGTAAAAGATTTTTATGACCAATTTTACGGAACCAATAATGCAACTTTGGTAGTGTCTGGTGATTTTGAAGCAGATGAAGCTAAAAAGTTAATTGAAAAGTATTTTGGAGAAATCAAACCCCGACAAGAAGTTGCCGAAATAAAAGTACAAAATGTAACATTAAATGAAACAAAACGATTGTACCACGAAGACAATTTTGCGACTACAGCACAATTAAATATGGTATGGCCTACTGTTGAAAAATATTCAAAAGATGCATATGCCTTAGATTTTTTAAGTCAATATTTGGCAAATGGAAAAAAAGCTCCTTTGTATAAGGTTTTAGTTAAAGATAAAAAGCTTACTTCCAACACCAGGGCATTTAATCAATCATCAGAAATTGCAGGAAAATTTAGAATAATGATAACTGCAAATGAAGGAGTGAGTTTAGTTGATGTGGAGCAAGGTGTTAAAGATGCATTTGCTCTTTTTGATAACGAAGGTATTACAGATAAAGATATTGAACGAATTAAAGCCGGATCGGAAACGGATTTTTATAATGGAATAAGCAGTATTCTGGGAAAATCATTTCAATTGGCACAATACAATGTATTTACAGGAGACCCTGGATTTATTACCAAGGATATAGCCAATATACAGGCAGTGACCAAGGAGGATGTGTTACGTGTTTATAACAAGTATATTAAAGATAAGCCTTATGTTATAACAAGTTTTGTTCCAAAAGGAAAACTTGAATTAATTGCAGAAAACTCTGTTAAAGCTGAGGTAGTTGAAGAGGAAATTAAAGAAAATATTAAAAAAACTATTGCGGAAGAGAAGGAAGAAATTGTAAAAACTCCTTCTAATTTTGATAGATCTATGGAGCCTGAAAGAGGAATTTCACCTAAGTTGAATATACCTGATTCATGGATATCTTCACTTTCAAACAACATGGAAGTCTATGGGATTGAACAAAATGAAATCCCGATTGTTAATTTTAGCTTGGTTATAGATGGAGGTCACTTATTAGATTCCTTTGAAAAAATTGGTGTTGCGAATTTAATGTCGGATATCATGATGGAGGGTACTTTGAATAAGACTCCTCAGGAATTGGAAGAAGAAATTGAACTACTAGGGGCTACTATCAGAATGTATACGGATAAAGAGTCTATTGTAATTCAAGGAAATACCTTATCTAGAAATTTTGGTAAAACTATTGCATTGGTAGAAGAAATATTATTAGAACCCAGATGGGATCAGGAAGAATTAGATAGAATTAAAGTGAAAACAATAAATGGGATTAAGCGCTCTGCAGCTGATCCTAATAGGGTTGCTCAAAAAGTATTCAACAAAGTGTTATATGGTGATAAACATATGTTTGCATACCCTATTTCCGGTACAGTTGAATCTATTGAATCAATTACAATGGATGATTTAAAGCAGTTTTATAAAAGAAATTATTCACCTTCAATAAGTAGATTTCATGTAGTTGGAAATATATCTAAATCTGATGCATTAATGAATTTAAAAAATATTGAGTCCAAATGGGTTGCAAAAGATGTTGATTTTCCTGAATATGAAATTGCTAATGCCCGAGATAGAAAATCTTTGTATTTTGTTGATATACCAAATGCCAAACAGTCGGTAATAAATATTGGTAAAATATCCATGAAAAGAACAGACCCGAATTTTTATTCTGCAAGAGTAATGAATTATAAATTAGGAGGCTCTTTTTCAGGTAATTTAAATCTTATTCTTCGTGAAGAAAAAGGTTACACCTATGGTGCTAGATCGAGATTCAATGGTACAGATATTCAGGGAACTTTTACAGCGTCATCAAGTGTTCGTACAAATACTACCGGTGAATCAGTACAAATTTTTAATGATGAAATAAATAATTACAAGGAAGGAATTTCTCAGGAAGATTTGGATTTTACTAAAAATGCCATGATCAAATCAAACGCAAGGAGATTTGAAACGCAGGGATCTTTATTAAGAATGTTACAAATTAGGAGCAAGTATGATCTTTCTGCAGATTATATTAAGGAGGAAGAAAAAATCATCAATGATATGACTCTAGCAAAACATCGAGATCTAGCTAAGGAATATTTAGATACTAACGAGATGCTATTTCTTGTAATCGGAGATGCAGCAACCCAATTTGATCAATTTTCAAAAGCAAATTTTGATGAAGTAAAATTAATTGATAAAGACGCTAAAGAAATAGAATTAAACGAGATTAAAAAATAGCGTTTTTAACTA
>VAPH01051281.1_pt1 | contig 18228 bp, 20 predicted proteins | sample 3393861 | NCBI WGS metagenome assembly VAPH01 (sample SAMN08290439, study PRJNA428436) | hydrothermal vent metagenome | isolation source: Deep-sea hydrothermal vent chimney | place: Atlantic Ocean: South-mid Altantic Ridge | reverse complement strand
GGCGGATGCTCAAAAGCCACCCCAATATCATTGCCAACAGCATTCCTTTCAATATGGAGGCCGACTCGTTAAATTGCTCTATCCTGGGTGCCAAAGCATCGCCATCAACCCCTGAGTTTGACCTGTTTATCAAGGCTGTAGCACAGGAAATGACCGTCAAGGCTGGTCAGAAATGCACTGCTATTCGCCGTGCTATCGTACCCCGGGATTACGTCGAAGCTGTGCTGGAAGCCCTGCAGGCACATTTGGACCACACCCCGGTTGGCGACCCATCCACAGATGGCGTGCGCATGGGTTCACTGGTCGGCAGAGATCAGGTCGAAGATGTCTGGGAGGCCGTCGGCAAACTGGCACAGGGCAGCGAACTGACCTATGGCGGCAAACGTGAATTTGAAGTGCTCGGCGCAGACCGCGACAAGGGTGCATTTTTCCCGGCCACGCTGTTGTATTGCGATCAGCCGTTTGCCACACAGGCAGCACACTCGGTCGAGGCTTTCGGGCCGGTCAGCACCATCATGCCGTACCAAAACGAAGATGAAGCCATCGAGCTGGCCAGGATGGGTCGTGGCAGCCTGGTAGGTTCACTGGTCACAGCTGACCCTGACGAAGCCACCAGGATTGTTCTGGGCACGGCCGCCTGGCATGGCCGTTTATTGGTTCTGAACAGCGATTGTGCCAAAGAATCCACCGGCCACGGCTCGCCGTTGGCGCCGCTGGTGCATGGCGGCCCGGGCCGTGCAGGCGGTGGTGAAGAGCTGGGTGGCAGTCGTGCCATCAAACACTATATGCAACGCACGGCGATCCAGGGTTCGCCCGACATGCTAACTGCCATCACACGCCAGTTTACAACCGGTGCCACACCAAAAATCGATGTTGTACACCCATTCAGGAAATCCTTCGATGAGTTACAGATCGGCGAGACGCTCATGACGCATCGGCGTACGGTAACCGAAGCCGATATTGTCAATTTCGGCTGTATTTCAGGTGACCATTTCTACGCCCACTTTGATGAAATTGCAGCCAAGGATTCATTGTTCGGCAAACGTGTTGCGCATGGTTATTTTGTGATTTCAGCCGCTGCCGGCATGTTCGTGGACCCGGCACCGGGGCCTGTATTGGCCAACTATGGCCTTGAAAACCTGCGTTTTATTGAACCTGTCGGCATTGGCGACACCATCCAGGTACGTCTGACTGCCAAGGAGAAGATCTGGAAGGCCAAACGCCCTGATGAAGACAAGGCCACCGGTGTGGTCGTCTGGGATGTTGAAGTCAGAAACCAGCACGACGTAACGGTCGCCATTTATGACATCCTGACATTGGTTGAGCGTGCGGATGACTCATGCAAAACGCCGCAGCACTGATTGCTTGGCGCAACCTGTAGGGTGGGCATTTATGCCCACCATGTCGCGCTGTCCGCACCTACCAGCATTTCCCGAAGTGCACTCTATCTGAAATGATTTCCCTTAAAGTTGGTTTTGGCCCGGTGGGCATAAATGCCCACCCTACGGTTTGAACTCATACAGACCGACATCCATTCTGCGCCGGTCAGCTTCAGGCTCAGTCAATGCCTCGGCTCTGAGCAAAGAGGCCTGGCAGCGCCCAACCAGTTGCTGATATTCGCGCGTGCCGCGGGTTTTCCACTCGATCTCCTTTTCGGAAAGCTCACGTTTGATCTTTGCCGGCACCCCGATCACCAGGCTGCGTGGTGGACAGGTAAATTTTGCCGCCACGAACGCAGTCGCACCGACGATAGAGGACTCACCAATCACAGCATCATCCATGATCACTGCCTTCATGCCGACCATTGCGTTAACACCGATGCAGCAGCCATGCAAAACTGCCCCGTGACCGATATGACCGTCGCGTTCAACCATGCAGTCTTTGCCCGGAAAAGTATGCATCACGCAGGCATCCTGCACATTGGCACCCTGTTGCACGACTATGCGCCCGAAATCCCCCCTCAGCGACGCATTGGGGCCGATGTAACAACCTGCCCCGATGATGACGTCGCCAATCAATACAGCGGTTTCATGCACGTGCGCACGCGGGTGTACCACCGGGGTGATTCCTTCAAGACTGTATATGGGCATGCGCTGGTTGACCTTCAAATTCCGGCTGAGAATATATGATACACAACTATCAATTCATTACTTCATTTTGTATCCTTCCCGCAGTTAAACACGACGTCAGGGAAACACCATGGGTTTTAAGACCATTGAATTTACTGTCGATGCCGGGGTAGCAACACTGACCTTGAACCGCCCCAAAGCACTCAACAGTTTTACCACCCAAATGCATGCCGAAGTCCGCACTGCGATGACCCAGGTGAGCGGGGACGCGGATATCCGCTGCCTGCTGATGACCGGTGCCGGCCGGGGTTTTTGCGCAGGCCAGGATTTGAGCGACCGCGCGGTGACAACCGATGGCGGTGCACCCGATCTTGGTGAGTCCGTCGAAAAAAATTATAATCCGTTGATCCGCAGCATCATGAGCCTTCCCAAACCTGTCATTTGCGCGGTCAATGGCGTCGCTGCCGGCGCCGGCTCCAGTATTGCCCTGGCTTGCGACATCGTGTTGGCCGCCCGCTCGGCCAGCTTTATCCAGGTGTTCTGTAAAATCGGGCTGGTGCCGGATTCGGGCGGCACCTGGAATCTGCCACGCGCAGTCGGACTTGCCCGTGCCAAGGGCCTGGCCATGCTGGGTGAGCGCCTGTCTGCAGACACGGCTGAAGAGTGGGGCTTGATCTGGAAATGCATTGATGATGAAAAACTGCAGGAAGAGGCACAAAAGATGGCCCGTTACCTTGCCACTCAGCCGACCCACGCATTGGGCCGGATTAAGAAATTAATGCATGATTCCGGTACCAACACATTGTTCGAACAGACAGAACTGGAAAAAGAAGCCATGCAGGAACTTGGACAAAGCGAAGATTACCGCGAGGGCGTAGCCGCCTTTATGGAAAAACGGCCGGCGGTATTCAAAGGTGCTTGAATCACTGGACAAAACCACGCTCGCCGAACTGTGCGGGAAAGCATTATTCGGTCATGACAATGCTTCAACAGGCCTTGGTATCAACCTCGTTGAAATAACCCCGGGGCATGCGACAGCAAGCATGATCGTTCGCTCCGATATGGTCAACGGTCTGGATATTTGCCACGGTGGGTTGATATTCACGCTGGCAGATTCCACCTTTGCATTGGCGTGCAATTCACACAATATGGTGGCCTATGCCATGGGCTGCCATATCGAATACCTGCGACCGGCCCTGATAGGCGACCACCTGACGGCCCGGGCGACAGAAATGGACCGTACCCGCAATACCGGCAGTTATGTTGTCTCGGTTGTTAATCAGGACGGTAAAACCATCGCCGTTTTTCACGGCAGGTCATCAAACCGCGGGCAACCGCTCATCACTCACGCCGATTTGGAAGGAACTTCAGCAGACAATGAATAATGCTTATATATGTGATGCCATCAGAACCCCTATCGGCCGTTACGGCGGCAGTCTGTCCACGCTCCGTGCAGATGACCTTGGCGCCATTCCGCTCAAGGCACTGATGCACAGAAATCCGGGGGTGGACTGGTCCGAAGTGGATGATCTGTACTACGGCTGTGCCAACCAGGCCGGCGAAGACAACCGCAATGTGGCCCGTATGAGCGGCCTGCTGGCAGGCTTGCCGGAGACGGTCCCGGCGATGACACTCAACCGCCTGTGCGGTTCAGGAATGGATGCGGTCGGCAGTGCGGCAAGGACCATCCGTACCGGTGAGGCGCAATTGATGATGGCCGGCGGTGTGGAATCCATGAGCCGCGCACCCTTTGTCATGCCCAAAGCCAGCACCGCGTTCAGCCGCCGAGCGGAAATCTATGACACCACGATGGGCTGGCGTTTTGTCAACCGCGCCATGCAAGCGCAATACGGTATTGACTCGATGCCGGAGACCGCGGAAAACGTTGCTGAAGAATTCAATATCAGTCGTGAAGACCAGGATGTGTTTGCGCTGGCGAGCCAGGTGAGAACCGAACATGCCCGGAACGCAGGTATTTTCGCCGATGAAATCACACCTGTCAGCATACCGCGCCGCAAACAGGAAGCACTGGAGTTTATACATGATGAGCATCCCCGTGCCGGCAGCACCCTGGCCGGCATGGCAAAACTTCCCACACCGTTTCGTGACAACGGTACCGTCACCGCCGGCAATGCCAGTGGTATCAATGACGGAGCCTGTGCGCTGTTACTGGCATCCGGCGATGCTGCGGAAAAGTACGGCTTACAGCCCAGGGCCCGCGTGGTTGCCATGGCGACAACCGGGGTAGCACCCCGCATCATGGGCATCGGCCCGGTGGAAGCAAGCAAAAAAGTGCTCAAACTGGCTGCGCTCAAACTGGAACAAATGGATGTCATTGAACTGAATGAAGCCTTTGCCGCCCAGTCTCTGGCCTGCCTGCGCCTGCTCGGCCTGCCGGATGATGCCATCAACGTTAATCCCAATGGTGGTGCCATTGCACTCGGCCACCCGCTCGGCATGAGCGGCGCGCGCCTGGTCACCACGGCCGTTTACCAACTGCAGCGCACACAGGGCCGCTACGCCCTGTGCACGATGTGCATCGGCGTCGGCCAGGGCATCGCGCTAATCATAGAGCGGGTATAGGGCCTGGCACGCTCACGAAGTGATACACTCAAAGATTATTTGCTACTATATCTGTATCAATCAATCCCACTCACTGACCACAATACTCTGGTAGGCCACATGACAGAAAACACCACGCACGGGGAGCCACAACTGGCAGCTTTTGAAGACAAGATTGCCAACGAACAGCGCATCGAACCCAAAGACTGGATGCCCGATGCCTTCCGTAAAACCGTACTACGGCAAATGTCCCAGCATGCACATTCAGAGGTTATCGGTATGCAGCCTGAGGGCAACTGGATCACCCGGGCACCGACGCTGCACCGCAAGGTCATTTTGCTGGCCAAGATCCAGGATGAGGGTGGCCACGGATTGTATTTGTACAGCGCAGCCGAAACCCTTGGCACCTCCCGCGAGCAGATGGTTCAGGCCCTGCACGATGGCAAAGCCAAGTATGCATCCATATTCAACTACCCCAGCCTGACCTGGGCCGATATCGGCATGATCGGCTGGTTGGTGGACGGGGCAGCCATTGTTAACCAGGTGTCGCTGCAGCGTACCTCCTACGGCCCTTACTCCCGCGCCATGATCCGCATCTGCAAGGAAGAAAGTTTCCACCAGCGCCAGGGCTATGAAGCCACCATGGTGCTGGCACGCGGCAGTGCCGAGCAGAAAGCCATGGCGCAGGATGCTTTGAACCGCTGGTGGTGGCCGGCCCTGATGATGTTCGGGCCACATGATTCGGACTCGGCCCACAGCGGCCAGTCGATGAAATGGAAACTGAAACGCGAAAGCAATGACGTATTGCGGCAGCGATTTGTAGACCAGACCGTGCCCCAGGCCGAGTTCATAGGCCTGCAAATACCGGATCCGGATCTGCGTTGGAATGAAGAACGCGGCAGTTATGATTTTGGCGCCATCGACTGGGATGAGTTCATGCAGGTTATTTCCGGTAACGGCCCGTGTAACCGCCAGCGACTGGCACACCATATACGTGCCCAGCAGGAAGGCCAGTGGGTGCGTGATGCCATGCATGCTTATGAATTAAAACGCCAGGCACGTGCAGTCGCCTGAACCCGGAGCAAGCAAATGAAACAACAAACCCTTCCACTTTTCGAAGTATTCATCCGCTCCAAACGTGGCCTGGATCACCGTCACGTTGGCAGTTTGCACGCCGAGGATCCGGAACAGGCACTGGAATATGCCCGCGATGTGTATTTACGCCGTAGCGAAGGCGTCAGCATATGGGTCGTCCGTTCCAGCGATATTACCGCTTCGCAGGAAAGCGACGTGGCCTCGTTTTATGATCCAATGGATGACAAGCCCTACCGGCATGCCACCCACTACAAACTTCCCAAAGAAGTGGACAATATGTGAGCCGCATGATGGAAAGTGAACTGAAACCCGATTTGATCAATTACTGTATCGCACTCGGCGACGACTCAGTCATACTGGGCCACCGACTGTCTGAATGGTGCCGCAACGGGCCCTTTCTCGAAGAGGACCTGGCATTGACCAATGTGTCTCTGGATTTTATCGGTCGGGCGCGCATGTTCTATTCCTATGCAGCGGAACTCGAAGGTGAAGGCCGCACAGAGGACGACCTGGCTTATCTTCGGGATTGCCGTGAATATCGCAACTTCCTGATCAATGAGTTGCCCAACGGCGACTTTGCTTTCACGATGGCGCGCCAGTTTCTGGTGGATGTCTACGATATGGGTTTTTTCACTGCCCTGGCGCAATCGGAAGATCCGATGTTGGCCGCCATCGCTGCCAAGGCTGTCAAGGAATCCCGTTATCACCTGAGGCGCAGCGAAGACTGGATCAAACGCCTCGGCGATGGCACGGAAGAAAGCCATGAGCGTCTACAAAATGCATTTAACCAGTTGTGGGGTTACCTGGCTGAGATGTTTGCGCCTGCAGAACAGGAGCGGCGACTGGTCGAGGCCGGCCTCGCCACAGACCGCAGTGCACTGCAAGAAAACTTCACCGCCGCCGTCAGGAAAACCCTGCAGGAAGCCACACTGGATATTCCACCCGCAGACTGGAGCATCGGTGGTGGGCGTGACGGCATACATACCGAACACCTGGGATACCTGTTGGCGGAAATGCAGTTTTTACAACGTGCCTATCCGGGTCAGCAATGGTAGTTGCTGACAACACGTCAGAAACCAGGCAGTTGTATGAACTGCTCAGCCAGGTCTGCGACCCGGAAATCCCCGTCCTGTCCCTGCAGGATCTCGGTGTTTTGCGGGACATCTCAATTGAAAATGATGCCGTCAAGGTCACCATCACGCCCACCTATGCCGGGTGTCCTGCCCTGCACACCATGAAATCTGATATCGAAACCACCCTGGCAAAAGCAGGCTATCAACGGGTATTCGTGCAACAGAGCCTGAGCCCTGCCTGGACCACCGACTGGATGAGTGAGGCTGGCCGGGAAAAACTCCGTGCCTACGGCATAGCACCACCGGCTGAAACAACCTGTGGCCAGCAGATGAGCCCCATTGAATGCCCACGTTGCGGTAGCAGCGAGGTAAAAAAAATCAGCGAGTTCGGTTCCACTGCCTGCAAGGCGCTGTACCAGTGCCAGGACTGCCGTGAGCCATTCGATTACTTTAAATGCATATAAGGGAAGCCTCCAACTTGAGCAAGCAATTCTATCCACTGCGCATTAAGGACATACACAAGGAGACCGAGCATGCGGTCGTGGTCACGTTCGACGTGCCCGAAGAACTGGCAGATAAATTTACCTTCACCCAGGGCCAGTACCTGACACTGAGACAAAACATTGGCGATGAAGAGATGCGGCGCTCCTATTCCATCTGCGCAGGCCTGGACGACAAACTGTTGCGGGTAGCGATCAAGCATGTGGAAGGCGGCGTATTTTCCACCTGGGCCAATGCGCAATTACAGGCCGGCGACAGTCTTGACGTTATGCCGGCACGGGGTGAATTCTTCACGCCCATCGATCCCGGACATAAAAAGCACTACCTGTGCATCTGTGCCGGAAGCGGGATTACGCCGGTACTGTCCATTATCAAAACCGTGCTTGCGCGCGAGCCCGACAGCACCGTCACGCTGCTGTATGGTAACCAGCGCACCAGCACAATGATGTTCCGCCAGGAACTCGCATTTTTAAAGAATGCGCACCTGCAGCGCTTCCACTGGATCAACATATTCAGCCGCGAGCCGCAGCAATCAGATCTTTTCAGCGGTCACCTGGACAACCGCAAAGGCGGCGCACTGAACCAACGCCTGATCGACATCAGGGGCTACGACGAGTTCTTCCTGTGCGGCCCTGAAGCCATGATTTCCGAGGTTTCACGCGGGCTTCGAGGCGAGGGTGTCGATGAGGAAAACATTCACTTTGAATTGTTTGCCGCATCCGCTGAAAGTGCCAGACAAGCCATCGAGCGACACCATGCCCGCGCACAGGAATACAAGGGTCTGGTCAGCGAGGTCAGCATTCTGTCAGGCGGTCGTGAATACAACTTTGAACTCAGCACCGATGGTGAAAACATCCTGGATGCGGGCCTGCGCAACGGCGTGGACCTGCCGTTCTCCTGTAAAGGCGGTGTATGCGCCACCTGCAAGGCCCGGCTGATTGAGGGCAAGGTTGATATGGATCAAAATCAGGCGTTGCGCCCGGAAGAGATTGAGAGTGGTTATATCCTGACCTGTCAGTCACACCCGATTTCTGAAAAAATTGTCGTCGATTTTGACCAGTTCTGAGCGCTCACCGCCGATGAAAGCAAAAAAAACCAGCCCGCTTGATCGATTTCTGCAACGGCGCATGCGCGGCGGTAATATCAGCAGCACTGCCCTGGTTTTTACCTTTTTCTGCGATGTTGTCACACAGCACGGCGGGGAAATCTGGCTCGGCAGTGTTATCCATGCTTTGGCGCCGCTGGGTATCAACGAGCGTCTGACCCGGACGGCAGTATTCCGCCTGGTGCAGGATGGCTGGCTGGAATCGCACAAACAGGGCCGCCGCAGCTACTACCGTCTGACCAAAACCGGCCAACACTACTACCAACGATCTGCCAGGCGTATTTATGCCAGTGGCAAGCCGGACTGGGACGGCATCTGGACCCTGTTGTTTACGGCTTTGGTGCCAGAGGAACAGCGTGATGCGCTGCACCGGGGTTTATCCTGGCTGGGTTACGGCCGCATGGCCGCAGGTGTGTATGCCTTGCCCAACGATGATCGACCACCGCTGGACGAGCTACTGGCCGACCTGGGCCTGAAAGATTGCATTGTGCACATGCGGGCGCAGACCGATGAAGCAGGCAGCTTGCAACAACTGGTCATGTCACGCTGGAAGCTCGACGCGCTGCGGCAGCACTACAAGGAATTTACGCAGCACTACCGCCAGGCCCTGAGGGCACTGCACAGCAAGCAACCACCCAGTGGACATACTTTATTTCTGCTCCGGGTGTTGCTGCTGCACGAGTACCGCAGGGTACTGTTGAGCGACCCTGAACTGCCGGCCGCCATGCTGCCTGCGGACTGGGAGGGTTATGCCGCGCAGTCACTGACAGGCAGTATTTACCGGGAAATCGCCTCACCGTCTGCTGCCTGGGTCAACCGCGAGTTACTCAACGCCGAAGGTAACCTCCAAGGCGGCACCAATCTGCTGAAAGCCCGCTTCACCGGGCAAGCTTCGGCGGACAATAATCCATAAGCCCCATCCAATGGACCCAGCACCTATGAACCAGACAGTTTCAATCACCTCCCAGGACCAGATTTCAGTCATTACCATTGACAACCCCCCGGTCAACGCATTATCCCAACCTGTACGGGAAGGCTTGCTTGCGTGCGTCAACGCAGCGGTTGCTGACCCGGATACCCGTGCCATCATCCTTGTCTGTGCCGGCCGGACATTTATTGCGGGTGCTGACATCTCGGAATTTGGCAAACCACCACTGGCCCCGTTTTTGCCCGATGTGCTTGAATCGCTGGACAACTGTCCAAAGCCCATTATTGCCGCTTTACACGGCACAGCACTGGGCGGTGGACTGGAAACCGCACTGGCTTGCCGCTACCGCATTGCCGTTGACAGCGCACGCATCGGCCTTCCCGAGGTCAAGCTTGGACTGATCCCCGGTGCCGGCGGTACACAACGGCTTCCACGCATTGCGGGGCTGGAAAATGCATTGGACATGATTACTTCCGGGCGCCATGTGAGGGCCGGGGAAGCTTTCCGGATGGGCGTCATTGACCAGATCAGCGAACAACAGGACCTGTTGGCCGCTGCACTGGAGTTTGCAACACATATGCTGGCAGAAGGCGAGCCACGGCAAGGCATTTCCGCAACCTGCCTGGAAGATTCTGCAGAAAACCGTGAAATTCTGGCGCGCTGGGAAAAACGGGTGAGCAAAAGAGCTCGTGGGCAGGAATCACCGCTGGTCGCGCTGGAATCCATAAAAAATGCCGTCAGACTACCCTTTGCCGAAGGGTTGAAGAAGGAACGTGAGCTTTTTATGAAATGCATGGCCTCCGCGCAATCCAGGGCCTTGCGGCACATCTTCTTTGCCGAACGAGCGGCGGCAAAACTGCCGGAATCCATCCCGAATACCCCCGCAGATATCCTCTCGGTGGGCATTATCGGTGGTGGCACCATGGGCCGTGGCATCGCCATGTGTTTTGCCAACAGAAATATCCAGGTAAAGGTCATCGAAACGGACCAGGAGAAGTTGCAGCAGGCACTTGCAGCGATCCAGCACACCTATCTGAAAATGACAGCCCAGGGTCGCATCAATGAAGATCAACAGCAAACCCGCCTGGCACTGATCAGCGGCAGTTGCGACCATGCATCCCTCGCACAGGCAGACCTGGTGATCGAAGCCGCTTTTGAAAACCTTGAAGTCAAACACGGTATCTTCCGTTCCCTCGACAACCACTGCAAGGCCGCTGCCATACTGGCAACGAATACCTCCTATCTGGATATTGAAGCCATCGCCTCCGCCGTAGCCGACCCGTCACGGGTACTGGGCATGCATTTCTTCAGCCCGGCACATATCATGAAACTGCTGGAAGTCGTGCGCACCCCGCAAACCTCACCCGGCGCAATTTCAACAGCGATGAAACTAGGCAAGATTCTCGGCAAATGCACAGTCCTGGTCGGCAATGGTTTTGGATTTGCCGCCAATCGCATGTATTCGGCCTACGGACGTGAGGGCCAGCAAATGTTGCTCGAGGGTGTGACACCGGCCCAACTGGATCAGGCCATGAAGAACTGGGGCATGGCCATGGGGCCAACGGCCGTATTGGATATGTCGGGCATCGATATCGGCTACAACGCACGCAAACAGAACCCTCACCCGCCCGCAGATCCCTGTTACTTCCGCCCGGCCGACCTGCTGGCGGAACGCGGTTATCTGGGCCGCAAGAGCGGTCGTGGTTTCTATCGTTATGATCCGGAAACCGGACAGGCACACGAAGACCCGGAAGTTATCGAGCTCATCCGTGCCGAAGCCCGGCGCCTGGGCGTGGTGCAACGTGAATTACCGGAAAAAACCATTCAGCAACGCATGATCCGGGCCATTGCCAACGAAGGCCAGGCCATCCTTGCAGAGGGCATTGCCGGCAAAAGCAGCGATCTTGATGTCATCTGGGTTAACGGCTATGGGTTCCCCCGCTGGCGTGGCGGACCCCTGCATTATGCGGCTGAACAGGGTTGGCTTTAAAACGGTGCCTGCGCCGCGATCCGTTCCATCATTTCACGCTGTTGGCCCTTCAGTTCAAAGCCGATGCTGCTGGCGAAGCTCAATATGGCGTCCGTATCCATGTGCCGGGCCTCATTGAAAGCCCATAAGGTCGTACAACGCAAACCGGATCTGCAAAACGCCAGTACCGGGCCGCGGGCCCGCTTCAGCTCAGCGGCAAAATCTGCAGCGTCACTGGCAGTCACCTTGCCGGAAATAACAGGTTGGTTGATAAAAATCAAACCATTTCTGGCTGCTTCAGCGGCCAGTTCATGCGCCGGTGGCTGATCGTCAACCTCCCCGTCCGGTCGATTGTTTATAATAGTCCTGAAACCCAGGGCAGCGATCCGCTCCATGTGCGCCGGATATATTTGCGGCGACACGGACAGAAATGGTGAAATCTTCTTGATGTCCATTAAATGTCATCCCCGTGACGGACAAGACGAACTGCAACGGTTTCCCGTGTAATTTTCCTCAACACTACCGATGCGTTAGCCGGCTTAAAAAACATTCAAATTCCTGGAAAAATATTGTGGGCAATCTATCTGAAGATGGTTTATATTAGAAAATCTTAACATAAAAACAGATTCTGTTTAGACTGAAGCTGTTGAAAACCAAGCAAAGTACTTGCCCGATGAAATACTTTACATCCATTATAATCGTGCTGTTCATAAGCTTCGCCGTCAATGGTGAAACAAGTGATCCGCCGCCCGACTGCGCAGTATCCGATGGCATAACGTTACAGGTACTGGGCTCGGGCGGCCCCTATCCCGGCCTGGGTGAATACCTGGATCGCTTGCTGAACCCTGACACGGGTGCGTATGCCTACCTTGCCGGTTACCTTGACGGTAGCGCCGGACTGGTTAAACTTGAATCCAGCATCATTGACCCTAAGCTTCAGAAGGTCAGCCGGGTTTTTGCAGATCCGGACAGTGATTTGGAAGTTTTCGCAATTGGCGTTCCGCACGGCCCGGTTCCTGCACTGGCATACCGAGCCCGAATCGGGCATAAAACGATTGTTTTTTCCGGTGATCAGAATGGCAGTTCTGAGACTTTTGTTGAATTCGCTCGCGGGGCCGATGTACTCGTCATGCACACGCCGGTACCGGAAGGCATCAGCGGCGTCGGTCGGAGACTGCATGCTCCACCGAGCGTTATAGGAGACATCGCTGCAGCAACCGGTGCCGGAAAATTGGTACTGAGCCACTTTATGGCACGCAGTCTGAGCAATTTGCAGCAAAACCTGGAGGTGATTCGATCCAGGTATACTGGCCCGCTGATAAGCTCAAATGATCTTGAATGTATAGAACTTTGATATTTGAAACCTGGCAGGAATGGGGAAGGAAACCGTTTATATGGAATACAATGGCGAAATAGATCTGGAACACATGGCTCAATCCGCCGCCCGGGCCAGCAGCCTGATGAAAACGCTCGGCCACAAGGACCGCCTGATGATACTGTGCCACCTGGCAAACGGGGAAAAGTCCGTCGGACAGATTGCTGATTTACTTGAAATTTCTCAATCTCCACTGTCACAGCACCTGTCACGGATGCGCAAGGAAGGTCTGGTCGACACGCGCCGGGAGGCTCAAACAATTTATTACTCACTCAAAAGCGGTGAAGCCTCAAGAATCGTTGAGGTTTTGTATGAATTGTTCTGCGCGCCGGAAGGCTGCAACGCATAAAAAGACCACTCTGCTGCCATGCGAGCTGGCCCATGAACGGGCCGATCTGGTCAAGTCTGCTTGATTTCTAGGCTCAAGTACTTATAGTAGTGCTGCGTACATTAAGGTTTTATAAATTAAATTTAGTAAACGTAACACTAATTAGTACGCGCCAACAGCCTATCTATTTATTAAGGTAACCCAAGAGGACCGCTAACATGCAGCTCAGAAAGCACAGCCAACTGTTCACAGCCATTGCAACACTTTTGCTCAGCACACCCCTGTGGGCGACCAATGGTTACTTCACCCACGGCACCGGGACCAAAAATAAAGGTCTGGCAGGTTCAGGGCTGGCAATGCCGGAAGATGCTATTTCAATTGCCAACAACCCGGCCGCTGCGCTATCAAACACTGGAAAATATGACGCGGGCATTGCGATCTTCAGCCCGCTGCGCTCTTACGAATCCTCTGCGAGCCAGTTAAACGGGAACTTTGGCTCCTTTACCATCGGCCCCAACAAACTCGATTCCAATAATAATTATTTTTTTATTCCACACGTGGCCGGTAGCTGGAAGATTAATGAAGACAGCGCCTGGGCGGCTGCCTTCTATGGCCGTGGCGGCATGAATACAAAATGGGACGGCGGCACTGCCACCTTTGACCCGGACGGCCCGGGACCCGCGCCGGTCATGACCTTCCCCGGGACCTTCGGTGGCGGGGCCTTTGGTGGCAACGGCGCTGCCGGCGTGGATCTCAGCCAGGCATTTCTCGATATTGCCTATTCCCGCCGTGCGGGTGAGAACTTCACCTGGGGCGTGTCGCTGGTGGGTGTAATGCAGGTATTTGCTGCCCGGGGTGTTGGCACATTCGCCCCCTTCACCAAAACTTTCGCGGAATCTGGCGGTACGGTATTCCCGCAAAACCTGTCGAACAACGGCCATGACCAGTCTTATGGTGTAGGCGGGAAATTCGGCATCCAGTGGGATGTAACAGACCAATTTGCCTTTGCAGCCAGTTACCAGACCAAGATCGGCATGTCCAACCTGGATAAATATTCAGATTTATTCGCTGACAAGGGTGGTTTTGACATTCCTGCTGACCTGAAAGTCGGTATCACCTTCCGCCCCAACCCGGGCCTGTCTCTAAACTTTGACATAGAGAAAATCTGGTACAGCAAGGTAGGTTCCGTAGGCAATCCATTTGCCAACATATTCGCCTGCCCAACCGCCGGAGCCGGCGGCACGAGCATTGAAAGCTGCCTGGGCGGCAATACGGGTGCCGGATTCGGCTGGGATAATATGACCATTTACAAGATCGGCGCGCAATGGAGTGCCGGCAACGACTGGACCTGGCGCGCCGGTATCAGCCATGGTAACCAACCCATCCCTGACACCGAGGTGCTATTCAATATCCTGGCGCCGGCAACCATCGAAGATCACCTGACCTTCGGCTTTACCCGCGGACTGTCTTCAGGCAATGAAGTGAGCATGTCGTTCATGTATGCCTTGAATAACAAGATAACCGGTCCCAACCCATTCGACCCGACCCAGACCATTTCCCTCAATATGGATCAGTGGGAAATCGAAATCGCTTACGGCTGGCGTTAAAAGCAATCATCCTGCCCCGGGCCGACCGGCCCGGGGTGCCAGTGAAGTGTCCTGTACCAGCACACGGTATCAATCGCCCGTAAAAAACCGAAACTTTATTCGGGGCCATTTTCAGACTCCCGTACGTATTTATAAAAATACGGAATCATGTTGTAACCTAAGCGACAAAACAGGTGTGAAGGACCGTCTATTTTTAGTAGACTTAAGGTTTGGGCTGCCAGCGCAGGCAACACCTCAATCAATCACCGGTCACCGACTGGAATACCACAGGAACACGGGCACAATGACTTTTGTTGTAACTGAAAACTGCATCAAGTGTAAATACACAGACTGTGTTGAAGTCTGCCCGGTGGATTGTTTCCACGAAGGCCCGAATTTCCTGGTTATTGATCCGGAAGAGTGTATTGATTGCACGCTGTGTGAACCTGAATGCCCGGCTGAGGCTATATTTCCTGAGGATGACCTGCCGGAGGACCAGCAGCAGTTCACAGAACTCAACGCTGAATTATCCCTGATCTGGCCTGTTATCACCGAGGCGGGCGACCCGCCGGAAGACGCAGCCGAGTGGGACGGCAAACCGAATAAGCTGGGGCTATTGGAGAGGTAGGTTTGTTTTCTCAAACCTTGTTGCGGTGGACATAAATGTCCACCCTACCTTAGCCCAGCCGCTCCATAAAAATTCCCAGAATGTGCTCTGAGCCCGAGGTGTCAACTGCCTCGCCATTGCTGAAAAACAGGTATACGCGGGTGCCTTCGCCATCCGCTTTCAAGCGGGTTATAAAAGTACCGGAGTAGTTGACCGGCTTATCCCGCCAAAACGCCATTCGTGAGAAAAAACCTTTCTCTTTTTGAACCGACTGTGTGTAATGAAACTTGTGGCTGCCTGACTCATCCATTTCGAGCATGGTCATGCCGCTGTTCACAATTGCAAACCGCAGTCTCCGGGCGACACTCTCCGGCGTATCTTTAACCATCAGATACACCCCCTCGGCTGACCAGGCCATATAGGTATTGGTATCCTGTTTACCTGCCGTACTGACCACCAATGGCGGCATCGGCTCCAGTTCATCACCGGCTGGCATTCTTAGCATAGGCACGGATATGGTGACTGGGCGCAGCCCGGCCGGCGCATCCAGGCCTTCCGGTATTTTTAACGGCGCACCTTCTTCGGCATCCATGTATTCCGGCTCTTTATCGCCGAACAAGCTGCATCCGGACAGCACAGCGGTTATTATCAGCATCAAGGCTGTCAGGCGAAAAGAGTTGCTCATATTAATCAAATTCTCGGTTGTCTCAGGCCAGCCCAAGGTCTTTCAGGCCAAGCAAAATCGTCTGGTGGAACTTTTTGTCCAGCGGCAGTAATGGTAACCGGATTCCGCTTCCAGTTAATGCCATTTTATACAATGCCCATTTTACAGGAATAGGGTTGGTTTCAAGTGCCAGCAGTTCGTATAAATGGCGCAACTTTTCATCAATTTCAACCGCTGCCTGCCAATTTCCGCCGGCTGCGTACGTACACATATCCCGAAACAGACCGGGAACCACGTTGGCAGCCACGGATACGACACCTTTCGCTCCCGCCCGCATGGCCTCAAGGCAGCTTGAATCATCACCACTGAGCACCACCAGTGACTCACCGCACAGTTCGCTCAGCGCACGAATACGGCCGACGTCGGGAACCGCCTCCTTGATGGCGACGATCTCATCCCGCTGTGCCAGTTCCGCTACCGTTTCTGGCAACATGTCCACGGCTGTGCGTGATGGCACGTTGTACAACACGATGGGTAGTTCGGTTGCATCAGCCAGCGCATTGTAGTGTGCTATCAAGCCGGAAGGCATCGGGCGATTGTAATAAGGTGTCACAATCAGCACGCCGTCAGCACCTGACCCGGCGGCCAAACGGGTCTGCGCAATCGCAACCTCGGTATCTGCGCTGCCGCTACCGGCTAACACCTGAATGCTGGAATCAACTTGTGCAACAACATGTTTTAACAGTTTTTTATATTCATCCTGCCCGAGTGTTGCAGATTCTCCAGTACTGCCGGCAACCACGATACCGCTGGTGCCGGATTCCAATTGGAAATCCACCAGTCGCTGCAAGGCAACATAGTCGACACAACCATGCTCATCCATAGGCGTCACAAGCGCAACAATGCTGCCGAAGAACATAATTCACCAAGCCTGCAAATTGTGCCAGTATTCTGGATGTGTTAAAAGCAATGCCATTTATTTCACTTGATTTATCCAATCCCTACGAGGCCCGATGCCGACTGGTGCAATATGCAGGCCAGGCAATTCAAGCGTGGCGCAATAGTACTTGCGGACCTGTTGGCTGACAAGTATCCTGCAATCAGGAAGCCTTCACCAGGCAATTAAAAGAGTCACCGTTTACCGTCATTTTTCCAGGCAATGGGAGTGCTTATGGTCAGCGTAGGAAAGCGCGTAGAAAACTTCACCCTTCCCGCCACCGGCAATCAAAATCTGTCATTGAGTGACTTCAGAGGCCGCAGCCTCGTCATATATTTCTATCCCAAGGATAATACCTCCGGCTGTACCCGCGAGGGGCAGGATTTCCGTGACTTGTATCCACAGTTCACGGCAGCCGGCGCAGACATACTGGGTGTTTCACGGGATTCCGTCAAAACCCATGATAATTTCAGGAACAAGCACCAGTTTCCGTTCCATCTTTTATCCGATAGTGAAGAAACCCTCTGCAATCAATTCGACGTCATCCAGGAAAAAAGCATGTACGGCCGTAAATACATGGGTATCGTACGCAGCACCTTCCTCATTGATGGCGCGGGGGTTTTACAGTACGAATGGCGCAAAGTACGCGTACCCGGTCACGCTGAAGCCGTTCTGGAAGCTATTAAGGCACTCGGTTAGAGCCTGCCGAATCTGGTCAGAAACCCGTTGCATAACCACTAACAGGAAATAGACCCCTGATGGGAAAAAACAAACGTCTGTACGTACTCGATACCAATGTCCTGATGCACGACCCGACGTCCATGTTCCGCTTTGAAGAACATGATGTATTCTTGCCGATGATCGTGCTCGAAGAGCTCGATGCCGCCAAGAAGGGCTTGACGGAAGTGGCGCGGAATGTACGTCAGGTCAGTCGTTTTATCGGTGACATGATGAGTGTGCAGGGTGCTACCCGTCTCGAAGACGGGCTGGAATTGCTGGTTCCGCACGGCCTGGAGCTACCCTCTTCCAGCCACGGTCACCTGTATTTCCAGACACGCTCCACCGAGACCCATCCGAGCCTGCTGCACGAAGGGTCAATCGCAGACAACGAGATTCTGAGTACCGCCCTGGCTTTGCGGGAACGCGAGACAGATCGGGAAATCGTTCTGGTATCCAAGGACATCAACCTGCGCATCAAGGCCGCCATCCTTGGCTTGCTGGCCGAGGATTACCGCAATGACAAGGCACTTGACGATGTAGACCTGCTCTACAAGGGCCTGGTGATTGAAGATGACTCTTTCTGGGAGCGCTACCCGGAGGTGGACTCCTGGAGTGAAAACGGCTCCACCTATTATCGTATCAAGCGCATTGTGGACGATGACTGGTACCCCAACCAGTGCATTGTGATTGGCAATACCAGCCACCATGC
>VAPH01067558.1_pt1 | contig 18290 bp, 16 predicted proteins | sample 3393861 | NCBI WGS metagenome assembly VAPH01 (sample SAMN08290439, study PRJNA428436) | hydrothermal vent metagenome | isolation source: Deep-sea hydrothermal vent chimney | place: Atlantic Ocean: South-mid Altantic Ridge | reverse complement strand
GAAATCTTAAGTACTCCTTGAGGGTGCAATAGATTTCTAGGAGTGAAATGACTTAGAAATCTTAAGTACTCCTTGAGGGTGCAATAGATTTTCTTACGAACAAAGTGAGTTAGAAAACCTTAGATACTCCTTGAGGGTGCAATAGATTTTCTTACGAACAAAGTGAGTTAGAAAACCTTAGATACTCCTTGAGGGTACAATAGATTTCTAGGAGTGAAATGACTTAGAAATCTTATAAAATATGTTTCAAACACATTTCACGCTCTTTACGATGAAATAGTCTCTTCATTTGCTTCATGCAATGCATTTATTATCGGATCTAGTTGACCATTTAATGTGTCTTCAATTGTGTACCACGACTGTTTTATACGATGGTCTGTAATTCTATTCTGCGGAAAATTATATGTACGAATCTTTTCAGACCGATCTCCTGTACCAATTTGACCACTTCGTACAGCATCATACTTTCTTGCTTCCTCTTCTTCATGAAGTGCCTCCAATTTTGCTGTAAGCATTTCCATGGCTTTTATGCGATTCTTAAGTTGTGAACGGTCATTTTCACACCGAACATCAATACCTGTTGGCCGATGAACAACACGCACAGCACTCTCAACTTTATTCACATTCTGCCCACCAGCACCACCAGCACGTGAAAATTCCATATCTATGTCACCTGGATTGATTTCTACTTTTGGCTTCTTTCTGAGTGGAAGTACCGCCACAGAGGCTGTAGATGTGTGTATTCTTCCAGATTTTTCTGTTACAGGTATTCTCTGTACACGATGAACGCCAGTCTCATATCGAAGTGCATCGTATACAAAAGGACCAAGTATTTCAAATACACCTTCCTTATATCCACCTTGAGATGCTCTGGATTCATATGTTTTACTCGTACTCCAACCTTTTATTTCTGCATATCTAAGGTACATTCCGGCAAGCCGTTCAGCAAACAAAGCGGCCTCTTCTCCGCCAGCTCCAGCACGCACTTCAAGCACAACACCATACGGCTTAACCTCTTCTTCTTTTGAAGATTCAATAATCTTATCCATCTCTTTATAGAGCCCTTCAAGTTGCTCATATATTCCAGTAATTTCTTCTTCAGCTAATTCCTTCATTGCTTCATCAGAATCACGCATCTCTTCAGCCTCAGTTTTTTTAATTAGAAAATCATTAAATTGCGTCATCAAAAACTGAGTCTTGTGACTGTTTTTAAATTCTGTTAATTTGTCTTTATTGAATTCCATAATAATTTAATGTTCCTCGTCCAGCAATTTGCTCTAGTGTGGGAGCAAATTGGGACGTAAATTCAGCATCGTAAAAAGTAGCCCCGCTACTTTTTACCTTCGCTCGTCGCTTCATTCATTTTTAAATTCATTAAGTTTTTCTTGGTCAAATTCCATATTTATTATTGTGCATACTACCATACACCAATTTTAATTAGAAAAAAGAGTCATAGCTCATAGAAAAGGGTAAAAAGTAATTAGATGCAGGGCGCACAATAAAAAAAACGACCCGAGACGTACTTCACAGTACGATGAGGTTCATTTTTTGAAATGCAACAAAACAGATGATTATTTCTTGCCTTTCTTTGCTGCTCGTGCTTTAAATCTCTCGACTCTACCTGCTGAATCCATAATCTTCTCATTGCCTGTATAAAATGGATGAGATGCACTTGAAACATCAACTTTTGCCAATGGATATTTTTTTCCGTCAGTCCATTTATCTGTTTCTTCTGTACTAATAGTTGAGGCAACAAGAAAACGCTCTCCACTCGAGTTATCGTGGAAAATTACCATTCTATGATTATCTGGGTGTATGCCTGTTTTCATCCTAATATAAATTTATTTGTGCAGAAAACTATAACAAAATCCTTAAATTAAGCAAGAGCTATTACAGAATTAACTTGCCCGAGGAAAGACCTCGGGCAAGATGTTACCCGCCGCGAAGAATTTTAATTTCACCTTCTAATCTCGCTTTTCTGGTCATAACACCATCACCATATGGGAAATTTACTGGATTTGACGCTCCTCCCCAACCAGCAAAATATCTAAGGGCGGCTAATCTCTCTGCATAATATGTACCAACTGCTGCACCGTTATCACGCATCAACAAACCAGTTGCCATAAATGCGTCTTGATTATTAAACGGACTAGATGGAGTACTCTTACCGGTCTTACTTCGTATTAAATCACTACCTTTTACATACTTCCAACTTGTACCAACCTTAACAATTCCACCATACATTGCCCATGTAGAAGGAATAAATTGTGAAGGACCCATCGCTCCTCCCCAACCAAGACGTTCTCCATTTCTAATCCAAGGACAAGAAATTTGTTGAGACCTAGGATTGAATCCTAGTACATCCGCAATAGCTATAAAAATCGGCTGGTCCCTATCTGGATGCATAACGTATTTACCCTGTACAACATCATCATACACACACGAACCTATATTAGAACCATATGCAGATTCTTGTTCTAAGATAGCAAGAATAAGTGAGGGTGCTACACCAGTTTGCTTACCAGCGAAAGTAGCTAATGCAACAGCGTCTGGAAATGGAATAGCTCCACCACCACCAGATAATTCAAATAACTGTGACCTAATCTGTGCGGCTGTCTTCTGTTGTTCCTGCAATAAATTCTGATACGCAGTTTCTTCTCCTTTGGTTACAACAAGAATCCTCTCTTTTTCCGATTCACGAGATTCAATGTTCTTTTTTTCACTCTCTTGCAATATCTTCATGTCTGTCTCTAATGATTGTTTGTTCTCTAGTGAATCTTTTTGTTCTTCTGTATCAAATTTGGTTGTCTTAAGAAGACCAACCGATTCATTGAGTGCAGATTTAATAGCCTGAAAACTCTCAAGGTCTTCAAAAAAGTTTGATAAGTTCTTCTTACTTAACATAACTTCAACCAAAGAATAATCGTCAATTTCTTGCGTCTTTCTGAGCAGTTGCCCTAACGATTGTCTCTGTTTATCAAGTCTGTCGCTAAGGACGACTATAACATCTTCTTTGTTTACAATTTGATTACCAAGCTGAGAAATCACAACAGATCTGGCCTGTATACCAAGCTTGGCTTTTTTAATCTTTGCATCTAAGATATTTAAGTCACGTTCTAACGATTGCCGTTCATTCTGTTTACCATCTACCAACACTTGCTGACTTTCAATTTGCATTTCGACCACCCTAAGCTCCGCTTCAAGTCTCTTTTTTCTCTCAGAATCAGTTTCAGAATTAGTATCAGCGAAGACACTTCCTGTAATAAATATCAAAAAAATAAACGTACTTATATATAGTAATATCGGTTTCATATTATTTAATTGTGCATATAGTATACCAAGCTTATTAATATATAAACAAAACAAAAACCGACGGAGTCGGTTTTTGTTTTGTTTAATTTATTGCAAAATTATTCTTTCTTTTCCTCACTTTCTTCTTCTTCTGAAGATTCTTCATCTTTTCCTTTCTGTTCAACTTCTACCGCATCCATATCTACATCTTCAACCTCTTCTTCCTCAACAACCTCTATGACCTCTACGGCAGATATCACTAAATCCTCTGGAGAATTTGTAACAGTTACATTTTCTGGAATATTTAAATCTTTTACATGTATACTGTCTCCAATCTCAGCAAGTACGGATATATCCACTTCTATATTGTGTGGAAGGTCCCTAGGAAGACAAACCACCTCAACATCATAAAGAATTCGAGAAATATTAGCTCCAGTCTTAGTTGCTGGTGCATCACCAACAAACTCGAGCAATACATTTACAGTCAGCTCCTTACCTCGTTCAATAGCATAGAAATCAACATGAGTAGCTCCTCCATTTATTGGATCAAATGCAACATCTTGTATAAGAACCTCTTTTTCTTCATCAAGTCCTTTTAGGACAATAATACTTGACTCACCAGCCTCTCGAAGAGCTTTTTCAAATGCTATGCCGTCCACTGAAATACTCACATTATCTTCTTTATGACCATACATAACACCGGGAACAACCCCGTTTTTTCGGAGTGTTGCAACAGCTTTTCCTTTTTCAGATCGTTTTGTTACTTCAAGTGTTATTGTCATACTATTATTGTATTGCTAAATAACTTCTATTAAATTACGTGGCAATTACCATAACATACACAAAAAAAAGTTCAATACGGCATTGCTTAATCTATCCAGTCACTGAATTTGGTGGCGTATCTCCAGCAAGAAAATCTAAAATATTTTGTGCGGCCATTTCAGACATTTTTCCTCTTGTTTCTTCTGTCGCAGAAGCAATGTGTGGTGTAATAGTAACATTTTCTAATTCTGTAAGACCGTCCGCTAGGGCTGGCTCATCTTCATATACATCCATTCCAGCACCTTTAATAACTCCATTTTTAAGAGCTTCTACTAATGCAACTTCATCAATAACAGGACCACGAGAAGTATTTATTAAGTATGCTGTAGGCTTCATCATTGCAAGACGTTCGGCATTTATAAGGTGTTTTGTACTATCAAGTAAAGGTACGTGAACAGTTACAACGTCAGCTTCTGTCAAAACAGCATCAACTGTTTCCTTAAACTCACAATCAATTTCTTTTTCTAATATTTCATTTGGCTTTATATCATAATAAATAACATTCATATCAAATGCTTTCTTCGCTCGCATAGCTACACCGGAACCAATTCTTCCCGCTCCGAGAATTCCAAGGGTCTTGCCTTTCATATCACTGCCCAAAAGAAGTTCTGGAGACCAACCTTCGTACTTATTTGCCCTTGTGAATCTATCACCTTCAGGAATTCTCTTAGTAACAGCCAAAATAAGTGCTAATGCATATTCAGCAACTGTATCAGTAAGTACTCCTGGGGTGTTTGTAATCGTCACTCCCCTTTCTTTTGCTGCGTCAACATCAATGTTTCCATAACCAACCGCATAGTTTGCAAAAATCTTTGCAGAAGGCACGGCATCAAACACTTCCCCACCTATCTTGTCTGTAAGAAGCGACAATACAGCATCATATGATTTTGCACTTACAGATTCTAGTAATTCTTCTTTTGTCAAAACTCCGTCTTTTTCACTTATTTCAACCTCATGTCCTGCTTCTTTCAGCATATTAATACCAGTATCAGGAATTTTTCGTGTTATAAAAATTGATGCCATAAAATAGGTCTTATTATTATTATTTTAATCACATAATCATAACATGACGCATCGTGTAGGTGTTATAATCTTTGATATGTCACAACAATATGATTTTGTCGCCATAGGCGACATAACCATCGATGCTTTTATAGAATTATCTAAAGAAGATGCAACGATAATAGAAAATGAAGAAACTGGTCGCAAAATGCTCCAGATGAATTTTGGAGATAAACTTCCATATAATAATGTAACCGTAATTAATGCAGTTGGAAACGCTCCAAATGCTTCAGTTTCTGCACATAAACTAGGTCTAAAATCAGCTCTAGTAACAAATCTTGGTCATGACCGTAATGGTAAGGACTGTTTAACTAAATTACGTGAAGAAGGTGTACATACCGATTTTATTAAAATGCATGAAGATAAAGTAACAAATTATCATTATGTATTACGATATGGCGCAGAGCGTACTATTCTTATAAAACACGAAGAATATCCTTATTTATTGCCAAATTTTGATACTCCTCCTAAGTTTATATATTTTTCATCAATTGGTGAAAATGGGGTACAGTTTCATCATGATATAGCAAAATTCTTGAAAGAAAACCCTGAGACAAAACTTGCTTTCCAACCGGGAACATTCCAAATACGTCTTGGATATCAGGAACTTAAAGATTTGTATGAAATGACTGAAATATTTTTCTGCAACAAAGAAGAGGCGCAAACAATTCTAGATACTACAGAACAAAATATACCTACTCTAATTCACGAATTTAAAAAGCTTGGACCAACAATGCCTGTTATTACAGACGGACCAAATGGTGCGTTTGCTTTAGATGGTGAAGATGTGTGGTACATGCCAATGTATCCAGACCCAGCTCCTCCAATAGATAGAACTGGTGCTGGTGACTCATTTTCTTCAACATTCACAGCGGCAATTATTGCTGGACACAGTGTAGAAACAGCACTTACATGGGGTCCAATAAGCTCAATGTCAGTTGTTCAATACATAGGTGCCCAAAAAGGTCTCGTTACAAAAGAACAACTTGAAGAATATTTGAAAAATGCACCAGCAGATTACGTCCCTAAAAAAATTGAATGAAGAAAGGAGCGCTAGCGACTATTCTGAATTTATGCAGGAAAATATAATAAATTAGGGAGACATAACGACCATAATTTATACATTTTATCGTAATGAAGAAAAGAGCGCTAGCGACTCACTACGTCGTATACAAAATATAGTCGTTACACTTCTTATTTTGCACAGTTCTGAATTTATGCAGGAAAATGTAAAAAGCCGGATGCTTTGCATCCGGCCTTTTTATATTTTAAATCTACCCAACAACCTTCTTCGCAGTATCTATAATAGTTTCTGCGTCCATTCCATAATGTGCAATTAATTCATCTTGTGTTCCAGATTGTCCAAATTCATCATGCACACCAAGTTTAATAATTTTTGTTGGTCTTACCTCAGACAAATACTCTGATACTGCAGACCCCATACCACCAGCAACTTGATGTTCTTCTACAGTAATTAACACATCATGTTCTTCAGCAAAAGCTAAAATAGCATCTTCATCAAGTGGCTTTATGGTTGCAAGATTCATTACAGAAGCTCCAATACCATTTTCATTTAAGAACTTACCTGCCACAAGCGCATTGTGTACCAGAATTCCAGTTGCAATAATACCAATTTTCTTTTTATGAGATTGATCTCGTTCTAGATACACTTCTGCTTTTCCAATAACAAACGGTGACCCTGGCGTAGTAACAACAGGCACGTTTTCTCTACCTAAACGAATATATACAGGCCCTTCATATTCTGCTGCAGCCATCGTGGCCTTCTTGGCTTCATGTGTGTCACAAGGAGCGATTACTATCATGCGGGGTATAACTCTCATAATAGCAATGTCTTCAATCGCTTGATGGGTTGCTCCATCAGGACCAACAGAAACACCAGCGTGTGCACCAATTATTTTTACATTTGAATTGTTATAAGCAATTGTTGTCCGCACCTGTTCCCAGCTTCTACCGGGAGAAAACATTGCATAAGAAGCAATAAACGGAATTTTACCCATCGCTGACATTCCGGCAGCAACTGACGCCATAGATTGTTCACCTATACCAACCTGTATGAAACGATCTGGAAACACATCAGAAAAGACACTGGTACGAGTAGAACCTGTAAGGTCTGCTGAAAGCGCTACGATTCTTTTGTCTTTCTCTCCTGCCTCACGTAAACCTTCACCATATCCATTTCTATTTGGAACTCGCTCTATATCTTTATCGAAAAGATTTGGATTTAAATGTTCTTTAACCATATAAATTTATTCTGAAGGTATGATATTTCCTGCTAAACTTCGAAGTTTTTCAAGTGCCACCCTTGCCTGTTCACTCTTAGGAATTTGATCTTCTGGACCCTTGCCTGGAGGGTTACCGTGCCACCTGAAATCACGCTCAAACACATCCACACCCTTTGCAGGAATTGTATGAGCAATAATCACAGAAGGCTGACTATACACCGCCTGCGCTTTTCCTATTGCATCATTTACAGAACGTATATTATGTCCATCTACCTCTTGTACATCAAAGTTAAAAGCTTCGAATTTTTCTACAAGAGGTTCAAGTGGCATCACTTCTTTTGTATAACCATCAATCTGAATACCATTTCTGTCTACAATAACAATCAAATTATGAAGCTGTTCCTTTCCAGCCAGCATCATAGATTCCCATATCTGACCACAATCTAATTCTCCATCACCAGTAAGGCAGTAAAAATATTTCGATGAGTATAGATTGTCCATACGTTCAGCAATAGCCATACCAACTGCTTGTGAAATTCCTGAGCCAAGCGGTCCAGAGCTTGTCTCGATACCAGGTAATAATTCACGATGTGGATGACCCTGAAGTCTTGCACCAAATTTTCTAAGTGTCATCAATTCTTCTATTGGAAAATATCCAACATGTGCCATCGTTGCATACAAAACAGGACAAATGTGTCCATTTGAAAGAACCAGTCTGTCTCGTTCATCCCAAAAAGGATCATTTGGATTGTGTTTTAGTATTTCAAAATAAAGTAATGTAAAAATATCCGCCATTCCAAGAGGTCCAGCAGTATGCCCACTACCTGCCTCGACAAGCATCTCGATAATACTTTGGCGTATTTCGTTTGCCTTTCGCTCTAATGAGTGAACTTCGTCATCTGTAAGATAGTGCATAGATAAAATGAAAATAAACTAGTGATTACTAGTACATAAGTATATATAGAATACATTATATAACAAAGACATACACCATTTAAATAATGCAGTGTATAAAAATCACATACTTTGACGCGTGGCTTTTATACCAAAAAAAATCAAAACGGTGTATTGACCATTTTGTATTAACACCTTTGTTTAAGTTATTTAAGAAATAACTTAAAATATGGCTTAACCACAGGCTTGTGGAAGTCGGGGTTCCAACTAGGAGATTATTGAGGTTAGTTTAGAAAAAGCTTCTACTGGATTACTTGCATAAAGTATAGCGGAGCCAGAAATAAATCTATCAACTCCAACATTTTTAAGTCTTTTTATTGTATCAAAATTAACACTACCATCTACTGAAACCTCCAAGTCAGGATATTTTTCCTTTATCATCACAACTCTATCTAAAACTCTTTCATCAAAACCATTCCCTTGCCTACCAATTTCCGCAATTCCCATACATTGTATAAAATCAATTGATTTCATATATGATTCTATTTCACTAATGTTTGTATCGTTATTAAGTGAAAGTCCAACTTTCCTTCCTGCATTTTTTATTCTTTCTATACACAACGCAACATCATCTGTACTTTCTATATGTATTACAAATCTACTAGCAGTTGTTAAAAGCCAATCATCAATAGTGTTTTCAGGATTTTTAATCATTAAATCAAACTCTATCTCAAAATCAGAGATGCTTCCATTTATGCTTTGTGGTTCATCACCATTAAAAATAGGCCAAGACATAAATGGAACAAATACACCATCCACAATATCTATCTGAAAATCATTTGTAACACCACTTAACAAACCAACCTGCTTACGCAAAGATTCTAACGAAGCTGGAATAATTGCTGGAACTATTTTTTTATTCATACATATAACTAAGCTCTTCTTATATTATAACTATTTATTATCAATCAAATTAATTCTTCTTGTATGTCTTTCTTTTTCAATAAATTCTGTTCCTAACCAGAGCCTTACAGCATCTTTTGCTTGTTCTTCATCTATAAAACGAGCACCGAGAGACAATACGTTTGCATTGTTGTGTTTACGTGAAAGTGTAAGTATGTTTTTATCTCCACCATAATACAATGCTGCGCGAACACCACTAAACCGATTCGCAGAAATTGCTTCGCCCTGCCCTGAACCACCCAATATTATCGCCCTTCTATCTAAAGGAAACTCTGATACAGCTTTTGCAGCTTTTTGTACAAACACGGGATAATCATCATCAGGATTCATCTCTGTAGCACCACAGTCTTCTACATCATATCCAAGCTCATTTTGTACATATTCAATGAGAACATTTTTAAGCTCAAATCCTGCATGGTCTGTTGCAAAATATATGGTCACAATTATTTATCTTTATTGTTGAAATATTTAGAAATTGCAGATACATGTTCTACCAATGTGTGTGTGTAACTTGTTTCGTTGTCATACCACGCAAGTACTTTTACCAAATTACCATCAACAACACGTGTAAATGCTAAATCTGCAATAGATGCGAACTTGGCACCGATTATATCTGAGGAAACCAAGTCTTCATTTGTAACAGCAAACAAATTGCTCCAAGCAGGAGATGCGGCGGCGTCACTCATGGCTTTGTTCACCTCTTCTACAGTAGTGTCTTTTGAAGAAATAAATGTAATGTCTACAATAGAACCAACTGGTACTGGTACGCGCATCGCTATGCCATCAAATTTATTCTCAAGCTTAGGATAGGCTTTTGTAACAGAAATAGCAGAACCTGTGCTTGTAGGAATAATATTTTGTGCGGCGGCTCTGCCTTTTCTAAAATCTTTCTTTGGTCCATCAATAAGTGCTTGTGTGGATGTGTATGCGTGCACGGTATTTAAAATGGCTTTATCAATACCAATAGCATTGTCCAATATTGAGATAAGTGGACCAGAAGCATTTGTAGTACATGATGCGTTTGAGCTTATATTCAAACCAGAAAGCTGTTCATCATTAACGCCCATAAGAACCGTAGCACCCTGAACCCCAGCATCAGCCGGATCGTCTTTAATTGGTGCTGACACAACAACGCGCTTAGCTCCGGCTTCTAAGTGCATCTTTGATTTTTCATAGCTAGCGAAAAAACCAGTAGCCTCCACAACAACATCTATATCACTGTCACCCCACGGCAACTGAAGTGGATCACGTTCGCTATGAAAAGCTATCTCTCTGCCATCAATTTCCAATTTTCCATCTTTTACCTTCACGTCATACCCGCCTCTACCATATACAGTGTCGTATGTGAGTAGATATGCAAGATTTTTTAAATCACCAAGGTCATTAATAGCAACAATTTCAAAGTCTGGATTACCATATGCCATTCTAAAAAAAGTTCTACCTATTCGTCCAAATCCATTTATCGCTACTTTTGTTTTATTCATACTTTAGTCTAAATAACTTTATTTTTAGTGATTATATTATACCAATTATTATAACCCATATTAAATTCGAAACGTGAGAAAAATAACTAAAAAATTTATCCCAAGAAAGACCTAGGACAGGGCTTAGTAAAATATACTAGTACACTTGTTTTTTGCCAGAACGACGTGATAGGAAAAATAAGAAAAATAATGTAAATAATATAATCCAGAACCAAATATTAATAGCTAGACTCTTTATTAACGACAATATGTAATATAAAAACCCTGACTCATTTTTTTTAGTAGTTACATAAGTAATTGCTGAAACAATATCACCAGATGCTTCACCTATTTGAAATGTCTCGAAATCAAACACAGAGACATTCAGATTGTAGTAACCATTATCTGAAAACGAGGCCAACGTAGTGGTGTAATATTCCAAATTATCATCTGCACGCAATAAATATGAACCCACATCTGAATCATCCTTACCACGAACGACATCAACAACAATGGTCTTGAGATGTTGTGGCATTATTTCATACGGAATTGATATAGTAAGTTTTTTCGTACCGTCAACATCAACAGTTCCGTTGTTGTTTAATAAAACCTTTCCATCCTGTGAAAATATTAAATCATCAAACGAGAAATCAATCGTTGTGGTTGCTACTTTTTTATTTTCACCACCCTCTTTAATAACATTTTTTTTAGTATCCTCTTTTTTTACACTAGGTACACTGGGTTTCCCAATCGTATTAATATCACCATCGTAGCCAACATATACACTGACAACGGCGCCAGAAGAAATATTACCAAGTCTGTCATATGAAAATACGGTGTAATATTTTGTCCCATTTTGAGAGGCGACTCCAGAATCTACTACACTATTTCCATCGCCCTCATATATAAACCAACCATCAAATGTATCTACTGGATAGAATGTATCATTTCGTATTATTCTTACTTTTTCAAAATCTACATCATTTGGATTGTCCCAATAAATTATAATGTTATCACCTGATATATGTGCTCGTAAATTAGACACATTAGACGGTGGGAAAATATCATCTGGTGATAATGTTATAAACGTACCAACTGTAATGATTCCAAATCTTTCACGACTATTCTCACCTTCAATAGTAAATTTATACTCTGTTTTGGGGGTAAGTCCGGTAATTCGTGTTTCATGAACCTTAGAAAAAGACCCGCCTGCACTAATGCCCAATTCATATGATGTGGTTTCTCCCCACCTAACAACAGTACGAACATACCCTCTTGTTACATACTTAATAGTTACTGATGTAGTGTCTGGTATGACTTCAAGACTAACCAATTCAATTATATTAATTCTAGTACCATAGGTTGTTGTGGTTATTGATGTAGAAACCTGTGATGACAATGTTGTTGTGGTTGCCGGAGATGATGACGTTGAAATATTATTAGATGAATCAAATGCTGTTACATAATATACATACGTGGTACTTGCAGTAAGCCCAGTGTCAGAATAATTTGTAAACGTGGTCGTAGCAATTTGTAAATTATCTCTAAATACTTGATATCCAGAAAGCAACACATCATCCGTTGACGTACTCCACGTTAAATCAATTTGTGTTGTAGCAACAGAGGTTGCCGTCAAATTTAATGGAGTTGTAGGGGGAGTAACATCTGTGGTGCTTATTATAGTTGCCTTAATAATAAAATCATCTGTTGCAGCATATACAGATATAGTACTCAACAATGCTACGAATATAATTAGAAATAATTTATACAATATACGCATATTTGTATAATTGTACTACAAAGACAGTGCGGTAAGTGTCGTTGTCGCAATATATGTACCTGGGGCCTGAACGACAGAGCCACCTATGCCAACTCTAAAATTAATTGTAGTCGTAGCACCATTTGGATGATTTGCGTTTGTGTCTGAAGCGATTGTTACATTACTTGTAGACAAACCATCCCAACACGAAAGAGACGTTTCTTCACTTGCTCCGGTATTACAAGTGTCAGTACCATTATCTAAAAACCTCTGAACAATATCTACGCCTTCTGGACTATACCCAAAATGTGCATCAACCGAAGTTGTTGTAAAAGAAAAATCTGGCTCGGAAGGGGCTGATGGAGTATAGTCTAAAATTGTATCACCACCTTTTTGCATTGCAGGACTACTTTCTGCAGAAATTGTGAGTTGGTATCCAGACGGACTATCTGTTGTTACTGTAACCGTAGTAGAACCGTTTGCTGTTCCTCCTGAAACACCCGGTATAGATGGGCTCATAACAACAGCACTTGCGCCAGTGAGTGATATATACACTTCCTGCATTTGCTGATATCCAGCTCTAAGACTAAATGTTGCACTATTAGATGGTCCGGTTGCAATTTCTCCAGCTGTCGACTCAAGTGAATAATTAGTAGATGAAGATAGACCACCACCAAAATTCACACTATCACTCTGTATCTGATAGCTTGAACTTTGCATGACCTGTGCCTCCACAGTACTGTAATGAAAAACAGAAACTGATATAAATATGGAAAGGAACAGAATGGGTAATATAAGATAGTACTTACTCATTGTACTTATTCTTTACGCTTAAACTCAAACTTTCTAAAGAAAGCTCTTATTATAAACAACACTAGGAACAATACGATTAATCCTGCTGTAATAATTTTCCAAGGCAAGACCCAGAAAGAATAATCCAAAGTATCAATAACATCATCATATCCACGATTTATTTCAATCGTAGCTGTATATTTTCCAAACAAGAGACCTCTATTCCATTCAACCTCTCTGAAACGCAATGATTTTGGAAGTGCAAACCAAGGCTCAATTTCTACATACCCCACTTCTTCTCCAAAAATATTTGATACACGAAGAATACCATAAGGGTTTAAGTGAACGAGTCCTGTGTTTTCAAAATAAATACCAAACCGTATAGGTCCATTATTAAACCATTTTTTTTGAGGAAGAGTTGTGAAATCTTTTAATGAACCACTAATTTCTACGTCCCCTTCTACAATCACAAAAAACAGAGTGCTTATGCGTGAGATAATAGCAGACTGTGGAGTTGCTCCACCACCATCACCAGTTTCTGCATCTCTTGTTACTGTTGTAACAAGAACACTTCCATATCTACCACCCGGTTCTGCGTCTAGCGGAATTTTTACAGTAACAGGAACTCTTGCTCTTTCGTTGTTTTCAAGTTCAATACTTGTTTGTGGCAATTCTATGTAATCTTTTAAAGTGTAAGGTCCGCGCTTGTCACCTAGTAAAATAACTGCACTATCTGGATTTTGTGAACCAGTAACATCTTCAATTTCAAAATTAAATTGTTTGAGCTCGCCTGTCCTATTTGTAATTATAAGTTCAACTTGCCCAGACTCACCTGGCGCTAAGCTCATCTCTGTCTTACCTGGGCCAACGACAAAGTCACCTATGACCTTGTCGCTTGTAATAAATTCTGTCGTATAGCCACGACCAGCCTCTTTAACAGACTCTTCTTTTGTAATAACTTCGTCTGTGGTAGTTGTTTGCGCAAAAACACTTATTGGAATAATCCATACAAGTGTTAGTACTAGTAATATAGATGTGTTTAGTAATACTTTAGAATATGTTTTATAAACCATAGTCTAAAGATTTTAGACTACTGTGCTGTTGCGGTCAATGTTGCGGTTGCTGTGTATGTGTCTAGTGCAATTGTTGGGTTTGGATTTGATGGTAACTCTACTCTAAAGAAAATGGTTGTTGTGGCACCTGTAGCTAGAGTTGGTGATGTTCTATTAATGATTGGTTCTGCAATAGTTGCGCCGGGTCCAGTAGAGCTGGCATTAAACCAACATGTAGAATTACCGCCTGTATCTAGAGAACCTGTTCCGCAAGTGTTTGTACCATTGTCAAGAAATGTCTGGTCAAGGTCTGGTGTGTTTGATGCACTTACAGTATACGCAAACTCACCCTGTGTTCCAGAACCACCAATTGCAAATCCATAATCTGCCACATTCGATACAAGTGGAGTATAATCTGCAATTTCACCGTTAAGTGACTCACCATTCATAGCTGTTGATGAACTAAATTCAAGTGTCATACTGTACCCGCCAGCACTGTTGGTTGTTACAAGAACTGTTGCAACACCATTTGCAGTACCACCCGTAAGACCAGGAATTGAAGGACTCATTGTTACATCTGTGGTGCTTGCATAAAATGAAATTTCTGCAGTAATACCCTGAGACACTGTAAAGATTTCTACAGCAGCACGACTGGCAATTGGTTCCAATGTTATGTAAGACACTAGACCAATCAAAGCTATAACCAACGTTGCGACTAACGCATTTTTAGCTGAGTTAAATAAATGTGTAAAGCTCATAAAATAATTCTTCAGTTTCTTTGATTACTAAATCTTTACTATTAATTATAGTCCGTTTTTACTATAAAAAAACCTCAAATTAGTGCGTACTGTGGGTAACTAAATCTGACGGTTTGACAGATATCCATGAAGGACATCCGATGTCCTTCATCATGTGTCTGATAGAATAATGGTCATGATGGACATCGGATGTCCATTCATATAAAATATAATCAAAATTACTATTATGGAATTTTATCACTTACTAAATAGAGGTGTAGACAAAAGACGGGTCTTCATGGATAAAATTGATTATTCTAGATTTTTATATGACCTTATTGAATTCAACAATATAAATAACGTTAGTACAAATAACAGTCGAAATGCAATTGATAAAAAAGATTTGACGGACATCGGATGTCCGTCAAATGAAAGGCTGGTTAATGTTCATTTTTTCTGTTTGATGCCAAACCACTATCACCTTCTAGTGTCTCCAAATGTAGAAAATGGTATAGCTTTGTTTATGAAGAAACTAAACATGGGTTACACAAAGTATTTCAACGAAAGATACAAACGTAGTGGGGCTTTATGGCAAGGTAAATATAAATCTGTATTGATTAAAGATGATGCACATTTTATATGGATTCCATACTATATTCATTTCAATCCACTTGATTTAAAAATGCCTGAATGGCGGAAAGGAGAAATACAAAATAGAAAATTAGCTGGAAAATACCTGCAATCATATAGGTGGAGCAGTCATAATGATTACTTAGGAAACAAAACTTCCTTTTCAAATATTACAAACCGTAGATTTTTTTTAGAATACTTTGGTGGTGAATCAAGTTACAAAAAATCTATAATTGAACACCTGAATAAATTTGATTGCAGTGATCTCGAAGGTGTAACACTTGAATAAGATTTTAATACACTTGAAGGACATCTTTGTTTGGCGGGTTGGGTTGGTTAATGAAGGACATCCGCATCCGATGTCCTTCATGTAGATGATGCTGTTGCATCATCGTTGGCAGTTGTCGTGGTGGCTGTTGTGGTGTCAGTAGTTGTTTCTGTCGTTGTGGCGGTTGTGTCTGGTGTGTTAGTCGTTGTATCGGTTATTGTACCGATTGTGGTGTCATTTCCAGTTTCAGTAGTAGAAGCGTTTCCACTAACAGTTGTTGTGGCGGTTGTGGCGGTTGTGTCTGGTGTGTCAGTTGTTGTTGTTGTTGTTGTTGTTGTTGTTGTTGTTGTGTCTGGTGTTGTGTCTGGTGTTGTTGTGGCGGTTGTTGTGTCTGGTGTTGTGTCTGGTGTTGTTGTGACGGTCGTTGTTGCGCTGCTTCCGACATTTGTTTCTGTTGTAGTATCGGTTGTTGTTTCGGCACCTGATGTGACTTCCCTGTTTGCACCATTCAGAACTGCACGTAAATCATCTGATGTTACACACACGTCATCGATACATAGTTTTTCAGTACGTATTTCAACAGCATCTAGACGAAGTACACTAAGAACGCCATCAACGAATCGACTAGCTAGATTCTTTATATTTGTCCAAAGTGTTTCTTCTTTTTCAACTCCTGTAGTAGAGGTTGCAAATAGTTCAGCAAAGAATGCTTTCTGGTCTTCATCTTCAAGATAATTCCAACCAAGCTCAATAAACACAAGGATTTGTCCAACCTTTACAGTCTTACCTTCTGCGGTTACTACTCTGTCAGCTCTCTCATCAGAAAGTGCAAGAAGAGCTTCTTCTCGTGCTTCCGCTTCAAGTCGAGCGTTGATTTCCTGATAACGTAAATCTGCCTCATATTCTGTTGTATCAACTGGGATACACTCTTCCTCACCAAGGTCACTACCACCTCCGTAGTAACAACCATCAGCAATACGCGTGTCATCGTTGCCTGCTACTGGTGTAAATACTGGCTCAACAATGTCATCACCAAATTGATTAACGAAACCGTCAGAATACGCATTCGTTCCGTCAAAATCTTCAAGCGCTATACCAACCATACGGTCAGCAGACGATGCTTTCATACCTACTCCTGCAACAGAAGAGATTACAATTCTATCTCCTGCTTTAATATTTCCTTCTTCATTAGAAACTTTGATAGGTACACGACCCGCAAGCCCAATCGGATATGCTGATTCATTAGCTTTTAATGGAGTGTCATCATAACCAAGAAGAAGACCTGGTTTTGTTGAAACAACACCTATAATATTGTTGCTATTATTAGTGTCTGCTCGGCTAACACTCAAACCACCAGTTGAGTATACGATTTCACCAGATTCAAGAGATTGACCTGAGAAGTACATCTCTGCAAGGTCAGAGTTACCAGTAGCAGATGTAACAGAAGTTATCTTTCCTGTTGTTGAAGCACTACATGTACCATCGTTGTCTACACAAAGACCTCCATATCCAATCTGAAGACCCGCAGAATTATTTGTTGTTCCGTCTCCAATTGTAGTACTTCCATTTGCTGATATTGTAAATTTAGAAACTCCAGCAATTTGTAAGTCTATAAATGTAGAAGATGCAACGAATGTACCTCCCGAGTTACCGAAGTTCATTAGAAGACCTGTACCAGTAAAGTTTGATGTGTCTTGGAATAAACTCACAAGATCACCTGTTGTAATACTGGAAGAATATGCACGAAGAGCATTTCCTTGAGTAGTACCTCTGGTCTGACCAAAGAGTCCTGCTGGTGCAAATAGTCCGCCAGCGTCACCTTCAGTAATACCTCGAACACCAAATGTCCTAGCAATACCAGAGAGTGCTGTATTTTCCCCTTGAGTATTCGTACCTCTGTGAGCTTGTACTTCAAGACCACGAACGGTGTTTCCGAGTGTGGTGCTGTCCTCTATTTTAATCATGTTTCCTACAAGAGTCGTAGTTGCCGATGGTGCGTTCACTATATATGTATTGTCTCCATATATGACTGCACTTTCTACACTGTTTGTGATATTAAAGTATTCTTTTATACCATTCACACCTGCTCCACTGATATTGCTCTTATCTAATGTAAGTAGGCCTTGCGGTGTTGTGGAGCCGATACCCACTATTCCTGCTGATGTGATATTGAATAATTTACTACCAGTGCTTGATGCTATTGCAAACAGGTCTGCTGTTTGTCCAGAAGTTCCTTGCACCGTCAGCTTCGCTGACGGTGTTGTGATGCCGATTCCAACGTTACTACCAAAGTAACTAACACCACTACCGTCAT
>VAPH01014967.1_pt1 | contig 18322 bp, 21 predicted proteins | sample 3393861 | NCBI WGS metagenome assembly VAPH01 (sample SAMN08290439, study PRJNA428436) | hydrothermal vent metagenome | isolation source: Deep-sea hydrothermal vent chimney | place: Atlantic Ocean: South-mid Altantic Ridge | reverse complement strand
TTAATGCGCCGAACCGCTGGACAACGCCCTCCTCTCCCTGCTCGACAATATAGAAGCCGGACAGCGCCCACAATCCAGCAGCAACAATAACTACAAATGCAGCACCAATACCCGAAGCCTTATCCGAGATTGGCCCACCGCCCTTGCCGCTCTTGCCACCCTTGCCACCACCACCAAATAGTCCACCTAATTTCTTTTGCAGATTACGAACTATCTCGTCCAGGTCTGGTGGACCATTGTCGTTATTCTTTTTTTGGCCCCAGGGATCTTTGTCACCCGAGCCTGGTTGATTCCACGCCACGATTCACTCCTTAAAGTGTAAATTTTGTATTTATTCCAGAGTGGGGATTCTAGGGTTATGAACCGGTTGGAGCAAGGCCATTAATGATATCAATTTTCAGGTAATTTGATTGGTAGGTTTCCTGCTTCTCAAGCCATGCCATTTGCCTGTCATCCAGAGAGACGGCCAATTCCCAGCCACCCTCATTTTTGTCCTTTTCGCTGATAATTTCCAGATTTTCGTATATTTGTGCCCGTAATCGGCCAGCTTTGGCCGGAATATCCAGTTTTATCACTTTTCTCATTTGCCTGTAATGGTCGGCCAGGGCATCCATCAACAAGGACAATCCTGCCCCTGTTTTAGCTGATACCCAGACACGGGTTAAACGCCCTTTTTCAGAGTACTCAATGTCTGGTTTGTGTCCAGAAAGATCAATTTTGTTAAATACCAGTATTTGCGGGATATTTTCAGCCCCTAATTCCAGCAATACTTCGTTGACACGGTTAGTCTGATCCAGCGCTTCCTCATTGTTATCGTCTACAACATGAATCAGCAGCTCAGCCTGTTCTACTTCTTCAAGCGTTGACTTGAATGCCTCAATTAAATCGTGGGGTAAATGGCGTATAAAGCCAACGGTATCGGCCAAAATAACCTGGGTGTTGCCAGCCAGTTCGAGACGACGCATGGTTGGATCCAGGGTTGCAAATAACTGGTCCGCTTCATAAACGTCAGAGTCAGTCATTTGGTTAAAAATGGATGATTTGCCCGCATTGGTGTACCCAATGAAGGATACCGTGGGGATGGGGACTTTTTTTCTGGTGGCACGACGGTTTTGTCGTTGTTTGCTGACTTTTCCCAGTCGACGATGCAGGGTTTTAATGCGATCTCTGAGCAGTCGTCTGTCAGTTTCCAGCTGGGTCTCGCCCGGCCCCCTCAAGCCAATGCCACCTTTTTGGCGCTCAAGGTGAGTCCAGCCCCGCACCAGCCTGGTAGACAAATGCTCAAGCTGGGCCAGCTCTACCTGGAGCTTACCTTCGTGGCTACGGGCGCGCTGGGCAAATATATCGAGTATCAGGCCAGTCCTGTCCAGTACCCGGCATTTTGTTATTTGTTCCAGGGTGCGTTCCTGGCCCGGCGATAAATCATGGTTGAACAGGAGTAGTGTTATATCGTTTTCCTGCACCCATTGCGCCAGTTCCTCGGCCTTGCCTTTGCCAATAAAGGTGGCGGCAACCGGCTTTAGACGTTTACAGACAATCGAATCAATTACCAGCGCACCGGCAGATTCGGCCAGCAGTGCCAGTTCTTGCAAGTCTTCCGCCTCGTAACAGCCCGGCAGATTTTGATGAACCAGCAGGGTCCTTTCGTCTCCAGCAGCAACTGATTGATGAGATGTTTGCTTAGTCGTCGTCGTCGGGATGGTCAATATCGAATTTTACCTGGCGACTGGGTACCACGGTGGATATGGCATGTTTGTAGATCATTTGACTGACAGAGTTTTTGAGTAAAACCACAAATTGATCAAATGATTCAATTTGGCCCTGTAGCTTTATTCCATTTACAAGAAAAATTGAAACGGCAACCCGCTCTTTTCTGAGAGCGTTCAAGTAAGGGTCTTGTAGCGCTTGCCCTTTTTGGCTCATGACAGTGCTCCTGTTCTTATGTATGTTTTATTGTAGCGGTATCTTTGCGTGCATCAATTCAGGCCTGACTATTAACCCTCATTTTTGCCTTGTTTTTCCCTGTATTGCCAGATGTTCCTGCAAATAACCCAGGCATTTTTCTGCAACATTTGCATCCAAACAGTCAAAACGCTCGACACCTTCGTAATGGCGAATCCAGGTCAATTGTCGCTTTGCCAATTGGCGTGTGGCCGCAATTGCCCGCTCCTTCATGTCACTATAGTTGATTTCACCTGTCAAGTACTCCCTGACCTGGCGATAACCCACCATACGCATAGCTGGTAAACTGGGGTCAATTCCCTCTAATTTCAAGATTTTTTCGACTTCTTCTACCAGCCCCTGGGCCAGCATGGACTCAAAACGTTGCTCAATTCGTTGGTGTAGCTGTTGTCGGTCAGAAGGCACTAAGGCCAGTTTAATTGGATTATAGTTAAACTCTGCCGGTTCCGTCATGATTCTGCTGGGCGCCTCACCAGTGATGGTCAATACTTCAAGTGCCCGCTGGATTCGCTGGGCATCATTGGGATCAATTTTTGAGGCCGTTATGGGGTCAGAAACAGCCAGCTTTTTGTGCATTTCTGGCCAACCCAACTTATGTGCCTCTAAGCTAAGCTGTGATCGTATCGCTGGATCGGCTGCTGGCAGGTCAGAAAGGCCATATTCCAGCGCCTTAAAGTAGAACATGGTGCCCCCAACCAGCAGCGGGGTTCTGCCCCTGGCAAGGCTCTGTGTTATTTCCCGGTTAGCATCTTTACAAAAATCGGCAGCCGAATAGGGTGTCGTGGGTTCGCGTATGTTGATCAATTTATGGGGCGCAATCTTGAGTTCAGTCTGGCTGGGCTTGGCGGTACCAATATCCACGCCCCTGTAGACAAGCGAAGAGTCGACACTAATTAAATCCAGGGAGAGTTGTTGGGATAAAAAAATTGCAGTGCTGGTTTTACCGGCGGCAGTGGGCCCCATGAGAAAAACCACGTTTGGCTTGGCATGTCCCTTCATGGTCGGCCACGAAGGCTAGCGGGGTAACCCAGATAGTGAATATGGCGTTCTTTGTGCCGGAGTCGATTTCAATTTTGAAAATATAAAAAAATTAAAACCCGACACCAATCATGAGATTAAGATCATATGCGCGATCAATCACATCTGATTGATAGATTCGTCCCGTTAAACCAATGCCGAGGCCAATTGCTGAAGTATCGATAATTCCCAGGACAATTGTCTGGGCCCTGTTATCACTCAGATCTTCCTCGAGTTTGTCGCAAATTAACTGATCACCGCAATTACTCGTTTTTGTGGTCATCTGCAACGACTCGACGCCAATATAAAACAAGACTTTTGAATCCGAAGGATTTGTTCTAATCATGCTAAAAATTATACCGGGACCCTGAAGATTATTTTCCAGCCGGATACCACTCGTTTTATTTTTCACTGAATGGGTGCTTGTTGTGTAGGTGAGGCCAATACCATAATCTTCAGTCCCCCATGCCCCCACCAGGTCCAGGCCAGTATTACTGGTCCGATCATTACTAAGCTTGATATCATTAATCTCGTCATAAAAGGTATAACCGGCATGGCCGCCGGCAAAGACGAAGTATTCTGCTCGGGCAGTTCCTGTAAACGAAATAGCAAGCACAATAAATATTGCTGCCTTAACCAAACTAACAGGCCATGATCGGGCTTTGGGATAGTCAAAAAATTTAAAAGACACTATTTTTCTCCGGTTAGCTGTTCGGGTTTCATGTGCGGGAATAATAAAACATCCCGGATGGAGGCAGAATTTGTAAACAGCATCACCAGTCGATCGATACCAATACCTTCACCTGCCGTTGGCGGTAACCCATGCTCCAGCGCCCTGATATAATCGCTGTCAAAATGCATGGCCTCTTCGTCACCGGCTTCTTTGTCCTGAACCTGTTCCCGGAAACGCTCAGCCTGGTCTTCAGCGTCATTAAGCTCTGAAAAACCATTGGCGATTTCACGTCCGCCGACAAAAAACTCAAAACGATCCGTTACAAACGGGTCCTCGTCACTTCTACGAGCCAATGGTGAAACTTCAGTCGGGTAGGCTGTAATAAATGTTGGATTTTTAAGCTGATGCTCAACTGTTTTTTCAAATATCTCAATTTGCACCTTACCCAGGCCCCATGATTTTTTTAACGGGATTTCCAGTCCCTTGGCAATTGTTATTGCTTGCGCCAGGTCATCCAACTGGTCCTCGCCAATAGCTTCATTAAATTTCAAAATTGATTCTTTAACTGTCATACGTTCAAAAGGACTGCCAAAATCATAACTTTCGCCCTGGTACTCAATCTCAGTCTTGCCTAAAAGGTTAGTGGCAAGGCCGCGCAACATCTCTTCTGTCAAATTCATTAAGTCTTGGTAGTCAGAATATGCCTGGTAGAATTCTACCATCGTAAACTCGGGATTATGGCGCGTTGATAAACCCTCATTCCTGAAACTTCGATTAATTTCATAAACTCGCTCAAAACCCCCGACTACCAGGCGCTTTAGATACAACTCTGGTGCTATCCTGAGATAAAGTTCCAGGTCGAGCGCATTATGGAAGGTGGTAAAAGGTTTGGCCGCTGCCCCACCAGGCACTGCCTGCATCATCGGCGTTTCAACTTCCAGGTATTGTCGTTCATCAAGAAAATTTCGAATAAAACGTATTATTTCGGTGCGCGCCAAAAACGTTTTGCGAGCCACGTCATTCATAATCAAGTCAAGATAACGCTGGCGATATTTTATTTCCTGATCCTGCAAACCATGAAACTTCTCTGGTAACGGTCGCAGGGATTTTGTCAGCAGTCGAATTCGGTCCACCTTGACAGATAACTCGCCGGTTTTGGTTTTAAATAAATAACCCTCGGCGCCGAGAATATCGCCAATATCCCACTTTTTAAAATTTTCGTTGTAATACCCATCGGCAAGCTCGTCCCGTTGTACGTAGAGCTGAATCTGCCCTGACATATCCTGGAGATGGGCAAAACTGGCCTTGCCCATAATGCGCCGGGTCATTAAACGACCTGCCACCTTGCAACGTACCCGCCTGGTTTCAATTTCAGCCGACTCCATCTCTCCATATTCGGCGTGCAGCTCCCCGGCCATGATGTTTCTGCGGAAATCATTGGGGAAAGCGGGTTCTTGACCTGCGCGCAATGACGCAAGTTTTGTCCGACGCTGATTAATTTGTTCGTTTTCGCTGTTTTTGTCAGCGCTGGTTTCTGATTTATTATCTGGCATTATTTTATTTGTATTACAGTATGTTATAGATGTTATTTAATGTACTTTATTGGTTTATTGCATACCCATTTTCAAGCTGGCTTCTATAAACTGGTCCAGGTCACCATCGAGTACTGCCTGAGTATTGCCTGTTTCCACGTTAGTCCGCAAATCCTTGATCCGGGATTGATCTAACACATAGGATCTTATTTGTGAGCCCCAGCTAATGTCGGCTTTGCTGTCCTCCACCTGCTGTTGTACGTCTTTTCTTTTATTGAGCTCATGCTCGTACAGGCGTGATTTTAACACAGCCATCGCTGATGCTTTGTTTTTATGTTGGGAGCGATCATTCTGGCATTGCACAACAATGCCAGTTGGCTCATGGGTGATGCGAACGGCAGAATCAGTCCGGTTAACGTGCTGACCACCAGCGCCACTTGCCCGGTAAGTATCAATTCTGAGGTCGGCCGGGTTAATGTCAGTTTCAATGCTCTCATCTATTTCCGGCGAGACAAATACAGAAGCAAACGAGGTATGGCGCCTGCTGCCTGAGTCAAAGGGTGATTTTCGGACCAGTCGATGGACCCCCGTTTCGGTACGCAAATAACCAAAACAATAATCACCGGAAAATTTAACCGTGGCACTTTTAATGCCAGCTACCTCACCATCAGAAAGTGACATGATTTCAGTTTTAAAATCGTGCGCTTCGCCCCATCGCAAGTACATGCGCAGTAACATATTGGCCCAGTCCTGGGCTTCAGTGCCGCCAGAACCGGCCTGGATATCAACAAAAGCATTGGCAGGATCCATTTCGCCGCTGAACATTCTGCGAAACTCCAATCCTGCAAATTTGGCTTCCAAATCAGCCAGGTCCTTTTGCACCTCGGTGACTGTGTCCGAGTCAGATTCTTCCCGGGCTAATTCAAGCAGGTCGTTAGCGTCTTTTAACCCGGATTCCAGGACATCAAAAACCGAAACCTCGTGCTCCAGGCGGGCACGCTCTTTCCCCAAAAGCTGGGCTTTATCAGGCTTATCCCAAATATCGGGCTGTTCCAGTTCGCGCTGGACTTCAACCAGGCGCTCGCGTTTTTTATCGAGGTCAAAGATACCCCCTGAGAACAACAGACCGCTCGGTGAGTTCTTTTATTTGTGTAAATAATGAATTGAGATCTTCCATGGGCGGCGAAGTTTACCGGAGTTGACAGTTGATGGGTAGATGCTGAATGTTTGAAAAAAGAAACTCGTTATTGAGCATTTAAACCTTAATGCCGAGGGCACCGGCTATGATGCCTTTAAGCGTCTTCAGTGCCTCGGGAATCTCGATTTCCAATACGTGTTCGTGCGCCCACTTATTGTCCAAATCTCCGTCTTTGCTTAAAAGTTCCGAGATATGTTGCGCCAGCACCATCTTAAAGCCGTAACCAGGCTCACCATCCGTATAACTACAGTGGGAATATTCCTGTGCTCGCGTATTTAGTAGCTCAATAAAAGGAGATGCGTAATCTCCCGGGCCAAGCAATTCCTCACGATTTGTTTGTAAATTGCGAGCCAGGTTACTGGCCACTTCGTTTATGAATAACGGACGTTCCGCTTCTGGCACCTGCTCATAAACCATACGATCTACCACTTGCAACATGAACGCCAGAAACTCGAGCAAGGTGCCCATGCCCTGCTCTTCAGTCGCGTAACGAAATCCTTCTCCGCGCAGGTTGTTATAATGGTATTGAGATACTTTCCAGATATTAAATGCAATAACACCGGCACGATCCAGCAGTGTTTTTTGCCGGGATTGATTGCGTTTACCCTTATGGACACGCTTGCTTTCATGCCACTTTGTTTTAATTCTCAGGGCCATGGGTGTTTTTCTAACCTAAAGATACAAGCAATGATTGTACTCAAATAAGACCTAAATATCGCTTGGGGAGAGCACCATAAGGCTCATAATTAGTAGGCTAAAGATGCTGAGGCTTAAGTCCTTGTTCCTCACCCATCGATGGCGACATTTTTTAAATGGTGAGCCCGGCTGCTAACGGAACTTCCAGCAAAGTGCCTGCAGGTATGTTGATACTACCGCCCCTGGTCAGCAAAGAAACTCCCAACCCGATTTTCGCACCTTTATTACCATCTGCCAGGGCGCCAATCGCAGCAAAACGCGCCGTTTTCCCAGCTGTTCTTTTACCGCTACCACTGTCGGCGACTGCTTTTACAGAGCCTGACGAGATCGGTTTAATTTGATTATTAATCATTATACCGGTGAAAGTGATTGTTAGTTCTGACTTACCCGCTAGCCTTCCTGCCTGTTTTGAGGAAACAAGCTGGCCATATACCCTGGTGCCGCGAGGCGCGACTACCACGCCGTTACTGACCAGGTCTTTCCAGTATGGCCGTGAACTTATACCCCGGCTTGTTTCTTTTTGAGTTAACGTCTTGTGTCGTTCGCACATGCAGAACAGTCCCGGCTGCGATGCTCACTGGACCCTTCGCTTTGTTCTTGGCTTGCTTGGGGGCCGCCTTTTGAGTTTTTTGTTTTGCACTGCCGAGAGATATGTTTTTAACATCTTTGTCTGCGTAATTACCGGTAATGCCATTTGATTCAAATTGCACCATGCCATTAGTTCTGCCGATAAATTTACCTTCCAGGGTTTTCCCGTTTGTAAATTCCAGGACATCGGCAACCGCCAGGTTTACGAGCAAAAGTAAGCTCAGGACGCACAAGATTTTCGTTTTCATGAAAGACTGACCTCAATTAAATAATACTTATTTCCCATTGGGGCCAAGGAAGTACTTGGCATAGTTTTGAACGCAGGAGCTACTCTGGCAAAAATTCTACTACCGATCATACTGCAAGCACTTGAATGTACAAATATTGTAAAATCTAAGCGGAATAAATAAAAAAACAGGCCCGGCAAGTTTCATAACCTGCCAGGCCTGTGTAGTCGTTGGTGCAGGTATTATTTTTTGCGGCCAAGCACCAGAACTTCAACTCTGCGATTCTGGGCACGACCTTCTTTGGTCTGGTTACTGGCAATGGGTTCACTGGCACCCACACCCACAGTCATAATTTTGCTTGGATCAATACCAGCCTTAATCAGGGTATCACTCACTGCCCAGGCCCGTAGTTCGGAAAGATTCTGGTTGTCCTTTTTGCTGCCGACATCATCCGTGTGGCCGACAATTTCAATATACACAGCACGTGACAGTTTCAGTTTTGCTTCTTCAACGTCATTACTCAGAAGCCGCCTGCCCTCTGACGTTATCTTGCTGCTCTCACGAGGAAATAACGCAACACTTGGAAAGCGCATGACGTCCAGTCCCCGTGCTTCTCCATATACCACAACCTCAACCCTGCGATTCTCCGCACGGCCAGCTTCGGTATCATTCGAAGCGATTGGGTCTTTTGAGCCCCAGCCAACCACACGCAAAATACTGGGTGAAGCACCGCCTTCAATCAAAAAATCGCGCACGGATTCGGCGCGATGTTTTGACAATTTAATGTTATAGGCTTCGCTACCCTTGTTATCGGTATGGCCAATAATTACAGCTGCAACTGCCTGGGCCAGTTCCGGTTTAATTTTAGCCCGGTAAGCCGCCAGATCTTCTTTGCCCTGTTCGGTGAGCTCGGCACTATTAAACTCAAACAGGGATGCCGATGGAACTAGAAATGTTGCGCCAACGCCGGTAGCACCACCTTTATAAGATTCCGTTGATGTTTTCAAAACAACGCCATCACAACCCACAATAACTGCTTTTGACGGTGACCAGTTTTTAGTGCGCATACAATTGCCAGAACCATCGCGCATTATTGTGCCGGCATTATCGGTGGCGTATCCCGGTATAAGTTCACGTTCGGCAAAGGCTGTACCGGTGGCAAGTACTGCTGTCACTAAAACAGCTGCTATTTTGAATTTAATAGCTGAATTCTTTTTTATCATTCTGGGCTCTCCTTTAACTAAAAATGTTATTTTGAAATTTTTAAAAAATCAGGAACAGGGGCCAGAGACTAAAACGACTACACCCAAATGTCTACGTTTTATAATAAATGTCACTAATGACTGTTAGTGGTGACCTGATCCTGTATCTGCTGAGGAGTGATTGCACCCGTCCAATGAACTCGTCTGGATTTCATGACAGAAACCAGAAAATTCAGGCAAAAATAACCCAGGTCGTGGCAATATATTTTATGCCCGCTTCCAGGGTAACGCCGCGATGTTCATGGGTCCAAAACGGCGGAAATAACACTAATTTTCCCTGTTCAGGTCGTATTTTTACCTGCTGGAATTTAAACTCTGTTTCGCCCCCTGGGCCCGGCACGTCATTCAAATACCAGACCGCGACTAACTGACGCTGGCTGAACTCGTGGCTACCGCCGTCAATATGCCAATGATAAAATTCACCCGGATTGGTGCGCTGAATGGCATAACCCATATCCTTAAAAGGACCTTTGAAATAAGGAAATGTTTCTCTGAACTCGCGAATTACCGAACCCAGGGATTGAAACAAGGCCCGATCAAGATCCCGCCAGTGCGCTTTACCGCTTATAACCAGGTCTGTTGAACGCTTGATGTCGTCATGCAGTTCTGCTGTTTGGCCAATTCGACCTACATATTGCTCATCTTTGTGCTTGTCAAAACGGCGAATCATTTCCTGACATATGTCTCCGGGAAGGGCTTCGCTTATTTCGTATATAAAAGAATTTGCTTTTGCTTCTTTAATAGTATGCATTGGATATCAAGACATTAATACGGGTACCCGTGCATTATGTGTTTGAGACACTTACGGGTCAAATGACATACTGTTGCAAACTTCAACAAAACATGTGCAAAGCGCAATTCCCCTGCCTTTCGTGATTTGGCACTAAACCCAAGTCGTGCTAAATAGTAATATATACAGTATAAAAAAATCGGGATAGTTACTTTATGAGCAATCCATTAAATCCGGCATTAATTGCACAGGTACAGCAAAACTGTAATTTATCAGATGCCCAATATGCAGGTAACTACTCCATGTGCACCTACCTGTTAAAAATGCGCGAATACTATCGTTGGGAAAATGGCCTAAATTTCAGTGATAATATGCCCCAGCATGCAATTGGTGATTGGCTGGCAAAGCGCGAACAGCACTGGTCCGAAATAGCCGGTGAAGACTTCCGCGCAATAAAACTCTCTCATGAATACGGGCCCTTTGAGGCCGATAAAATAAACAAGGTTCTGACGTCTCAAGGTTATATTTACAGCAGTGGCATTGGTATTTTTGGCAAGCCACACTTTTTTATTGGCAGGCTTTCTGAAATCAAACAACAAGGTGATTTAAATATTTATATTTCCACTACCGAGTTTGCCAGGGACCTGGTTGCCCCACCAGCAATGAGTATTGATAATAATATTTTTATCAGACAAGAATCCATGCGACGCTTTATCTGGGAAAGAATTGAAGAGTGGCGTCTGAATAAAAATAAAACAGGTCCAATGAAAAATGTACTGGCAGAATGGAAAAACCTGGATGATCTTGAGCCAATCCTGGATTTGCTTGTTGAGACCGAAACAGAAACCATGATATTGCACGAGCTCGGTGAAATTAAGGCGGGTTACCAACTAGATACTAATTGGGACTTGCTCATTAATGACATGTCTGGCTCAAAGGTAGAATTCTTTTTAAGAGCGGTACGAGATATCCTGGCAGACTGCCTTGTTACTTTGCCTTCATTGCTTGAAAAAGAGAAAAACTTGTCTATGCATTTCTATTTTGCAAATTATTCTGGCCTGCGTAAGCATCTGTTCCCCGAGTTAAGACACGCCTATGAACATTGGGTCGATACGAAAAAAGCAAGTACCATGTCTTCATTAATCTACAGCGGTATTGATCGTTGGCATAAAATTGCGACACAGGCCATGGAAGCATACAAAACAAAAGGCGTAAAAGCTCAGGACGATATTGAGGCCCAAATGCACGCCCTGCTTCCAGCTATTTGATATAGTACCTGTATAAACATTCACACGAACAGTTACGCTGGCATTTATTTTGGCATTTATTCTGGATCATTTTCAATGAAGCTTAAAATTACAATCGAAGACAGAACCAGGGAACTCGAAATTCCTGATGATGTTTTTATAGATGGTGTTTCTTTTTTTAAAAAAATGGATCGGGACATGGATCGTGGCTGGCAGATGGGGCCAGAATTTATAGAACAGCCAACACAGACTAACCGCTGCCAAATTGCTGCCGAGAAAATTCTCCAGGCCGTCGATACCCAGAATGAAAATTTATTAATGCTAATGGCTGGTTACATTTTAACACGTATGCCTGACGTGACAGGAATAAATATAGATACATCTGGTGAGCCCCTTGGTACTGAATTTACCCAGACTGATTTACGCAAATAGCACCGAAGCAGCGACATATCATGTTTATTAAATTACAAAATGTTCTTGATCAGGGGAAGCTAAAAAATATTAGCAACGTTTTATCGCAAGCCAGTTTTGTAGATGGCAAATTATCTGCCGGTAGTGCTGCTAAAAAAGTTAAGTCAAACCTTGAGCTTGATCAAAAATCCCAACAAGCTGCATATCTCGACGAACTGGTAATAAGCTCGCTGAGCCAGAACATTATATTCCGTAACGCTACGCTACCCCATAAAGTTTCCCAGCCATTTTTTGCCAGGTATGAAAAAGGCATGTCTTATGGCGACCATATTGATGACCCGGTAACGGGAAACTTGCCGGGACGATATCGAACCGATGTCGCGGTCACAATTTTTCTCTCTGAACCCGATGACTATGAAGGCGGTGAGCTGGTTGTCAATACAAGCTTCGGTCAAACCAGCACCAAACTACCGGCTGGCGATGCAGTTTGTTACCCGGCTTCCAGTCTGCACCACGTCAGCGAAGTAACAAAAGGCGTACGGTTGGTTGCGGTCCTGTGGCTACAAAGCCTGGTGCGTGATCCGGCCAAAAGAGAACTCTTGTATGAGCTGAGCCTGGCCCGGGAAAAAATGCTGACCAAGTCGCCGGACGCTGAAGAAACGGCACAAATTGATCACACCTATACCAATCTTGTCCGCATGTGGAGCGAGGTTTAGTATTGCCTGCTAAATCAAAAAAACCAGCGATTTCAAAAACAGAGGAAGAGTGGCGCTCTCAACTCAGTCCCGATGACTATAGTATTACCCGCTGTCATGGCACAGAAAGCGCCTTTACTGGCCGCTATTGGGATAAAAAAGATGATGGCTCCTATGCCTGTAAATGTTGCAGCCAGGTGTTATTTTTATCAGATAATAAATTTGACTCGGGGACAGGCTGGCCAAGTTACTGGCAACCTGCTAATACTGAGAGTGTCTCCGAAGTAATAGACGAGAGCCACGGAATGACGCGAAAAGAGGTGGTCTGTTCTCAATGTCATAGCCACCTCGGCCATGTGTTTGAAGACGGGCCTGAGCCCACGGGGCTTCGATATTGTATTAACTCGGCATCACTGGATTTTATTGCAAAGGAATAAGGTACATTTTTAGTCAAATGAATTTTAAGCTACTGCTGCCACTTATATTTTTACTTAATACCCCCGTCGCAATTTTTGCTGCAGAAAGTCCTGTTGCATCGCAACACGGCAAAACTGATCTGGAGGAAAAGCTTGGCCCTACCATTGACAAAGATGAGTCACTACCACTTGTTGATGAAGGAACAATAAATTTCATTGGTGGCAAAGTAATCGAATACTACAAACGCCGACAACTCCATGAAAAACCGCTTGATGCCTACCGCAAACAAGAACCGATATATTATAGAGAAAACGTTGTCAAAATTAATAAATGGCAAAGAATTGCTGTTATTAAATTTATGTCCTTTTTCGAAGGCAGCCGCAGTGAAATTCGTATTTATGATTACAATGGTATTCTAATAAATAAAGCAACAGAATTCAGGGGCGAAGTAATTATTGCTACGCCCAGCAGTCGAATCTTGCTTGGCCAACGCGCCAAAAATTACAACCTGGAAAAAAGTATTTTACTGGATAAAAACGGCAGGCTGGTAGCCGAGCTGCCGCACGCACCAAATGCTTTTAAATTTGGCTCATCGGACGATGGAATAATATTCTGGATACTTTCTTCGCTGGTTCGTGACGGTCAACCACGCACCCAAATAACCGTGTTCGATAACGCGGGCTTGCTTCTACATACCTGGGAAACAGATAAAGCACAGCCGGTTGGATTTAAATATAATGGTAAACAATACAAGTTTGATGTGCCGGCGCCAAAGTAATTGCTATTATGTCTGGCAATCCAAATAGCCTGGCAGTTACTGTTTGCAGTTTTTTATATACTATAATTAATTAACTTACTTGCTGTTTAACTACTCCCCTACCGCTACTTTTCGAGCGGGGTCAGTAATCCACTGGCTCCAGCTACCCGCATACAACTTTGAACCCTTAATACCTATGTGCTCCATTGCCAGAATATTATGACATGCAGTCACGCCCGAGCCACACATATGTATAATTTGAGCAGGATCTGTGATTGTTAGATAAGCAGAATACTCATCCTTTAGCTCAGTAACCGGCAGAAAGTCTCCGCCAATATTCAGGTTATCATCGAATGGGCGATTAATGGCGCCGGGCACATGTCCAGCCACTTTATCAATTGGCTCAACCTCTCCAGAAAAACGTACATCCGGTCTGGCATCAATCAGGGGGCCTGATGCAGCTGCCAAATGATCAATGACAAAACTGGCATCAACCACCAGCTCTGTCTGCACATTGGCCACAAACTCCTGGGCGACAGGTTTGACAGGGATTTTGTCAGTGGGTCTTTTTTCTCGACACCACTTGGGATAGACGCCATCCAGTAACGCTACGTTGTCATGGCCCAACCATCGCAACAACCACCACATCCTGCAGGCCATGGCGCCAAACGCATCATCATAAACAACAACTTGTGATTTTTTACCAACGCCCCATTCACCCAGCTTGGCAGATAAAATATCTACATCTGGCAAAGGGTGGCGACCGCTGGTTACATCAACAGGAGCGGCAAGATCATCATCCAGGTGCGCATAAATTGCACCTGGAATATGGCCTTCATGGTATGCCTTCCTGCCCGCAGTCGCGTCAGTCAAGGTAAAACGGCAATCGAAAATTACCCAGTCAGGCCCACCAAGATGTGCCGCGAGCTCAGCCGTGCTGACCAGGGTAGTAAACGACATTAAAAATGTATTGGCTTTTAGTACCCGCCCTTTCTGCGGGACTCAGGCAGGCCGCCTATTCTGCCTGCCTGCTTGGAAGGATCGCGAGGGAATAACTCGTAGAGTTTTTTCGTGTCAATGCTTTCACCCCATTTTGCACCCATCGCTTTGACAATTTTTCTGGTGTTTGGCTGGTTACCATTGTTATTAACAAATTCATCACGCAAGTAATTAATCAAGTCCCAGTGTTTTTCCAACAACTCAACGCCTTCGTCATCGGCAATAATTTTTGCCAGATCTTCGCTCCAGTCATCGATGCTTACTAAAAAACCACTTGCTGTGGTTTCAATTTCTTTGCCGTCTACTTCAAAAGCCATGATGGTTTCCCCATAGGTTAAATAAATAATTGTCAGTCAAACCGCCAGCATCACTCTGGCGTTTTGCCGACCTCTTCAATATCCTTGTGTGGTATAAAAATGCCACAACCCAGTTGATGGTGCATGCCAAGCCCCTTTTGCTGTAATTTAAAGGACTCCTCCGCAGATATGCCTGCAATCATCAAGCTGCGAGTTTTTATCATTTTCCCAGGTTTTTGGATAGTCTTTTCCAGTCCTGGCAACAATTTTTTTGGGATGATATCTATTTCCTGCAGGGCCTTCATGGCCTTGTCCAGAAAAATATTTTCTGGCTCTAGCTGCTCGGAAAAAACAAGATAACGGCAGAACAAGGTTGTTAATTTGCTTAGAGGTCGTTGCTCTACGGATTCTATGGTCATTTTATTACCGGCAATATCAAGCGTCTCGTCCACCAGGGACAATGCCGATTCCAGGCGTTTTTTTGGCACCCTCAGAATTAATTTTGTACGCCTGGAAAGATGTAGTAACGCATCGGGATTTTCTGGCCGCATCCAGCCATTACCTGAATCCGCCACATGGACTGAATGTATACCTGCCCCTGTTTCCGACGCCATCCAGGGTAAGAAAGAAATAATTTCTTCGGCTAACGCAAAGGCATGATCAACTGGCAACGAGGTACACCTGATCTTATAGACCAGGTCCTGGACCTCGTCAGATATTGTCACGTTCCTTTTGTTTTCTTCTTGCCAGTACATATCGAAAATTTATTTAACCTAATTTAACGGCAATCGTTCACGCAGGGCATCGCGATCAAACCACCAGTTGTCCTGCACCAGCACATCAACCACATTACGTAGCCTGATCAGAAATTTATCCGGATCATTTAATTCCAGTTTTTCGATCCAGGCCTGAAAATCTGCCTGGTTTTCAATGTTGCTATGGCGTCGCGCCACTGTGCCCAGTAAATTATTCGCAAAAAAAACAAGGTTTTCTTTTTGTTTACCCTCTGCCCTGACATCAACAATATATCTTGCAGTGGCAGCGGCTAAAGCCCCGCCGTCAGAATCGTCCGGTGTTTCGTCTATGATGTGTTGTAAAATGGCGACCGTTAACTCGGGATCAACAGGATATGTCACCGCCAGCCAAATACCCTGGCCCAGTGCTGCAAGTGAATCTTCCTGGTCAGCATTGAACATCACGTCACAGGCCTGGGCGGCCAACTCCCAGTCTTCTGATTGTAAAAAAATATCGAGACAGGCCCTGGCCTTGGCAAAACCTTCTGCTGATCTATCGATATCTACGAGTGTGGCCGCAATATTGAGCTCCAGATCAGCACGTTCCACCGGACTACAATCTGCAGGCAACTCCCGAAGCCTGTCTTCCAGAGCCTCCATTTGTTGTTCCAGGCGGACAGTTGATATTGCGGCATCATCAATACTGTCGGCATCATTCATACCCACGTCTTCTTTCAAATATTTCATCTTTAATTCTCTGTTTAAATGCCAGGCGATTATCTTGTTATAGAATTAACGCCAGAAAAAGCACCTTCCAGCTGGTCTTCCCAGTTGGCCGGTGTATCCGGATAGGTCGGCTTAATATCTATGCGAAAGAACATATCTTGCCCGGCTTTGCTCTTTACCGTTTCAATTAGCGCTTCAAATGTTTCAAGCTCATGATGTTCCATCATTATTTCACTCAAGTTAAGCATACTTGTACTCCTGATCTTTCAGTCTAAACACAATCTATACAATGGCTAATTCTGTGCCACGCCGCTAATACGATCATAGTACCTGGCCCGGTAAATCAGTCTTTGGGTAGCAGTTGAGTCGCCATTTTCAAAGCGGGTCCTGCTGTGGAGCACATTATTGCAAATAATACCCTGTCCTGCCGCGAGACGGTGATGAAATATGTACCTACAATCACTGTCTAAAATATCTGTCAGGGCTTTAACAGCTGTTTTGGTGGCAGGATTGTCTTTCCATGTGATGCTGCGGGTACGAGCCGTATAACGCATACTTAACAAGCCCTGCTCATTGGCGCTGAATACTGGCCCTGATCGGGCAGGACGATCACCTTCACCCGCTTCGAGATTGGCGGGGATAATCATGGCATCAGGATCCATCAATGCCTCGATATGCATTGGATTCTGCTCGCGCAACAATAAATAGGCCATTTCATGGTCGAGTAAGCTATTTTCGCCGCCGGTTTGGGCCGGACGCACGCAATGTAGCAACATGGCCTCAATTTTATGGCTAAAATCATTATAATAACCATCTGTGTGCCATAATAATCGCCTGTCTGAATAAGGAATGTAACCCCGCTCATGTTTGGCTGGCATCAATTCCAGGGAGGTGATGCCATCATCATCCGCGAGCATATTGGGATCAAGATGGGTCAGACCCATTTGCCCGCCAAGTAACCTTGGTACTTCTTTGTCGGCATCTTCCACTTTGGACTGATAAATCGCCATATTGGTTTTTTGACACAACTCGGACATTTTCTGCTTTTCTGCCCTCGAGAGCACCCTGGGATCCTTAATTTCAATAATGAGCTGATCTGCTGATTCAGGATATGAGCGCAATTTCTGCTCTTGCCAGCGCAAATAACCCTCCTGGTTATCCAGGACAAAGGGGTTCTGACCTGGGACAGCGCTGATATTGGTTGTGGTCATACATTGATCCGGTGCAATTAAATGCCATTCAGCCTGAATTTTACGATAGATGCATACTCGAACAAGTCAGGATTGATTCTGTGGCCGAATGTAGAGCAATACTGCGCTTAAAAAAAGCCTGTTTATACGCCATTATCAAAGCATAAATGAGGCTATGATGCCCTAAACCATACCTATAAAAAACATTAGGTAGCATCTATTAACTATTGTTTTATATATGAGATTATTATTATTTTCTGCCCAATTATGCAAATGCATGACTTTTCTTATATCCACTTTGGGGGGGGGTAAGTTTATTTTACCTCCCCCCAAAGACCGGTTTGATCGATACCAGCCCAGGACATAGAATGCATTCCGGAACTTTACTGGTGTGTTTATTTAATTGAGAAATACCCATTGCAAGATTGTGGGGAAATCTGAATAATAAGCGCCCCTAGATTTGGTAGTCGGAGTCAAACGGAACCCAATCGTTGATGCATAAAGCATTAATGGCACGTTTAGGAGACATTTTAATGGCAGACAAAAAGCCCAAGAATCCAAAAGTACACAGCACCTATCTTCCGCTTGATCAGAAGAATTCTGACAAGCCGTTTCACGATACACCCATGCTGGATCAGCTCGAGAGTGGTCCATGGCCAAGTTTTGTTACTGGCCTGAAACGACTGGCGCTGGAAAGCGACATGATGGTCGATTTGCTCGGTCAGCTAGAACATTCATACAAAACACGACTGGGTTACTGGAAAGGCGGCACCGTTTCTGTTTTTGGTTATGGCGGCGGCATTATCCCCCGTTTTACCGAACTAATGGATTCAAAGGGCGAGCCTATGTTTCCTGCGTCCCGTGAATTCCATACCTTACGTGTACAACCACCTCCCGCGAACCACTACACAACTGATATGTTGCGTAAATTATCGAGCAGCTGGGATAAATACGGTTCAGGCCTG